>Ga0302314_10007700_pt1 | contig 19326 bp, 17 predicted proteins | sample III_Palsa_N2_3_FD_200533 | JGI IMG/M metagenome (GOLD analysis project Ga0302314, IMG submission 200533) | Peat permafrost microbial communities from Stordalen Mire near Abisko, Sweden - III_Palsa_N2_3 | ecosystem: Environmental > Terrestrial > Soil > Palsa > Peat permafrost | place: Sweden...
CCGATGGGGCGATGACGGCCCTGCTCAAGGACGCCCTGTCGCCCAACCTGGTCCAGACCCTGGAAGGCAATCCCGCCCTGATCCATGGGGGGCCGTTCGCCAACATCGCGCATGGCTGCAACACCGTGGTCGCCACCAAGACGGCGTTGAAGCTCGCGGACTATGTGGTCACCGAGGCCGGCTTCGGCGCCGACCTGGGCGCCGAGAAGTTCTTCGACATCAAATGCCGCAAGGCCGGCCTCTCGCCAAAGGCGGTGGTGATCGTCGCCACCATCCGCTCGCTGAAGATGAATGGCGGCGCCGCCAAATCCGCCCTGGCCCATGAGGACCTGGACGCCCTGATCCGCGGCTGCGCCAACCTGGGGCGCCACCTGGAGAATATGCGCCTGTTCGGCGTGCCGGCGGTTGTCGCGATCAACCACTTCGCTGGCGACGCCGAGGCCGAGGTGGCCGCCGTGCTGACCTTCGCCGAGACCCTGGGCGTGGAGGCGGTTCTCTGCCGGCATTGGGCGGACGGTGGCGCCGGGGCCGAGGATCTGGCGCGGCGCGTGGTGGAGCTCGTCGAGCGAAACGAAGCCCGGTTCGCGCCGCTCTACCCCGACGATCTACCTCTGTTCGACAAGATGGAGGCCGTCGCCCGCCGCATCTATCGGGCGGATGGCGTGGTGGCCGACAAGGCCATCCTCGACCGGTTGCGCCGCTGGGAGAAGCAGGGCTTCGGCCATCTGCCGGTCTGCATGGCCAAGACCCAGTACAGCTTCACCACCGACCCCGACCGGCTGGGCGCGCCCACCCACCACGAGGTGCGCATTCGTGAGGTCCGGCTGGCCGCCGGCGCAGGGTTTGTGGTGGCGATCTGCGGAAACATCATGACCATGCCCGGCCTGCCCCGGCGGCCCGCGGCCGAGCGGATCGGGGTGGGCGCCGACGGTCATATCGAGGGACTGTTTTAGGCCAGGGCCCGCTTCGATCCGCCTCGCTTCGCACCTGCCCGTCTGGTGGCCGAACAGCGTTCAATCAACGCAGGCGCCGAATAATCATTGCATACTCGAGACCCGGGCCCGCATAGCTCCCGGCATGATGTCTGTAACCAGGGCTCTCTGACGTGCCCGCCTCTATCAAGTCGGACATAGATGCGATCCAGGCGATCGCCGCGGTCCCAACCATTCTCGACGTTGTTTGCCGCACCACTGGTATGGGGTTCGCCGCCGTGGCCCGGGTGACGGATGATCGCTGGGTCGCCTGCGGGGTGCGCGACACCATCGACTTCGGTCTGCAGCCGGGCGGCGAGCTCAAGCTCGAAACCACCATCTGCAACGAGATTCGCCAGCACGGCCAGGCGGTCGTCATCGACCATGTGGCGGAAAGCGAAGCCTTTTGCGGCCATCACACCCCGGCCATGTATGGCTTTCAAAGCTATATCTCGATGCCCATCGTCCTGCCGGGCGGGCGCTTCTTCGGCACCCTCTGCGCCATCGACCCCAATCCCCATAAGCTCGACACGCCTGAAGTCGTTGGCATGTTCAAGCTATTCGCCGAGCTGATCGCCTTCCATCTCGACGCCCACGAACGCCTTGCCGCCGCCGATGCGACCCTGGACGAGGCCGAGCGCACCGCGCAGCTGCGCGATCAATTCATCGCCGTGCTGGGTCACGATCTGCGCAATCCCGTCGCCTCCATCGACGCCGGCTCGCAGCTGCTGCTGAAGATGCCGCTCAACGAGCGTGGCGCTGATTTGGCGCGCATGATCGGCGCCAGCGCCTGGCGCATGTCGCGGCTGATCGACAACCTGCTGGACTTCGCCCGCGGCCGGCTGGGCGGCGGCTTTGTTCTGGCGCGCCGGCCGACTTGCTGGAGCCGGTCCTGAGCCATGTGGTGGACGAGCTTCGCTCGACCCATCCGGACCGTCCCATCGTCGCGACCTTCGACCTGCCCGAGCCGGTGGACGTCGATCCCGACCGGCTGGAGCAGCTGTTGTCGAACCTGGTCGCCAACGCCCTGACCCACGGCGCGTCCGAGACCCCGGTCGAGGTGCGGGCGGCGATAGAGGACGGCGCCCTTGTGCTGTCCGTCGCCAACAGCGGGCCACAGATTCCGGCCGCCGCCATGGAGCGCTTGTTCGAACCCTTCGAGCGCGGCGCGGTGCGCCCCAGCGCCCAGGGTCTCGGCCTCGGCCTCTATATCGCCTCCGAAATCGCCCGCGCCCATGGCGGCAAGCTCGAGGTGGAATCGTCGCCAGAGCAGACCAGGTTCACCTTCCGGCTGCCGATGACTTAGTCGTCAGCGGGCCGCCACAGCCCGTTCACCGCCGCCTGTAAATTGCCCCCGACGCCGCGCCGCGCCAGCGACAGGCCGTCCAGTTCGACCTTGTCGCCTTGCAGGAAGCGCGGGTGCAGGGTGTAGGCCAGATCGTAGACGGCATTGTCCGTCCGGGTCTCGCCGTCCTCGATATAGACGGTTTGCACGCCCACCGGCACGCGGCCCGCCTTGGACTTTCCAGCGACCTTGCGCACGCCGTCTTGAATCCAGCCAGCCTCCAGGCGCGGATTGCCGGTAGTCTCGACACTGTCGCCACGGATGGCGGCGGGGAACCACACGGTCTGGGTCTGGATCACCTGGTCGGAATGCACCGCTGTCAGTCGCACGACGTCGCCATCGTGGTTCAGCGCGCCGGTCATCAGGAAGGTGTCCTTGAGCGCCCCGGCGGCGACTTCCGCCTGGTGCTCCCTCGCCGCCTCGACATGTTCGCGGTGGTTTTCCCACAGGCCCAGCCCCGCGATGATCACCGCCAGAACGCCGACGATCTCGCCTAGCGTCAGCCAGCGAAAGGGCAGCCGCTTTCGGGTGGTCTCGCTCATCGGGGTCTCCGTCCTGGCCTGGTCCTCGCTTAGGCCAGATCGGGCCGCGTTGCAGCGGTATTTTGATGGCGCGAAGCCGCTAGTCCGCTTCCGCCGTCGCCAGTTCGGTTTCCACCTCTGACTTGGTCGGGACCTCGCCCTTGGCGCCGCGGTCGGCGAACCGCTTGCCGCTGACTTCGGCGCCGACATTGGCGGGCAGGGGGATGAAGAAGAACAGGCCCAGCAGGGTCATGGCGCCGATGAACAGAAAGGCGGGGGAGACGTCGGCGGCTCGCAGCACGGTGGAATGATGCGCGCCACGCAGGGTGGTCAGCAGGATGGCGGCGAAGCCGATGCCCAGGCTCTGCGACACTTGCTGGGCCATGCTGGCCAGGGACGAGGCGCGGCTCATCTTCTCCTGCGGCACGTCGGCATAGGTCAGGGCCTGCATCGCGGTGAACTGCAGCGAGCGGAAGAAGCCGCCGACCAAGAGGGTGATGATGATCAGATAGTGGGGCGTCGACTGTCGGAACAGGCTGTAGCTCATGAAGATCACCCCGGTGATCACCGTGTTCCACACCAGGACGTGCTTGAACCCCAGCCGGTTGATGATCGGCCGCGCGGTGGTCTTCATGAGAAGCGCGCCGGCGGCGCTGGTGAAGGTAATCAGGCCGGCCTCTAGCGCCGACAGGCCGAAGCCCATCTGCAGCAGCATGGCCAGCAGGAAGGGCGTCGCGCCCATGGCCATGCGCAGGAAGACGCCGCCCACGTTGGAGGTCATGAAGCTGCGCAGACGCAGGACCGACAGGTCCAGCAACGGGTGCTTGGTCCGGCCCGCGTGCCAGACATAGACGCCCAGCAGGGCCGCGCCGCCGCTCAGCATGCCGGCGACCATCCACATCGGCAGGATGCCCCGGCCGACATTTTCGAAGCCGTACACGAGGCTCGCCAAGCCCAGGCCGGTCAGGAAGAAGCCGCGCCAGTCCAGCGGCTCGCGGGTCTCCTCCTTGATATTCTGGATGAAGATCGAGACCAAGGTGACGCCGACGATGCAGATCGGGATGTTGATGTAAAAGATCCAGCGCCAGGACGCGTGGGTGACGATGAAGCCGCCCAGCGGCGGGCCGATCACCGGACCGAGCAGAGCGGGCATGGTCAGGTAGGACATGGCCCGCACCAGATCGTGCTTGGGCACGCTGCGCAGCAGCACCAGCCGGCCAACGGGCGCCATCATCGCCCCGGCCATGCCTTGCAGCATCCGCGCGCCCACCAGCTCCAGCAGCGTGTGGGAGGCGCCGCAAAGCAGGGAGGAGGCGGCGAACAGGATCATCGCCGCGCGGAACACCACCTTGGCCCCGAACCGGTCGGCGACCCAGCCGCTGATCGGTAAGAAGACCGCCGAGCTCAGCAGGTAGGAGGTGATGGCCAGGTTCAGCGTCAGCGGGTCTTCGTGCAGTGACCTTGCCATGGTCGGCAGGGCGTTGGAGATGACCGTGGCGTCCAGGGTCTGCATCAGCAGGGCGAAGCCGATGATCATCGGCGCGAACCGGCTCATCGGGGTCAGGGCGGGTTCGTCGTCGAGGACGATCTCTTCGAGAACCTTAGGGCTTTCGGTGATCGGCCGGTTCATGACGGGTCAACCGCGATCTGGCCCAGGGGCGCCAGGGCCTCGGCGATCATGGCGCGCTGTTCGGGCGTCAGCCGGGTCAGCCGGTCGGCCAGCCAGTCGGTGCGGCGACGGCGCACGGCGTCCAGCGCCTTGAGGCCCTCTGGCGTGATGGCCAGGCCCACGCGGCGGCGGTCGTCGGCCTGCGGCGCCTGCCGCTGCACCCAGCCTTCGGCCTCCAGCCGCTTGACGTGGCTGCTCATGGTCGGGCGCGAGGTGCGCTCCTTGTCGGCCAGTTGGGAGACGCCGATGCCCTCGTGATTGGCCACCATCTGCAACAGGGCCGCGTCCAGCGAGGACAGGCCCAGCTGGTCCGCCTCGCGCCGCAGCCGGCGGCCCAGGCGCAGCAGGACGGGGCGCAGGGCGTCGGCCAGGGCGTTGACGTCGGCGGTGCGGCGAGGGGAGGCGGATATGGTCATAGTAGTTAGGTTCTCTAACTATCTATGTTGTGACCTTGGGTCAAGAGGCGACGGCCGGCGCTCGCCCCCTCCGTCACGTCGTTCCGCTTCGCTACACGCCGCGCCACCTCCGCCCGTTTCGCTGCGCTCACGGGGGAGGAGAAAAAGACGTCTGCGCTATCCTTCTCCTCCCATGCAAGCGAAGCGCAGCGGGGGAGGTGGCAGGACGCAGAGCGAAGCGGTGCGGACTGACGGAGGGGGCGAGCGCCGGCGGAACGTGCGCTCTGGACCTACCCGCTCCTACCCGAAATCCACCACGATCGGCTCGCGCCCCAACGCGTCCAGAAACCGCAGAAACCCCGCCGCCGACACCGCCGTGGTCGCCGTGTTGATCATGGGGTGGAAGTTCAGCGGCTCCCTGGCCAGCAGCGCCTTGTCGACGACGAAGGTCACCCGCCGCTCGATATCGTTCATCAAGGCGAACGCCGTCACCGAACCGGGCGTCACCCCCAGCGTCTCGGCCATCAGCTCCGGCTTGCCGAACGACAGCTTGGCCGAGCCGATCACCGCCGGCAGGGCCTTCAGGTCGATCCGCGTGTCCTGCAACGCACTGACCAGCCACAGCCGGCCCTTGGCGTCCTTCAGGAACAGGTTCTTGGTGTGGCCGCCGGGCAGGCCGGCCTTGATCTCGTCGCCCTCGCCGACATGGAAGACCGCCGGGTGCTCCAGGGTCGAATGCTCAACCCCCAACTGGTCCAGCAGGGCGAACAGGGGCTCGGCTTCAGGGATCGGCATGGGGCGGACATCGCGTTCTTCTGGACGCGCCTTGGCCGCGCCGGGTAGGAGTTGGGCCTTAAAGCCCAATAACGCGCAAGGCTCGCCATGAAACTCGAATGTTTCGCCACCTCAAGCCGTCCGCCAGAACTGGTTCCCGGCCGGCCCCAGCGGGCCTGGATGGAGTCGTTCGAGGATCGCCACGCCTATCGCTGCCTGCCGCTGACCATGGCCAACACCTCGGGCTGGGAGCTGCTCTGCCCCATGGGCTTCACCGCCGAATGGAACGGCGGCCTGCACCAGAACGACATCACCCTGACGCCACACCAGCCGCACCCGGACTTCCATGAGTTCGTCACCTCGCACTTTTCCCACGGGGTGATCACCTTCCACACCGGCTATCTGTTCCGCACCGAGCCGGGCTGGTCGATGTGGACCGGCGGGCCGCCCAACCACGTCAAGGACGGCGTCCAGCCGCTGACCGGCCTGGTCGAGACCGACTGGCTGCCCTTCCCTTTCACGATGAACTGGATATTCACCCGGCCGGGCAAGGTCAGCTTCGCCAAGAACGAACCCTTCTGCTTCATCACCCTGGCCCAGGACCGCGTCCTGGATGAGGTAAACGTAATCAGCCGCCCGCTGGAGTCCGATCCGGACCTGCGCGCCCAGTACGAAGCCTGGGTGAAGTACCGCAGCGAGTTCAACACCCGTATCTTCCGCGGCGACGAGGAGACCATCAAGACCGCGTGGCAACGGTTCTATTTCAAGGGCGAGGTGCCGGACAACGTCGGCCAGGCGCCAGTCGAGCACGTCAACAAGCGGCGCCTGAAGTCTCTGCGCAGCGGCCGCTGAAGTCCCATCGCCCTCCTTATCCCGGACGCCCCGAAGGGGTGATCCGGGTCGGCGCAAAAGGCCGCAATCTCGCCCTTGCCAAGGCCGGGCCGCTCTGCGATAAGCCGCCCTCTTTCGAGCGGCCTCATATGCCGTTCAGGAGCGCGGGCGTAGCTCAGTGGTAGAGCACAACCTTGCCAAGGTTGGGGTCGAGAGTTCGAATCTCTTCGCCCGCTCCAATTTTCCTTCCGAAAATTGAAGCGATTAGGGCGGTCCTTCGGGGCCGTTTCTAAATCGACGAGCTTCTCGGGGCGCCGCTGTGGCCGCGCCTCACTTCAGCCCCTTCGCCAAGGCGGCCTTGGCGTCCCTGGCCGCCGTGAGGGCGATGTCCGTCTCGCGCGCCCATTGGAAGCCGTGGAAGCCGCCGGGATAGACATGCAACTCCACCGGCACGCCGGCGCGGATCAGCCGGCGGGCGTATTCCAGGTCCTCTTCCAGGAAGAGGTCGAGCGAGCCGGTAGCTATATAGGTCGGTGGCAGGCCGGAGACGTCTTCCGCACGGGCGGCGGCGGCATAGGGCGAAACGCCCTCGCTGCCCGGCTCGGCGCCCAGAATGGCCGACCAGCCGAAGTGATTGCGCTGCGGCGTCCAGACGAACTCGCCCACATAGGGATGCGGATCGGCGGTGACGCAGCTGCGGTCGTCGATCATCGGATAGATCAGATGTTGGAAGGCCAGGCGGTATTCGCCGCGGTCGCGAACCATCAGCGCCAGCGACGCCGCCAGCCCGCCGCCGGCGCTTTCGCCCATGACTCCCACCCGCGACGGGTCGATCTTGAGCTCGGCCGCGTTGGCGAATACCCAGGCCAGGGCCGCGTAGCAGTCCTCGACCGCGCCCGGGTAGCGCGTCTCCGGCGCCAGCCGGTAGTCCACCGAGACGATGCAGCAGCCCAGGTCCGCGGCCAGGGGCCGGTGCACGGATTCCTGGCTGGCGGCCGATCCCAGCACATAGCCGCCGCCATGGATGTGGAAGATGCAGGGCAGGGCGCCTTTCGCGTCGGCCGGCCGATAGATTGTGACCGGCGCCTCCGGCGCGCCTTCGGGCCCGGGAACCTTGCGCATTTCCATGGTGGTGCGGGCGACATCCGCCGGGTCGACCTCGAACCGCGAGGGCGCATTGCGCATGAGCGCCAGCGTGGCCTCGTTCAGCGCCAGGGGCGGCATGCTGTCCAGCAGGCCGAGCAACTGCGGGTCGACGAGGTGGCGGGTGGCGGATGTGGTCACGGGCGTTTCCTCTAAGGTGTTGTCTTGGCGCGCGGGTCGCCAATCTTCTTAACCGCCGACGCCCGCCTGGCAAATCGCCTTGAACTGCGGCGCGGCATACGCCTATCGCTAACCGCTCAGCCCGCCCCTCCCGGACCCGTCCCATGCCCACTCCTACCGGCGCTCTCGTCCTTCTCTCAGGTGGCCAGGATTCCGCCACCTGCCTGGCGTGGGCGCTGGAGCGGTTCGATCGTGTCGAGACCATCGGCTTCGACTATGGCCAACGGCACAAGGTCGAGCTGGAGTGTCGGGCGCAGGTGCGCGACGGCATCGCCGCCCTCGATCCGCGCTGGGCCGCGCGGCTGGGCGAGGATCACATGCTGGACCTGGCGGTGCTGGGCGAGGTGTCGCAGACGGCGCTGACCCGCGACGTGGCGGTGGAGATGAGCGCCTCGGGCCTGCCCAACACCTTCGTGCCCGGCCGCAACCTGCTGTTCTTCACCCTGGCGGCGGCGGTGGCCTATCGGCGCGACCTCAAGGGCCTGGTCGGCGGCATGTGCGAGACCGACTATTCCGGCTATCCCGACTGCCGCGACGACACGCTGAAGGCGCTGCAGGTGGCGTTGAACCTGGGGCTGGAGCGGCGTCTCGTCCTGCACACCCCGCTGATGTGGATCGACAAGGCCCAGACCTGGCGCATGGCTGAGCAGATGGGCGGCGAGCCCCTGGTCGAGCTGATGATCGAGGCGACCCACACCTGCTACCTCGGCGACCGCACCCACCGGCACGTCTGGGGCTACGGCTGTGGAACCTGTCCCGCCTGCGAACTGCGGGCGGAGGGCTACCGGCGGTACGTGGCCGAGCCGGCGGAGGATGGGGGGCTGGCGCCACTCTAATGCACACCTCTCCCGGAGGGAGAGGGAGGGCCCAAGCGAAGCTTGGGAGGGTGAGGTTTTGGAACGGTCCAGTTTCATCCTGAACCCGCGGAGGCCCTCATCCTCCCATGGCTACGCCACGGGCCCCTCCTTCTCCTCCGGGAGAAGGTCAAGACGCCTTCGGCACGTCCGCCACGATCGCTTCCGCCTTGGCGAACAGCGCCGGATCGATCACCAGATCCGCCGCCGCGGCATTGTCGTCCAGCTGCGAAGGCCGGCTCGCGCCAACAATAGCCGAGGCGACGTTGGGTTCGCGCAGCACCCAGGCCAGGGCGAACTGGGCCAGGGAGCAGCCAGCCTGTTCGGCCAGGGGTTTCAGCTTCTGCACCGCTTCCAGCACGGGCGCCTCCATCCAGCGCTGGATCGCGCCACTCATGGAATCGCTGCTGGCGCGGCTGTCGGACGGCGGCTTGGAGCCCGGCGTGTACTTGCCCGTCAGTACGCCCTGCGCCAGCGGCGACCAGACGATCTGCGAGATGCCGTTCGCCGCGCTGATCGGGATCACCTTGGCCTCGGGGCGGCGATAGAGCAGGGAATATTGCGGCTGGCTGGAGACGAACTTCTCCACCCCTGTTAGCGCCAGCGCGTCCTGGATGTTCTGCGGCGACCACTCGCTGAAGCCGATATAGCGGGCCTTGCCCGCCTTCACGACCTTGGTCAGCGCCTCCATGGTCTCTTCCAGCGGCGTGTTGGGGTCGTAGCGGTGGCATTGGTAGAGGTCGACATAGTCGGTCTTCAGCCGCTTCAGCGAAGCGTCCATCTGCTTGGCGATCTGCTCGGCCGACAGGCCCTGGTCGGTGTCGCTCATCTGGCCGAACACCTTGGTGGCCAGGACGTAGCTGTCGCGCTTGCGGCCCGCCAGCGCCTCGCCAAGGAAGCTTTCCGCCGCGCCGCGTCCATAGACGTTGGCGGTGTCGATGAAGTTGATGCCCAGCTCGAAGGCACGGTTCACGCAGGCGGTGGCATGGTCGGCCTCCACGCCCACGCCATAGGTCAGCCACGACCCCAGCGAGATCACCGACACGTTCAAATCGCTCGAGCCCAATTGGCGGAATTTCATCTGCGTTTCCTCGAAAATGACTTTGGTTGTCTTTATCAGGCGTCGGCTTCGGCGAACCCGCGGGCGCGCATCAGCGGCTCTATGGTGTGGTCGCGGCCGCGGAAGCGGCGGAAGGCCTCGCCTGCCTCGACCGTGTTGCCGACGCTGAGCACGTTCTCAAGCAGATTTTTCGCCAGCGCCTTGTCGAAGAAGCCGCCGGGAGATTCCGCGAAGGCTTCTGCCGCGTCCGCCGTCAGGGTGTCGGCCCAGATGTAGTTGTAATAGCCGGATGCATAGCTCTCGCCGGAGAAGACGTGGGCGAAATGGGGCAGGCGGTGGCGCAGGATGATTTCGCGCGGCATGCCCAGCCGCTCCAGCGCCTCCTTCTCGAAGGTGCGCGCGTCGGGCGCCTTGTCGGCCAGCAGGTGATATTCCAGGTCCAGGATGGCGCAGGCGAGATATTCGGCGGTGTGGAAGCCTTGGCCGAAGTTCTCCGCTCGCTTCAGTTTGTCGACCAGAGCCTGCGGCATCGGCTCGCCGGTGCGATAGTGGACGGCGAACCTGGCCAGGATTTGAGGCGTCGGCAGCCAGCGCTCGTAAAGTTGGCTGGGCAGTTCCACAAAGTCGCGCACCACCGAGGTTCCCGCGAGCGAGGGATAGGTGGCGTTGGACAGCAGGCCATGCAGGCCGTGGCCGAACTCGTGGAACAGGGTCACCGCGTCGGTCCAGGAGATCAGCACCGGCTCGCCCGGGGCCGCCGGGATGAAGTTGGAGTTGTTGGAGATGATCGGCGTCACGCCCGCCAGCTTCTCCTGGGTGCGATACTCGCTCATCCAGGCGCCGGAGCGCTTTCCGGCGCGGGCGAAGAAGTCGAAATACCAGACGCCGACCCGCGCGCCGTCGCGCGTTACCTCATAGACCTCCACGTCCGGATGATAGACCGGCATGTCGTGGAGCTGAGTGAAGGCCAGGTCGAACAGCTCGCCGGCGGCCCAGAACATGCCGTCGCGCAGCTTGTCCAGCTGCAGGTAGGGTTTGATCGCCTCGTTGCTGAGGTCGTATTTCGCCTGCCGCACCTTTTCCGAATAGTAGCGATAGTCCCACGGCTCGATCGGCTCGTTGGAGCCCTCGGCGGCGGCGACCTCCTGCATTTCGGCCACCTCTTCGACAGCCCGGGCCACTGCCGGCTTCCAGACCTGGCGCAACAGGTCCATGGCCGCGTCAGGGGTCTTGGCCATCTGGCCGGCGGCGATCCAGTGGGCGAAGCTGTCGTGGCCCAAAAGCGCGGCCTTCTCGACCCGCAGCCGCAGGATTTCGGCGATGATGGCGTTGTTGTCGTACTGGCCGCCGCAATCCCCGCGTCCGGCCCACAGGGCCAGGCCCTTCTCGCGCAGATCGCGGCGGGCGGAGAAGGTCATGAAGGGCTCCATCGAGGAGCGGGTGTTGGCGATCACCCAGCCTTTCATGCCGCGTTCGCGGGCCGCGCTGGCCGCCGCCTCGATCAGGTCGTCGGGCAGGCCGGCAAGATCGGCCTCGGAGTCCAGCGTCAGCGCCTGGCCCTCCTCGTCGCCGAGAATGTTCTGGCTGAAGTCGGTATAGAGCGTCGCCAGCCGCTGGTTGATCTCGGCCAGGCGATGCTTCTGCGCTGGGTTCAGCGCCGCGCCCTGGCGGACGAAGTCCTCGTAGACGACATCGGCCAGTCGCTGCTGCTCGGCGGTCAGGCCACTCGACGCCCGCGCCGCATGAACGGCGGCGATGCGGTCGAACAGGGCCCGGTTGTGCAGGATCTCATCACCGAAACCGGCGAGCTTCGGCGCGGCGTCCCGCTCCACCGCCTTCATGCCGGCGTCATTCATGGTGGTGGTGAAGACGCCCATCAGCGATGTCGCCTGGCGGTAGTCGCGGCCAGCGCGCTCCATGGCCTCGAGCGTGTTGGCGAAGGTGGCGGGTGCGGGATCGTTCGCGATCGCCTCGATCTGCGCCCGATAGCTCGTCATGGCCTCGTCGAGAGCCGGCCCGAAGTGGGAGGCCTTGATCCGGCCGAACGCCGGTGCGCCGCCGTGAGGGCCAGTCCAGGGCGCGAGCACGGGATTGTCGAGGGTGTCGGTCATGGCGGGCTCCGGAGGCGGCGAGCCGGCACCCTATCGCCTTCGCTTCGGCCACGCCAAGCGGGGCAAGGACGATTGCGCTCCGCGACAAAGCAAAAAGCCGCCGCCGTGAGGAGTTCACGACGGCGGCTCTGTCAGGCGACGGTCGCGCCGGGCCTGGAACTGGGGCTGGGCGTTAAGACCGAGTTGGTTAGAAGGCGACGCGCACGCCGGTGGTGAAGGCGGTGTTGTTGCTCTGGATGAAGCCGTTTGCGAGCCCGCCCGTGACCTCGCTGTACATCACGCCCGTGTAGAGATCCAAGCGCTTGAGCAGACGCCAATCCAGCAGGGCGGAAACTGCGTATTCGTTGCCGGAGCAGGCGGCCGCGTTCGCCCCCTGAGGCGACGAGCCCGTGATCGCCGGGTTCAAATTCGGGCCGCAACCGATGCCCGCCTTCGTGGCGCTGCCGCCTGTGTTATATTTTGTCTTGGAATTCGTGTAAGTATTCTGATCGATATAGTAGTAGGCGGCATCGAAGTCGAGGTTCGGAAGGATCGTGTACTTTCCAGCCACCCAGGCAATTTGCAAATTCTTCGGATTTACATAGGTGTTGGCTTGAACGACGGCGGGGTAGCCTCCGTTCAAGGTGAGGGTTTGACCATTCGCGGTCGCCGTCGCCCCGAACAGGTCGCTCGGCGAACTCAGACGCGCATATTCGTAACCGCCGTACACGGTGAACGCATGCCATTTATACTTCGCGGCGACCGCCTCGGCGCTGATATTGGCGAGCGTCGCCTTGAGCGTGTCGGGCGTCGGCGCGCCTGATGTGTAGTTGCTCAAAGTCACGGCGTCCTTGGCATAGGCGTAGAGCGCATCAACCGAGAGCCCGCTGATGTCGCCGCCAAGATCGAATTGGTAGGCGCTCTCCGCGTTGTTGCGTTGCTCATAGCCGCCGATCTGAGTGAGCGCGCTGGCGCGGAAGTGGCCGTAGGTCAGCTGATATTTGACCGACATATTATATTGCGACAGCTCGGTATCGCCGGTGCCGGCGACAAACGTCGATGAATTGCCGAGCGCCGAGAAGGCATAGGAGCCGCCGAACGGATCGTATTGGGTGGCGAGGTCGTTGCTGAGCGAGTTCTGACGCCCGGCGGTCAGCGTGCCGAAGGTGGTGTTGCTGAGGCCGACGTAGCCGCGCGAATTGTCCCAACCCGTCGAGCGCGCCGAGTCGGTGTTGGTGGTCTGCTTGGCCAGGGGAATGTTGTTGTTGTCGACCAGCGACTTCGGGCCGTTGGCGAATTTCAGCGAAATGGGGTCGAAGCCGGCGTTGACGTCGCCGATCAGAAACCAGCTCGGGGCGAACTCTTCCTTCATTTTGAAGCCGAAATTCGACTGGGTCAGGCCGCTTGGCACACCCTGCCAGAGCGCACGGTTGTTGATCTTGGAAATCAGCTCGCTGACGCCGGTCTTGGCGTCTCCATTGAACGGCGAGGCATGGGTCTCGTAGCCGCCACCCACGTCGATCGTGCCGTAAAAGGTGATGCCATAAGCTGACAGCGGGCAGTCGGCCGCGCTCGCGTTGAGCCAGTTCGAAGCGGCCGCAAAGCAGTCGGGCTTGGTGGCGCTGTTGGTCTGGGCGAAGGCGCCGCCCGCGGCGCCCGTCATCAAAAGCCCGATCAGAGCGCCACGGCGCACTGCGGAAGAAAGCATAAATTTCAACGGAGATCCCCAAGTCTGTCTGGCGCGGACGCCCTGCAAGCGCCGGCTTTCATAAAAGTGCCATAAAACCCATCTGTGAAATGGAGATTAAATTTGTCAGTCCCCAGAATTTCTGACGACTGGCGGCTGCATAGCCGGGATTCCGCGTTGGCGGACCAAGCTTGATCCGTATACGGCCTATTTTGGTGTGGCGCTTTTGCATCGCTTGCGGGCCCTCCCGTCGAGTCTCCGATCTATCACAAAACTGCAGCTTAACCGTCGTGGAAGCTTCACGGAGCCCGAATATGGAGGCCCCAGGCTTGGCCTTTTGCCGTCGAGCCGGGAAATTTTGGGGATTCCACACACATGCAACGGAAGTTTACGCTGCTGGGCGGCGTCGCGTTTGGCGCGATCGCATCGTTCAGCCTGGTCGCTACGGCTAATGCCGAAGCGCCCGCCAAGAAGCACCATCATCACCTGGCGGCCAAGGTCGCCGTCGCCGACGACCGGGTCTCGGCGCTGACGAGCGAAGTCGAAACGCTGGAAAGCCGGCTCACCGCCGAGTCGCTGGCCCGCGAACAAATGGAAGGCCAGGTCCAAGCCGCTCAAGCCCAGGCGCAAGCCGCCCAGGCCGACGCGCAATCGGCTCACACCCAGCTGGCCGAACAGATCCAGACTATCCCGGGTCAGGTCCAGGCCGACGTGAACGCCGCCAAGCCGAAGCCCACCTGGGCTGACAACACCAAGGTCGGCGCCACCGTCTTCTCCGACCTGTCGAACATCCAGCAGTCGCCTTCGCCGAACGCCAAGAACGGCACCGGCTTCGACGTGAAGCGCGCCTATCTGTCGGTCGAACACAGTTTCAACGACATCTACTCGGCCAACCTGACGGCTGACTTCGCCCCGGGCGACAACTCCTTCACCAACGGCGGCACCATCGTCGGCGCGGAAACGGTGAAGTACGCCTATGTGCAAGCCGCCTATGATCCGGCGTTCATCGTCCAAGCCGGTTCGGCCAAGACGCCTTGGATTCCCTTCGTCGAAGACCTCTACGGCTACCGCTACATCGACAAGGTGCTGATCGATCAGAACAAGTTCGGCAACTCGGCTGACTGGGGCGTCAACGCCCACGGCGACTTCGGCCACGGCCTGTTGGACTATTCGGTCTCCGCGATCGACGGCAACGGCTACAAGAACCCTGATCGTTCGCAGTCGATGGACGTCGAAGGCCGCGTCAACCTGAACTACATGGGCTTCGTCGCCGCGATCGGCGGCCAGACCGGCAAGCTCAGCGACGACTTCCAAGGCGTTGCGACCCCCGTGCACACGGTAAACCGCGAAGACGCCCTGGTGGCCTACGTCGGCGGCCCGATCCGCATTGGCTTCGAGTATTTCCAAGCCAGCGACTGGAAGGTGATCACCAAGGCCGTCTCCGACAAGTCGGAAGGCGAATCGGTGTTCGGCTCCTACAACTTCACCCCGAAATGGGCGATCTTCGGCCGTTACGACTGGGAAAACCCCAGCCAGGACATCGACAAGGCCGAGCGGTATGAATACGCCAACGTCGGCATCAGCTATGAGCCGGTCAAGACCGTCGACATCGCCCTGGTCTACAAGCACGAGTCGATCAGCCACGCGCCGACGACCGGTGTGATGGCCACCGATCTGGGTGTTGGCTACACCGACGCCACGACCACCCTGGGCACCGCCAAGGATGGCTCCGGGCACTACGACGAAGTGGGCATCTTTACTCAGTTCAAGTTCTAAGCGCCTCGTTACCTGAAGCGCAGATCGCCGCCGCGGCCCGTAAGGACCGCGGCGGTTTTGCTTTGTGACGACCGCGTAGCCCGCCGAGGCGAGCTAGTGGTTGTCTGGGTCGCCCTTCATCCGCGCTTCGATCTCGCTATTCTCGAACTGCGCCGCGCGAGAGGTCGGCGGCGTAGAGGGCTTTCACCGGCGCGCGCCCAAAAAATTGCAGTCGCTTCGGCGGCTTCACGAATCCGTCTTGAGCGCGGCTCTTAACCTTTTGCCCGGCAGCGCCCATATTTGGCCAACCGGATTTTGGGGAAGCTTCCATGAAATATAATCAGCTCGGCCGCACCGGCCTGTTTGTCTCGGAAATCTGCCTGGGCGCGATGACCTTCGGCGGCGAGGCCGGCGCGGGCATCTGGAAGGCGATCGGCGGGCTGAACCAGAACGAGGTCAATTCCATCATCGGCAAGGCCCTCGACGCCGGGGTCAACTTCATCGACACCGCCGACGTCTATTCCTTCGGCCAGTCCGAACAGCGCGTCGGTCAGGCGCTGAAGGATATCGGCGTTCCGCGCAAGGACGTGGTCATCGCCACCAAGGTGTTCGGCGAGATGGGTCCGGGTCCCAACGATCGCGGCGCCTCGCGCGGCCACATCATGGACTCGGTCTATGGCAGCCTGGAGCGGCTGCAGACCGACCACATCGACCTCTACCAGATCCACGGCAACGACACCGTCACCCCGATCGACGAGACCCTGCGCGCGCTGGATGACCTGACCCGCCAGGGCCTGGTCCGCTATGTCGGCGTGTCCAACTGGTCGGCCTGGAAGATCGCCAAGGCGCTCGGCCGCAGCGAGGCCGCCGGCCAAGCCCGGTTCGAGACCCTGCAGGCCTATTATTCCATCGCGGGCCGCGACCTGGAGCGCGATCTCGTGCCGATGCTGACCGAGGAGAAGCTGGGCCTGATGGTCTGGTCGCCCCTGGCTGGCGGTCTGCTGTCCGGCAAGTTCGGCCCCGGCGCGCCCACTGTGGAAGGCGCTCGCCGCACCGGCTTCGACTTCCCGCCGGTGAATAAGGACCGCGCCTGGGCCTGCGTGGCCGCCATGCGCGAAGTGGGCGAGGCGCACGGCGTCTCGGTGGCCCGTGTCGCCCTTGCCTGGCTGTTGTCCAAGCCGCACGTGATGAGCATCATCATCGGCGCCAAGACGGTGGAGCAGCTGGACGACAATCTGGCCGCCGTCGGCCTTGAGCTCACGCCCGAGGATATCGCCAAGCTGGATGAGGTCAGCGCCCTGCCGTCGGAATACCCCGGCTGGATGTTTGAGCGTCAAGGCGGCGCCCGCAGGCCCAAGCCGTTCAAGCCCGCTGACGCCTGACCAGCGCGTCCGCGAGGCATGACCAGCCCAGCCTCGCCGCCAACCGAGTTGGCGAGCCTGCTTCGCGAGGGGCAGACGCACCACCTCGCCGGCCGGCTGGATGAGGCTCGCACCGCCTACCGGTCCATCCTGGCCGAGAATCCGGATCATGCGGCGGCGCTCGGTCTGCTGGCCCTCGCCCTGGCCGGCGACCTCGATACGCCGGAGACCGAGGCCGTCGTCCTGCGCCACCTGGCGCAACGGCCGTTCGATGGCGCCAGCCTGCACCTGCTAGGTCAGATCAGGGCGCGTCAGGGCGATGACGCCGAGGCGGCGGTCCTGTTGGAGCGCGCCGCCAACTGGCTGCCCAGGTTGGCGCCCATCCGCAATGACCTCGGCGTGTCGCTGCATAGGCTCGGTCGCGACGAAGCGGCGCTGGCGGCGCTGGATCAGGCGATTGCGCTCGACGGCGCCTACGCCACGGCGCACGGCAATCGGGCCGATGTGCTGCACGCCGCCGGCCGCTTCGATGAGGCGCTGGACGCGCACCTGACCGCACTGAGGCTGGCCGCCAGCGCGCCGGCGACGGATCGAGCATCGATCCTGCACGCCGCGGCCAAGGCCGCGACCAAAGCCGGCAAGCTTGAACGGGTCGCCGCCGCCGCCGAAGCGGCGCTGGCGCTGGAGGACGACCCGGATCTCGCCGAACAGACGGCGATGATCCTTGAGGACCTCGACCGCCGGGACGAGGCGCTCAACATCCGCAATCATCAAGCCCGTAAAGGCGGTGTCCGGCGCGCCGGCCCCGGTCTGGGCGCGGCGGCGCGCGTCCTGGTGCTCGGCGGAGTCGGCGCCGGCCACGTGCCGGTGCGCTACCTGTTGGATACCGAGCGGTTGGAAACCTGGTCGTTGGGCATGCTGTCCCCGGATCAAGGCGACGCCCCTCTGGGCGCCGTGCCATTCGAGACGTTGCAGGCCGCGGACCTGGTGTTCAGCACCCTCGGTGATGTGGACCGCGATGGCGGCCAGCTCAACGCGGCCCGCGCCCTGTGCGCCCGCTTGGGCAGGCCGGTGCTCAACCCGCCGGACGGTATCGGCAAGACCGCGCGTGACAACGCGCCGGCGCTATTTGACGGGATCGAGGGGCTCATCGTGCCGGAGGTCCGTCGCACCACCCCCGAGGCCCTTACGGCGACTCGGATCGACGCGCCCCTGCTGGTTCGACCCGCCGGAGACCATGGCGGCGAAAATCTCAGTCTTTTGAACAGCGCCGCCGACCGCGACGCCTATCTGGCGACGGGCGCCGGCGGCAGCCTCGTCCTGACGCGCTTCCACGATTTCCGTTCGACAGACGGGCATTGGCGCAAATACCGCTTCATCTTCGTCGATCGGCAGGTCTTCCCCTATCACCTGGCTATCGGCGACGATTGGCTGGTGCATTATTGGCGCGCCGAGATGGGCCGCTACGACTGGAAGAAGGCTGAGGAGGAGCGGTTTCTGGCCGACTGGCGTGGTGTGTTCGGCGCGGCGGGCGCCGAGGCGGTCGATGCGGTCGCGCGGGGTCTGGACCTGGACTATGGCGGCATGGACTGCGCCCTGACGGACGACGGCCGCGTGCTCTTCTTCGAGGCCAACGCCTGCATCCTGGTCCACCTGGACGAGCCGCCGCGAGCCTTTCCTTACAAACACCGCTACGTCCCGCCGATCCGCGAGGCCTTCACGCGGCTGGTTCTGGACCGGGCCGGCAGGGCGGCTGGATGAACGGGGGCTAAACGAGCGGCTCAGGCCCGGCTCAGCCTCGAAGGCCCATGGTCCACCCAACGTCCGCGATCCGCGCGGCGCCGGTTGGACGGGATGAGTCAGATGCGTATCGATTGGATGCTGTTGAACAGCCTGGACGGGGCCGCCGCCGAAGTCGGTGACCTGGTCTCCGCCGACGCGGGCGGCCTGCCCACCTATCGCGTCGTGGCGCTGGAAGGCGGCCTCGCCCACCTGCGGGATGAAGAGCACAGCCGCGAAGAGATTTCGCCTCTGAGCCGTTTTCGCTGGAAAGCCTGCCCTTCGGCGTCCTAATGGCGTTTGAAACTCCCGCCGATCCCAGGCTCGCCCTTGTGGCGACCGGCGCCGGGCCCCGATAAAACCTCAACGCCAAGGACATTCCGTGAAGAGACAATCCCTCGGCCTTCTGTGCGCCGCCGCCGCCGTCCTGATCGCCCCGGCCGCCACGCCGGTCGCCGCACAAACCGCCCATCATCCCGCTGCCGCGTCCGGCGCCAATGATGTCCGCTGCCTCATCTTCGCGATGAACATGGCCTCGTCTCAGGACCAGGGCGCCAAGACCGTGGGCTTCCTCGGCGTGGCCTACTACCTGGGCAGGATCGATGCGTCGGGTCATGGCGCCGAGCTTGAGTCGCGCATGGAATCCGAGATCGCCCAGATGAAGACCATCAATGTGGCGCCGATCGCCCAGGCCTGCGGCGAAGGCTTGTCGGGTCGGATGAAGGCGATCAGCACGGTCGGCCAGCAACTGCAGCAGAAGTTCGCGCCCCCGGGCGCGGCGCCGGCGGCGCAAGCGCCGATGACGCTGAAGCCGATCCCGTCGCCGGGATCGCACTAAGGGCCCGAGCCGGGACCAGGCGTCAGGCTTCCATGCCGTGCATGGCGCCAGCGTGCATCACCGCCCCTAGGCG
>Ga0302314_10007701_pt1 | contig 19326 bp, 19 predicted proteins | sample III_Palsa_N2_3_FD_200533 | JGI IMG/M metagenome (GOLD analysis project Ga0302314, IMG submission 200533) | Peat permafrost microbial communities from Stordalen Mire near Abisko, Sweden - III_Palsa_N2_3 | ecosystem: Environmental > Terrestrial > Soil > Palsa > Peat permafrost | place: Sweden...
TGGCTGAGCCGCAAGGAAGTTGAAGCGGTGGCAAAGGATCTCGACGTAAAACCCGAGGCTGTTCTGGAGATGGAGGCCAGGATGGCCGGTGGCGACGCCGCAATTATTTCCACAGTGGAGCCGCAGCGCGGATGTATCCCGGCCGACGTGATCAAGGACGAGCATAGCTCGATCGATACGCTGGAGGCGGCTGATTGGGCCCAATACAACGGCGCTCGCGCCAAACTGGGTTTGCAGGACCTCGATCCCAGGTCCCGTGACATCGTGAAACGGCGCTTGCTGACGAACGACAAGCCCGTTGCACTTGAGGAGCTGGCCGGCGAATATCATATTTCAGCGGAGCGGGTCAGGCAGATTCAGGTCCGTGCGCTACAACGCCTTCGCGCCTTCGTTGAATCTCCCGCGGCACTGGCGGTGGCTTGAGTCCCACTTATCCGGCAGCTGGGGCCGCGCAGCACCCCATGGCCCTGGGTTGGTTCGTACAGGCATAAGACGCAGCCCCCGCTCAGCTCGTCGGGCGTCCGGAGAAGTCAGTCCAGCATCCGCGCGAGTAATCGAACAGCTTGCAGCGCCGTGCGGTATCGAAATACCACCGCCAGGAAAAGCGCTGAACGACGATCCGCCCCGGCATCCTGGCCTCCAGAATCGCCTGTGCCTGCTTCAGCCGATAGAGCGGAATGCTCATGTCCACGTGATGGGCCGTGTGCTGCATGATGTTGTGCAGAACCGCATCCATATCCACACCCAGGATCGGGTCGAAAAACAGGTGAACCGTGGTCGATACGAAGGGCTGGGCTTCAGCCCACTGTCCCTTGTCCGCATACCAGGCAATTTGTGGGTGGGTATGGTGTGCGTACACCACAAATCCGATAAAGCCGTTCCAAACCAGAAAGGGCACGACAAAACCCGCCAGGATGGTCACCGTCGCGGATTGACCGGAGTGGTGGGCGGCAGCAAGCAGCGCTGCGATCCAGAGGATGGCGGCACCGCTGACCAGCAGGCTGTCCAGCACGAATACCCGCCGACGTGTCGGCATCTGTTTGCGACTCGGAAAGTACATGCGCTTCCACCAGATCTCGACCAGGTAGTAGAGCCACGGTGCCCACCCACTGCGGTAGATCCGTTCAACGACGCGGCGCCAGCGCGGCATCGCCGCGTATTCCTCCTGCGTCGAAGGGCGCCATACCATGTCGAAATCCTTCAGATTGGTATATCCGTGGTGTACCACGTTATGTCCAACGTCCCACAGGCTATACGGCGTCAGCGAAGGCAGAAACACCAGCCTGCCGAGCCATGCATTGAGCCGTCGGTGCGACGTAAAACTCTGGTGGCAGGCGTCATGCCCCAGAATGAACAGGCGCGCGATCACCAGCCCGGCTAAAGCGCCAACCAGTATCTTGAGACCAGTCTGCCGAATCGAAACCGTTGCGGCGATGGCCAGGACGAACAGGATGAGATCCAGCGTCACCAGCCCCAATGCCAGTGCGGTATTTCGATCCGACACGGCACGCAGCCAGGTACGGATGATCTTCCGGTGCGGGATGGTGGCCGCTGGAGGAGCGGAGGGAAACATGGTGGCTGTGTTCATAAGCTTGGCTCCGATCGGTTGGTAACCTCGGAGTCGCCTGGCGGCTGCTCAATATTGCTGGCTCTACCGATCGCTCATATTCGGATCACGGGCCTGGCTGGACATTGACCTGAGTCATTGCGCACAGACGCTGCCTTGATGAATGGCCGATCCCGGCGTTCGCCGCGAATTTTAGATAAATCAACTACATCGCGGGAGTCATGAGCTGAGATTCCGAACTGAACGTTGGGATATGGGGAACAAGCAGGCCTCGGCAATGCGGCGGCCAGCCTCCAGTCAATACGTACTTTCCGCAATCGGACTACGGTAACTGCGGATGGTGGAGCAGGGCGGTCAGGCGCAGTCTGGCTGCACCTAAGGAAAGGTACTCAGCCATGCCATTCGACGCCGCACCCATCGCCATCAAGATCGACTGCCTGATCTGCCCGGTTCAATCCTGCCTGGCCCGCCGAGGCAGCCCGGAACAGGCCACGGCTTTCGGGGATATTCTTGCTCCCCGGATTGCGTTGATGCCCGGACGGGGCACTCTGTATCGCAGTGGCGACCGGCTGCGCTCGATTTACTCGGTCCGCGGCGGGTGTATCAAAGCCTCGACCTTCGATAGCGATGGCAATGAACGTATCCGCGGCTTCTATCTGCCCGGTGACCTGATCGGTCTCGACGCCCTGGGCGATGGAATCTGCCTGGCTACGGCCGCCGCGGTTGTACCGTCGCAGGTTTGTGCCGCCCCTATTTCCGAACTCCGCCAACTCATGCTGCGGGACCCCGAACTGGCGCAGCGCGTGATGGAGCAAACCAGCCGCGAACTGGCCCTGGCTCTGGCATTGTCCGGCGACTATAGCGCCGAGCAGCGTCTGGTTGCCTTCCTGCTCCAGATGCGCGACCGCATGGGAAGCGGCTCCGTGGTGCGCCTGCCGATGGCGCAGCGGGACATCGGCAACTATCTGCGCCTGGCCACGGAAACCGTGTGCCGCACGCTTAAAAGTCTGGAACGTCGTGGCCTGGTATCTCTCGCGGACCGCAGTGTGAGAATTCTGAGTGAGGCTCGGCTTGGCCAAATTGCCGAGCCGGTCGGCCTGCTGCACCAGCAGGACTGGATATCGCACGCTGCCTGAGAGCGCATCAATCAGCGGCCGCTGTCCGGCCAACTGCTCTCTTCCACCTGCGTTTGCCACATTCTTCGACGGCAAACGCAGAGTCGCATATCGAATCACCAACCAAAACAGGGCAGAAGCATGATTGCCGCAGTCGTCGCAGCAAGGTCAGGGCTATTCCGTCGCGAGCAATGGCTGCCGAATATTGTTGCGGGCATCGTTGTCGGCGTGGTGGCGCTTCCGCTGGCCATGGCTTTCGCCATTGCCTCCGGCGTCAAGCCGGAGCAAGGGATCTACACCGCCATCGTCGCGGGTGTGATCGTGTCCGTCTTCGGTGGCTGCCGCCTCCAGATCGCCGGCCCGACCGGTGCCTTTGTGGTGATTCTGGCCGGCGTCACCGCCCACTATGGTGCGGATGGGCTGTTACTGGCTACGGCAATGGCCGGGGCCATCCTCATCGCCATGGGTGTCGCCAGGCTGGGTGGAATCATCCGCTTCATTCCAGCGCCGGTCATCGCCGGGTTTACCGCCGGTATCGGTGTGATCATCTGGGTGGGGCAGTGGAAGGATTTTTTCGGTCTGCCCACGCCGCATGGAGTGCACTTCCACGAAAAGTTCTGGCATCTGCTCCAGTCCCTGCCCACGGCGCACGCCGCCACGTCGGTATTGGCGATAATGAGCCTGCTCGCCTGTATCTATGGCCCGCGCCTGCCCGGCCTGGGCCGCGTTCCCGGTCCCTTGATCGCCATGGTGCTGGCCACCGTGCTCCAGGCCGGGATCGGATTTGACGGGATAGCGACGATCGGGAGCGCATTCGGCGGGATTCCGCAAGGGCTGCCGATGCCGCACCTGCCGACATTCTCGCTCGATCAACTGGGGGTGCTGCTGCCCTCGGCCTTTGCCATCGCCATGCTCGGCGCCATCGAGTCGCTGCTTTCCGCAGTCGTGGCGGACGGCATGGCGGGAACGCGCCACGATTCCAACCAGGAGTTGATTGGTCTGGGCATCGCCAACGTCATCGCCCCTTTTTTCGGAGGGTTCGCGGCTACCGGCGCCATCGCCCGAACCGCTACCAACGTTCGCAACGGGGGGACCGGGCCGCTGGCGGGAATCTTCCATGCCCTCACGCTTGTGGCGATCATCGTCGTGCTGGCACCGCTTGCCGCCCGCATCCCGCTTTGCGCGCTCTCGGCAATTCTGTTCGTTGTAGCCTGGAACATGAGCGATGTGCCGCATTTCGTGCGCACGATGCGGACAGCGCCCAGGGCCGATGTCGTGATCCTGCTGACCACCTTCGTGCTGACGGTGTTCTCCGATCTGGTAATCGCGGTCAATGTCGGAGTGGCACTGGCGATATTGCAGTTCCTGCGCCGGATGGCTGCCTCGGTCGAGGTGTTGCGCATCGATGACAAATCGCTGACATCCGAGCTCGGCGACGGGTCCAGTCCCGGATTTCCGGACGGAACACAGGTTTTCTCGATCGAAGGACCATTCTTCTTTGGGGCGGTGGAGGGCCTTGAAAGAGCCTTGCGGCAAACGCATTCGGATCCGCGTTGCCTGGTCATCCGGCTCCGGCATATGCCTTTCATCGATGCCACTGGGCTCCAGGTCCTGGAAGGGGCGGTCAAGGATCTTGAGCGGCGTGGAATCCGCGTCGTGCTCTGTGAAGCCAGCAGGCGGGTTCTCAGAAAGCTGGTACGAGCCGGGATCGTCGGCCGGCGTACCGGCCGGCAGCGCTATAGCCGGGATCTGGCTCGCGCTGTCGTCGCTTGCCAGCAGCCTTTCGCATTGGCCCAAGCTGCGAGTTGAGTGCCGGCCCGGCGCGGTTTGCCATGCTTTCCGGCTGGTCAAATAAGCCGCGAATACCTTGGCGCAGTAATGGCCGGCACGGTGTTTTGAGTCCGCAGATAGGCGTCAAACGGCATGGCGATGGCGCGCATCAGATAACGTCCCGTTGGCGTCACACGAAGGCGATCCGGGTGCAACTCGACCAGACCATCCGTCTCCAGCTCCGCAAGCTGACCCAGCTCCGTGAAAAAATAGCGGCGGAAATCGAGATGGTGGCGCACTTCGATATCGGCATAGGATAGTTCGCCCCCGCACATGATCGCGGCGATGACGTCGCGGCGCACACGATCGTCTTGCGATAGCCGGATGCCGCGTTCCACCGGCAGGCGGCCGTCGTCCAGGGCCGCGTAATACTCCTTCAAGGTGTGTGCATTTTGGCTGTAAGTATCGCCAATCCGGCTGATCGCGCTCATTCCCAGACCCAGAAGATCCAGTTCACTGCGGGTAGAGTAGCCCTGGAAATTGCGTTGCAACGAGCCTTTCTCCAGCGCCTGGGCCAGTTCGTCTCCGGGGAGCGCGAAATGATCCATGCCGATATGCATGTAACCCGCTTCGAGCAGGCGCCCGGTGATCAGCAGCAGCAGTTCCAGCTTCGCGGCGGCATCGGATAGTTGTTCGGCCGGGATCTGGCGCTGCGGCTTGAAACGCCCGGGCATATGCGCATAGCTGTAGGCCGAGATGCGATCGGGCCGCAGCGCGATAACCTGGCCCAGGGTACGGTCAAACGAATCCAGGGTCTGCAGCGGCAGTCCATAGATCAGGTCGGCCGAGAGCGAACCGAAGCCGGCACCTCGCGCTGCGTCCATCAGGGACGCGACCAGTGCCGGCGTCTGCACGCGATTGACGGCGCGCTGGACGGCGGGGTCGAAATCCTGAATACCGAAACTCGCACGGTTGAAACCCAGCGCCGCCAGTTCCGGCATGGTGCCAGGCTCAACGGTACGCGGGTCGATCTCGATGGAAAACTCGCGGCCTGCGTCTTTGCTCAGGGTGAAGCCGTCGTGCAGCGCATCGAAGATCGTACTTAGCTGTGCGCTTGACAGGAAGGTTGGTGTACCACCGCCAAAGTGGAGCTGCTCGACTATGCGCGATTTGTCGAACAGCGATGCCTGAAGGCGGATCTCCTGCCGCAGCCTCGAAAGATAGGTTTCCGCGCGCTCGGGACGGCTGGTGATCACCTTGGTACAGGCGCAGTAGAAACAGGGGCTGGCGCAGAACGGTACGTGCACATATAGCGACAGTGGCGCGTTGCTCGCCCCGGCTCCGGTTCGGGCCGCCGCTGCGGCGTGATCCCGCGGTCCGAAACCGGTGTGGAATTGCAGTGCGGTTGGATAGGATGTGTAACGCGGTCCGTTGCGGTCGTTCTTCCAGATCAGCTCGGCTGAAGGCAGGATATTCATCTGAGGCCCCGCTTCATGAAGCCATCCTGACTGGCAAGGTGCACCAGCCTGGAACCGCACCCGAAGGCATCAATAAAATCCCGGCCATTCCGATCAGACCCAGTCCGATCAACCACCAGCCGGCGCTGCGCAAGCGTCGCGCCGGATTGCCCAGACTCAGGCTTTTCCAGCCCGCAGCGGCAAGCAGCGGTGCACCGCCGAGCGCGAAGGCGCCGGCCAGCAGGCCGCCGTTGAACGCACTGCCGCTCAAAGCCGACAGCAGCAGCACGGAGTAGAGCAGCCCGCAGGGCATCGCAGCCCAAAGCAGGCCACGGGTGAACAGCCCGAGGCGTAACGGCCAGCGGGAAATCCCGGGTGGCGCCGGAGGGCGGCAGCAGGTCTGCACCAAGCCCCGCGCCAGCACCATGCGCAGGCCGACAACAACGAGCATCAAGGCGGCGAGCACTTGCAGCGCGCGACCCGGGAGAGTGTCTGGCAGGTAGCGCAAAATCGACTGTCCGGCCGCCCCGGCCAACAATCCCAGCCCGGCGTAGCCGAGTACGCGTCCACCATGCACCCAGGACAAGCCTTCCGGAAGCGACAGCGTAGCCGCCGCGCGGCTGTGATGTGCGCTCAGCGCGCCGCACATCACGGTGCAATGCACGCTTGCCGCGGTTCCGGCGAGAAACAGGGCAGGGGCGCCGAGCACAGATCCGGGAATCCACATGCGCGTGGTCACGCGGCCATGGTGGCCAAGGGAGCCATGGCGCAACTGGAGCAAAGCATGGCTTCCGGAACCGCGCGCAAGCGGACCCGATTGATCGGCAGGCCGCAGCCCTCACAGATGCCGTAGCGGTTGGAATAGATGCGGTCTATGGCATGGCGCACCTGGGCGATTTCCAGCCTGGTGGCTTTGGCGAGCGGGTCCAGCACGGAGTCGTTTCCGCATTCCAGGGCTTGTTCCGTGGAATTCGTCGACAGTTGGGCTTTACCGTCCCGGCGACTCTGCGCAATGCTGGACAGCCGCTGGCAAAGGTCTTGATGGCGGCTGGCCAGGTAAGCTTTGGCGTATTCGACGGGACTCATCGCGGCTTTCCTTTGATCAGGGAGACCCGCCTAGTGTCCATCGAGCGAGCGCGGTCGCAATTGACCTGGATCAAGGTGGCGCGCCGGCTACCAGGCGGGCAATCGATCCCCGATCACTCGTCGTCCGGCAATCTGTTCGAGAGCTCGTCCAGGCTATCGAACTGGCCGCTGTTCGCTGCCCAAAGGAAGACGGCGATGGCGACGAACACCACGCCTACCCCGAGCGGAATCAACAAGTAGAGGCTGGGCATCAGTGTACCTGCACGGTCTGCAAACAGGATCGGCTTTTCTGCCGCGGCGTTCGTGGCGCATCCAGCCGCAACGCGTTGCCCACAACCAGCAGCGAGGACAGGGACATGCCGGCGGCGGCCAGCCAGGGTGCAAGGTGTCCGCTCATCGCAAGAGGCAGCACCAGCAGGTTGTAACCAAGCGCCCAGAACAGGTTTTCACGGATGCGCCGCTGAGCCGCTTGTGCCACATCCAGAGCCTGTGGCAGCAGTGCCAGGGAATCGCCCAGCAGCAGAAGATCGGCTCGCGCCTGGGTCAGGGCCGCGCCCTGCGGCATGCAGGCGGATACGTCCGCCGCGGCGAGTAGCGGGGCATCATTGAGCCCATCGCCGACCGCCAGCACCCGCCGCCCCTGCGCCTGCAGTTGCTGCAATCGCAATAGCTTGGCAGATGGTGTCTGCCTCGCGGCAAAATGCTCGATACCCAGGCGCCGCGCCACGGTCCCGACCGTGTCCGGGGCATCGCCGCTTACCAGCTCCAGGGCCAAGCCGCGTCGCAGCAGATCCGCTATTACGCCCGGGACTTCCGCACGCAAGCTGGCGCCGAGAACGAAGGTGGCCAGGGCGCCGCCCTCGTCGCACAGGACGATCGAGGTTTCATCGGCTTCCATACCTTCGACCACGGTCTCGACTGGCAGCGGCGCCCGTTCCGCCGCGCCCAGCCAGTAGCGCCTGCCTCCGATAGTGCCGCTTACACCGGCACCGGCGACATGCTGCAAATCCTGCGCTACCAGCACGGAGCCGCAGCCGGCGAAGGCCGAGGCGATGGGGTGGCGGCTGCCTTGTTCCAGCGCGGCCGCGATCTGTGTACACCATTCGGCATCGGTGGCGACCAGCGGCAGTACCCGCCGCAACCGCATCGAAACCTGTGTCAGCGTTCCGGTTTTGTCGAACAGCACCGTATCGATCGAAGCCAGGGCCGGCAGCGCGCCGGCGTTGGCCACCAGCATGCCGCCGCGTGCGAGTCTGGACGTCGCCGCCGCCAGTGCGGCCGGTACCGCCAGCGACAGTGCGCATGGGCAACTCGCCACCAGTACTGCCAGCGCGATGTCCAGCGCCGCGTCGCCGCTGGCGCCGCGCGCCAGTGCCAGCGTTATGCCCAAGCCGGCCAGAAGCAGGACAGCGGCCACAAAATGGGCCGCCGCCCGGTCGGTCATTCGCTGCAGCCGTGGTTTGCGGTTCTGTGCCTGATCCAGCAGGCTGGTGATCTGAGCCAGCACGGTATTCGCGCCGACGCGGACGACGCGAAAGGCAAGCGGAGCGTCGCTCAGGTTGACCGAGCCGGCCAGAACCGACTGCCCCGGCTGGCGCAGCGCCGGATGCGATTCTCCGTTGAGCAGGGCCTCGTCGAGTTCCGCCGCACGTTCCAGCAATTCGCCGTCGGCCGGTAGGGTATCGCCAGGCGCGACCACCACCTCATTGCCGATTTGCAGCTGCCCAATGGCTACGATCTCCAGTCCGCCGCTGGCGCGGCGTTGCGCGGTGAGCGCGCGGCGGCCGGCCAAAAGACGCAGCCGCTCGCCGGCACGGGCACGGGTGCGCCCTTCCAGATAGCGGCCCAGCGTCAGGAACCAGACGAACATGGTGGCGGTGTCGAAATACAGGTCGCCGGCGCCGCGCACGGTGCGGATGGCGGAGGCCGCGAAGGCCACGCCCAGGGCCAGGGCCACCGGTGCATTCATGTCCAGGCCTCCGGCTTTCGCCGCGCGCCAGGCGCCGACGAAGAATGGCCAGCCTGCCCAAAGCACACCCGGCGTTGCCACAACCAGCTGCGCCCAGCGCAGCAGCTGGGCAATGGCGGGCTCTGGCTGGACGCCGAAGTAACTCGGCCAAGCCAGCATCATCACCTGCATGGCGCAAATGGTGGCGACGCCGATGCGGGCAAAGGCCAGGCGCCGTTGATGCGTATCACGCGCTGCCGGCGCGTCTCCGGCCAGGACTCGCGGCGCCAGGCCGGCCTGATCCAGCACGTGCAAGAGATCCGACAGCCGGGTGCGCTGCGGCTCAAAGCGGAAGCTCAGCGTGCGTGCCGTGACGTTGACCTGCACCGCCTCGACCCGGCCGGCCAGCAGCTTTTCCGCGCGGGCCGCACAGGCAACGCAATGAATGCCGTCCAGTGCGATCAGGATTTCGCAACCCCTGGGCGTTTCGGTGCTGAAGCCGGCGCGGAGCTCCGGCCGGTCAAATGCCGTCCAGTCCTTGCCGCCGCTCACGTCAGTGGCGGTGAGCAGTCAATGCGGCGGGTTCGGGCAGAGCGGTGAAGCCCCTGGTGTACGCCGCGATGGCCAGAGTCGAGCCGATGAATACCGAGAGCAGAGGCAGCCCCAGCACGAGGGCGAGCTCGGGGAACATGCGGAACTGTCTGACGCGGGTGGGATGCGCTTGTGCTTTCATGATTTGCCTCCGGTGAGAAATCTTGCGTTGCGTGCTCTGGATATGCCCGGATTTGCATCCGGGCCTTCATCCGCCTGTTGCAGCTCCACCACCACCCGCTCGATCATCGGCAGCGGTGGCGCGCCTGCGCTCGGCAGCGGCGTGCGCAGGGTTACGGTGGTGGCGCCGGTTTCGTCGGCTTCCCGCGTCAGTTCCGCCGGCTCCACCGTCAGCGGCGTACCATCGGAGAAACGCGCGGCGACCGTATAGCGATGCCTGCGTGAATCGTCATTGGTGACCTTGAGGGTATAGACGTTCTCGATAGCGCCGCTGGACAGCTCGCGGTACAGCGCATGGCGGTCGCGTAATACGTCGAAGCGCAGGGTTGAGTGGGTCAGCACCAGCGCCACAAAGGCGCCACAGGCGGCCAGCCATACCACGCCGTAACCAAGGGTCCGCGCGCGCACCAGCCTGAACTTGCCGCCCTCGTCGTGACCGGCGCTGGTGTAGCGAATCAGGCCGCGTGGCTTGTTGACGATGTCCATGACGTTGTCGCAGACATCGACACAGGCGGCGCAGGCGATGCATTCGTACTGAAGGCCGTTGCGGATGTCGATGCCCACCGGGCAGGCCTGCACGCAAAGCGAGCAGTCGATACAGTCGGCGGCCTTTTGACTCTCTTTCCTGGCTAGGCTCTTGCGCGGCTCGCCGCGCTTCTCGTCGTAGGCGATGATCAGCGTGTCGCGATCGAACATCGCGCTCTGAAAGCGCGCATACGGACACATGTATTTGCATACCTGCTCACGCATGAAGCCGGCGCTGCCCCAGGTTGCGAAGCCATAGAACAGGCTCCAGAACAGCGTCCAGCCGGCAAGCTGTAAATGCACCGCGGCGGGGAACAGTTCGCGCGCCGGCTCGAAATAGGCGACGAAGTTCAAGCCGGTGAAAAGCGAAAAGACCGCCCACAGCAAATGCTTGCTGCCTCTGCGAGCGATCTTGTGCGCGGTCCATGGCGCACGATCCAGTTTGATCCGGGCGTAGCGGTCCCCTTCGCTCCAATGCTCCATCCAAAGGAACGCTTCGGTCCATACCGTCTGCGGGCAGGCGTAGCCGCACCACAGGCGTCCCGCCAGCGAAGTGAAGAAGAACAGGGTCAGCGCTGCCAGCAGCAACAGCAGCGCCAGCAGCAGGAGATCCTGCGGCACCAGCGTCAAGAAGAAGACGTGAAAACGCCGGTGCGGCAAATCGAACAGAACCAGCGGTGCGCCATGCCAGCTCAGCCAGGGCAGGACATAGTAGAGACCGAGCAGGCCAAACATGGACAGTATGCGCAGCTTTGCGAATTGCCCCCATACGCTGCGCGGATGGATTTTTGCCGCCGACTCATACAGCAGCACCGTTTCTCCGGCTGGTTTCGCCTGTTTCGCCGGGCAGGCTTCTGCGCGCATGGCTAGCCTGGGGTCTCGACCGGGCCGAACAGGATGCCGCCCACGGTGGCCGGAATTAAACAGATCAGCCATAGCAGGGCAAATACAAGGGTATCGTCGGCCAGGGAGTCAGGCGCCAGCAGCCAGCCCTCAGGCGCCAGCACCAGCGCGGCCATCAGCGCCGCAGCCCCGAGAAACGACGCCCATAGCAACACGCTGATCCGGCGCAAAGTCGGACGCAGGCTCAAAGCCCGGCGGCTTTTCACACCGGTGGGGTCAATGGTTTGATCGGGACTCACGGTTTGTCCTGATCCGCCGCATGCGACAAGCCATAGACGTATGAGGCAACCACCCGAATCTCGTCCGGCGTGAGAATCGTCTCATGCGCCGGCATGGTGCTTTGCCGTCCTTTCATGATGGTTTCGCTGACGCCTTCGCGCCCGCCTTTGAACAACCAGATGTCGTCGCTCAGATTGGGCGCGCCGAGCGCCTGATTGCCCTTGCCCTCAGCGCCATGACAGGGCGCGCAGGTGAGGGCAAACTGTTTCATGCCCGCTTCGCGCTTGCCCGCGTCCAGCTTCGCGTCCGACCAGTAGGGCACAAAATCGAGCAGCGCATTCTGCGCCTCCGGTTGCAGCCCCAGACCGATCGGTGGCATCACACCATGGCGGCCGTGGGTAATGGTTTCGACGATCGCCTCCGGTGTGCCGCCGAACAGCCAGTCGTTATCGGCGAGATTGGGAAAACCGACTGCACCGCGCGCGTCCGCACCATGGCAACCGGCGCAGTTGTTGAGGAATACCGCGCGGCCGAGCGATTGTGCCGCCGGGTCCCTGGCCAATGCGGGGATATCCTTGCCTGCAAGCGCCGCATAGGCCGCGCGGCGGTGCGCGGTGATTCGATCAAGGTTTGCCTGCATTTGCCTGGTCGAAGTCCAGCCGAGACGGCCGCCCAGGTTGCCCAGCCCCGGATAGAAGATCAGATAACCACCGGCGAAGATTATGGTCACCACGAATACATTGAACCACCAGCGCGGCAGCGGATTGTTGTACTCGCGTAGGTCGTCATCCCAGACATGATCGGTGCTTTCGCCTGGTTCGCCGCGCGCATTGGCGAATAGCAGCCACAGGCAGCCCGCCATCATGGCGAAGGTGATAACGATGATGTAGTCGCTCCAGAATGTACTCATTGCCGGGTCTCACGGCAGCTTGCCGGCATCTCCGCCGCAGCGGGCGGCGGCGAGCGCTGCATCTCCTCGGTCAGCGGCAACAGCGCAGCTTCATCGAAGCGCGCGCGGTTCTGACGCGCATAAGCCCACCAGGTCACGCCGAGAAAGCCGAGAATGGCGCTGATGGTAAAAATTCCATTGATCATGGCGCGGACTCCGTCTTGGTGGCTGCTGCCGGGGCAGCGGTTGGGGCCGCGTCGGCCTGGGGCGGATGCGGCAACTTGAGGGATTGCAGGAACGCGATCAGCGCGTCCATCTTGGTCTTGCCCGCGACGTCCTCGTCGGCCTTGGCGATAACGGCCTCATCAAACGGCACGCCGACGCGCTTCAGTCCGCGCATCATGGCGGGCACCTCGCCCGGGTCGAAGTACTCCTTCGCCAGCCAGGGATAGCCCGGCATGTTGGATTCCGGCACCACGTCACGCGGGTTGTTGAAATGGATGCGCAGCCATTCGTCGCTGTAACGACCGCCGATCCGGGCCAGATCCGGCCCGGTGCGCTTGGAGCCCCACTGGAAGGGATGGTCGTAAACCGATTCGCCGGCCTGGGAAGCGGGACCGTAGCGGAGCACTTCCTCCGCCAGAGTGCGGATCATCTGCGAATGGCAGTTGTAGCAGCCTTCACGGATATAGACATCCCGACCCGCCACTTCTAGCGGAGTGCGCATCGGCAGCCCCGGCATCGGCGTGGTGGCGCTCTTGTCGTTCATCAGCGGGATGATTTCCACCAGGCCGCCAAAGCTGATCGCCACCGCGGTCAGCACCGCCAGCAGGCCGATGTTCTTTTCGATGATTTCGTGTTTCACGCGTGTGCCTCCACCAGGTCGGCAACCGACTGCCTGGTCGACGGAACGATGGTGCGCCAGACATTCCAGGCCATCACCAGCATTCCGCAGAAGAACATGAAGCCGCCGGCCAGGCGCACGGCGTAGAACGGGTAGGTCGCCTTGAGCGACTCGATGAAGCTGTAGGTCAGCGTGCCGTCGGCTTCGGTGGCGCGCCACATCAGGCCCTGCATCAGTCCGGCGCTCCACATCGCGGTGATGTACATCACGGTGCCGACCGTCGACATCCAGAAGTGCAGATTGATCGCCTTGATGCTGTACATCTGCGGCTGGCCGAAAGCCTTCGGGATCAGTGCGTACATCGAACCGATGGTGATCATCGCCACCCAGCCCAGGGCGCCGGCATGAACGTGGCCGATGCCCCAGTCGGTGTAGTGCGACAGTGCGTTGACGGTCTTGATCGACATCATCGGACCTTCAAACGTCGCCATGCCGTAGAACGACAGCGAAACGATCAGGAACTTTAGAATCGGATCTTCGCGCAACTTATGCCAGGCGCCGCTGAGGGTCATGATGCCGTTGATCATGCCGCCCCAGGACGGCGCGAACAGGATCAGCGAGAACACCATGCCGAGCGACTGCACCCAATCCGGCAGCGCGGTGTAGTGGAGATGATGTGGGCCGGCCCACATGTAAACCGCGATCAGGGACCAGAAGTGCACGATGGACAGGCGGTAGGAGTAGATTGGCTTGCCCACCTGCTTCGGCACGTAGTAGTACATCATTCCGAGGAAGCCGGCGGTGAGGAAAAAGCCCACCGCGTTGTGTCCGTACCACCATTCCACCATGGCGTCGGTTGCTCCGCTATAAGCCGAATAGGATTTCCACAGGCTGATCGGAATGGCGGCGCTGTTGACGATATGCAGCAGCGCCACGGCCAGGATGAAGGCGCCGAAGAACCAGTTGGCGACGTAGATGTGGGGCACGGTGCGCTTGGCGATGGTGCCGAAGAACACCACGGCGTAGGACACCCAGACGATGGCAATGAGAATGTCGATCGGCCATTCGAGTTCGGCGTATTCCTTGCCCTGGGTGATGCCCAGAGGCAGGGTAATCGCCGCGAGCACGATCACCAGGTTCCAGCCCCAGAAGGTGAAATTTGCCAGCTTGGGCAAAAATAGCCTGGCGCGGCAGGTGCGCTGTACGCACCAGTAGCTGGTGGCGAACAGGGCGCTGCCGCCAAAAGCGAAAATCACCGCGTTGGTGTGCAGCGGGCGCAGGCGGCTGTAGGTGATGTAGGGGATATCCATATTGAGCTGCGGCCACAACAACTCGGCCGCGATCCAGACACCCACCAGCATGCCGACGATGCCCCACACCACCGTCATGACCGCAAATCCGCGGATTGCGGCGTCCTCGTAGCGAACGGTTGTGCCTGACTGATCCATCTGCGCTCCCCGGTTGTGATTGGGGCAAGGATCGGTCGTCAGTCAGGTCCCGGCATTGATGTAGATCAAAGCGCCCGGCTCGGGCTGTCGGCAGACTCCTTCCTTATTACAGCCAAGGTGGCCGAGAGGCCGGAGAGGGGCGCCGATGAACAGTCAGAAATCCATTATGGTGGTGATGTCGCCGTCTCGTCGCGCGACCCCGGCCTTGCATCGCGCGATGGCATACGCCCGCCGCAGCAATGCCGTGCTGCAACTGCTTCTGTTTGACTATTATGGGCCGATCGACCATTCCCGCATCATTTTCGGCGTAGAGGTGGCGGATCGCGCGCGCCGCGACTTTCTCGAAGAACGCATGCAATGGCTGGCTTCGGAGTCGAGTGCATTGGCTCAGCAGGGCATTCGCGTCGAGTGCGATGTGATCTGGGCGCCGAGTCCTTACAAGAGCATCGTCGGCAAAATACTCGAGCTCAAGCCCGATCTGGTTATCAAGGACGTCGAATGCGAAGCGGGTGCCGCGCCGCTGCTGCGTCCCTCATCTCTCGACTGGAAGCTGTTGCGCCTGAGCCCGGCACCGCTGATGCTGGTCCATCCCCAGTCCAAGCTTGTGCCGCGCCACGTGCTTGCCTCGGTCGATGTTACCGTCGCCGGCGACGAGGGGCTGCTGAACGATCGGGTGATTGAAGCCTCGCAGAAGATAGCGCTTTTCAGCGACGCGCCGGTGGAGCTGACTTCCGTATTCTCCTATGTCCCCCTGGATACCTATGCATCCGGGTTTATCGCGGACACGTTCGAGATCATGGACACGGCGCATCGCGAGTCGCTCGATAAATTCGCCGCCAAGCACCATCTTCGGCCGGCGCAGGTGATTCGCCGTTGCGACTTCGACGTCGCGGAATCCGTAGCGGCTTGCGCTCGTGACCGCGGTGCGGATCTGGTCGTCATGGGTTCGGCGTATCGAAGCGGCTTTGACCGGATCATGTTCGGGACCGTCGCGGAAGGCCTGATCCGCAAGCTTCAGTGCGACGTCCTGCTGATCAAGCCTGAAGGGTTCGAGATGGATCTGTCCAGGCATGTGGATCTTCCCGAACAGCACATCGAGCATGAATTGCCGAGATCGCAGGCAGCGTAGCGACTCAAACCTTGCACAGCCGCTCCCTGAGGCGGCCTGCATTTTGAGCGGCCCTGGTGGCCGCTTTTCTTTTGCCTTATGACCGCGCGTAAGTGGTCTGTTCATTTGCAAGCGCGATGCGCCTACAGATCAATGATCCTGGTCAATGTAGCCACGAGCGGGCGCACTGAAAATCCCCTTGTCATCAATCCGATGTTCACTGCTGGAGCAGGCCATGAAACGCAAATATCTTCCCCTGGCGCTCGCCGCCGCGTCCCTGCTGGCGGCTCCCACCCTGGCCCATGCCGCATGCTTCGCCGAATCCAATCCATGGACTGTGCGGATTGGAGTGCACGACATCGACCCCACTGGCGGCTCCAGCAACACGGCCGCGGGCGACATCACGGTCAAGAGCAAGATCGGCCCGACGCTGAACCTGGATTACCGGATCTGCCACAACTTCACCATCGACGTTCTCGGCGCTCTGCCGTTTACCCAGGGGATCAAGTTGAATGGCAACAACGTCGGAACCACCAGGCACTTGCCGCCGACGCTCACGGTGCAGTATCACCCCCTGCCGGACGCTACGTTCGATCCCTTCATCGGCATCGGCGTCAACCGCACCTTCTTCTTCAACGAATCCCTGTCCAACGGCCCCAACCTGCAGCTTTCCAATACCTGGGGCTTCGCCGCCCAGGGCGGAGTGGACTGGAAGTTCGCGCCCGCCTGGGTTGCCGGGGTCGATCTGCGCTACATCCAGATCGAGCCGGACGCCAGCGTTGGCGGGACACCCATCGGCAAGGTGAAGATCGATCCCCTGGCTTACGGAGTCAATTTGGGCTACCGCTTCTGAGCGCTGCCCGTGTGATGTTTGGACCGGGGCCGGAGCGACCAACGTCGCCTCGGCCCTGATCTTGTGGATGCCTGAAAATAGAATCCGGACCCGACTGAGGGTCCCTGCCGCCTCAACTTGGTTAGAATCGACCATACGCTGATCGCCGGCGCCACAGGAAGTCGTCAGACTCATGCCGCACAGAGGCGCCAATCAACGCAGGATCAGTGCCGCATCCGACCGCCTGACGGCCCTTCTCGACGCAGCGGTCGACCCGATGGTGCTGATCGATACCCGAGGGCGCGTCAGCGGCTTCAATCGGGCAGCCGAGGTCGTATTCGGCTATCGCGAGGCCGAGGTCATTGGAAAAAACGTGTCCATGCTGATGCCGCAGCCCTATCGCGGCGAGCACGACGACTACCTTGGACGCTACATCGACACCGGATCGCGCCGCATTATCGGAATCGGGCGCGAAGTCATCGCGCAGAGGAAGGACGGAACCACTTTTCCGATCGACCTGTCGGTTGGGGAATTCAAAACCGATACGGAACGCGGCTTTGTCGGAATTCTTCGAGACATCACCCAGCGCAAGCGTCAGGAGGCGGAAATCCGCCAGGCGACGGAAGAGCTGCGGCTGATCTTCGAGAATACCCCCACCGCGGTGACCATCACCGACATCAACGGACATGTGCTGGACGCCAATCGCGCCTGCGAGATCCTGCTTGGATTTTCCGCGCAGGAGCTCAAAGGCATGCGGCATGGCGATTTGATCGTCGAAGAGGACCAAGCGGAAGTAAGAAGCGATTTCTTGAGGCTTCACCAGGAAGGAGAGCGCTTCGCCCGGGAGATCCGCTATCGAACCAAGGATGGTCACGTCATGTATGCCTTGCTCCAGGCGGGCGTTGCACGCGATACCCAGAGAAATCCCATACTCATGATCTGCGAGATCATCGACCGCAGCCGCGTCTTTGAGGCAACCAAGGAGATCGAAGAACTGCGCACCCGGTTGGCGCACGTCAATCGAATCGGAACGCTCGGTGAAATGGTCAGCGGCATCGCGCATGAAGTGAACCAGCCATTGACCGCCATCGCCAACTACGCCAGCGCCGCCCGGCGCCTGGTGCTGGCCGGAGCCGTGGACGCCGAGGAGCTGGCGGCGATTCACGGCAAGATCGCGGCTCAGGCGGAGCGGGCAGGGCAGGTCATCCGTGGCCTGCGCAACATGACACGCAAGCGCGAATTCGCGCGGCAAGCCCTGGACTGCGGCATACTGGTCGGAGAAGCGGCAAAGCTGATCGATTTCGAGTTGCGCGCCAGGGGCTGGCGGCTGCTGGTCAGCATCGAGCCCAGGCTTCCGCCGGTGCTCGGCGACGGCGTGCAAATCCAGCAGGTGCTGCTTAACCTGGTGCGCAATGCCCTGGAAGCGATGAGCGAGAGAGCGACCGGTGACTTCGTCCAGGTTATCGCGGCGTCAGGAGACGAATCTTGGGTTGATATCACCGTGAGCGACTGCGGCACGGGCTTGAGCCATGATGTGGAAGACCGGCTGTTCGAACCGTTTTTCAGCACCAAGTCCCAGGGCATGGGGCTTGGCCTGTCGATCTGCAAATCCATCATGTCCGCGCACGGCGGTGAGTTGATATACCGCCGCAACGAACGTGGCGGTGCCGATTTCAGCATGCGTTTACCGGTATCAATCCCATGACCGCCGCCGCCGCCGGCGCCGCGTCGCCAGTAGTCTTCATCGTCGACGATGAGGAAGCGGTGCGCGACAGCATCGGATTGCTGCTGCGTTCGGTCGGTGTCCGCTCCCGAGCCTTTCCGGACGCAAAGGCCTTCCTGGACGGGTACAAGCCGGAGGAACCTGGCTGCCTCATTCTCGACATTCGAATGCCGCGGCTGAGCGGCATGGAGCTTCAGCACGAACTGAATCGTCGCGGCTGGGCGCTTCCGGTGATCTTCATCACCGGCCACGGCGACGTCCCAATGGCGGTGGAAGCCATGCGGGCCGGAGCGGTGGACTTCCTGCAGAAGCCGTTCAAGGACGACGAGCTGATCCGTCGCGTTCAAAAGGCGCTGGAACAGGATGCAAAACTGCGTGAGCAATTGGGAAGCCTGGGATTGGTGCAGGCGCGATTCGACAGCCTGACACCTCGGGAGAAGGAGATTACGGAACGTCTGGCTGCCGGCGAAGCCAACAAGGTCATTGCGATCGACCTGGAGCTGAGCGAGCGCACTGTGGAGCTCCATCGAGCCCATGTCATGCAGAAGATGGAAGCGCGTGGATTGGCGCAACTGGTTCAGATGCTGATTCAGCTCAAGCGCAGTTAAAAAATACCGGGCTGGGTTACCGCCACTTTCGACCTCTTTGTGGTGACCCGATCCCTGCACTGGAATACTCGGTAAGGCACGAACAATGTCCAGATTGTCAGTGCCTGCCGCTCGTTGCCATGAGCCAAAGGGATCGTTTGAGTGTCTTGCGCGACTATTAGCCGACCCTGATTTCTACGCCAATTCGAAGGCTGAGCAAGCATGGAGTAGTGGATTGCCGCAGTCCCCACTAGAAGCGTGTCGGCAGCGGCGTATCGCCCGACCAATTGGCCTGCGCCGCCGTGGAAACTATTTTTTGACACAGTTTTGTTGCTACAAAATCGACTACGAAAATAATGCGCCGCTCTAAGATATTGAAAATGAAACACTAATATATGAGTCGGTCCAGTCCATCATGGGTGCGACGGAGAAGCGGTAGGGGGAAAGGGCTGCCATGCGCTGTTCTCGCATAGCGTACGTAACTATATGAATATAAAGCATTCCGCTGGCATCTGACAGGTGTTATGCCGAACT
>Ga0302314_10007702_pt1 | contig 19325 bp, 19 predicted proteins | sample III_Palsa_N2_3_FD_200533 | JGI IMG/M metagenome (GOLD analysis project Ga0302314, IMG submission 200533) | Peat permafrost microbial communities from Stordalen Mire near Abisko, Sweden - III_Palsa_N2_3 | ecosystem: Environmental > Terrestrial > Soil > Palsa > Peat permafrost | place: Sweden...
GCGGCGCGGGCTGCATTCTCCCCGACCTCCCCGTGCAGGAATCCGGGCCGTGGCGCCGGCTCGCCGCCGGTCACGGCCTCGCCACCGTCTTCGTGGTCGCGCCGAGCACTACCGGCGAACGGCTGGAGGAAATCACCGCGGCCGGTTCGGGATTCGTCTACGCCGCCTCTGTGATGGGCGTCACCGGCACCCGCGAATCGGTCAGTGCGGCCGCGGGCGCCCTGGTGCGACGGGTCAGGGCGACCACCGAACTCCCCGTCTGCGTCGGAATCGGCATCTCCAACGCCGCCCAGGCCGCCCAGGTCGCCGGTTTCGCCGACGGGGTGATCGTCGAGTCTGTCCTGGTCAAGGCGATGCTCGACGCACCCGACGAGGCGGCGGGACTCGCGGCTATCGGCAAGCTGACCGCCGAGCTCGCCGACGGCGTTCGGCCCGGCTGACCTGGGTGAAGATCAAAAGGCGTGCGCTGGTTATCGCTTCTTGGCGAACCGGTGAACCGCCCTCCGCACCCCTTGGTGACTGAATGTATCGAACCACTTGCATAGGGCTATGACAGCAGGCCAGGATGCGTGAGGCGAACCGCGCCGACCGGGCTCTGAAGCCGGGCCGGGGACCGCTCGTCGTGATGGGCAGGCCCTGTAGATAGATCGGGATTCGGGAGGTCTTGGCGATGTCGGTGGAGACAGACGCGCAGGCGGAGGCGCAGGCGCGCAACAACGGTCAGGCGCGGTCAAGCCTGGGGACGGCGGCGGCGCGGAACCTCGCGACGACGACCAAGACGCCCCCGCAAATGCAGGGCATCACCAACCGGTGGGTGCAGAAGGTCCTGCCGTGGGTGGACGTGAAGGGCGGCACGTACCGGGTGAACCGGCGCGTGTCGTATTCGGTCGGAGACGGCCGGATAGAGATCGTGCAGACCGCCGACCGGGCCTCGATCATCCCGGCCGAGCTCGGCGAGTTCCCCGCCCTGCGCGGCTACGACGATGACGACGTGCTGGCCGCCGTCGCCGGGCGCTTCACCCAGCGGCAGGTCGAGGCCGGGGCGGTGGTGACCCAGGCCGGAAGCCCGATCGGCGCGGTGTTCGTCGTCGTGCACGGCCGGCTGGCCCGCCTGGGGACGAACCCCTACGGCGAGCACAAGACGATAGGAGTGATCGCCGACGGCGGCTTCTTCGGCGCATCGGCCCTCACCGACGCGCAGGAAGTGTGGAACGAGACGATCACCGCGGAGACCAGCTGCACGCTGCTGGTCCTCGACCGGTCGCAGTTCACCGCGGTTGCCGAGCAGTCGGGGTCGCTTCAAGATCACCTGCGCGAGTTCGCCGCCACGGTCAGGAAGCCTAAGAACCGCGGCGGCGAGGCGGCCCTGGCCATGGCCTCGGGGCACACCGGCGAGCAGGTCCTGCCGTCCACGTTCGTGGACTATGAAGGCTCGCCGCGTGAGTACGAGCTGCAGGTGGCTCAGACGGTGCTGCGCGTGCATTCACGCGTGGCCGACCTGTTCAACGAGCCGATGAACCAGATCGAGCACCAGCTCAAGCTCACCATCGCCGAGCTGCGCGAGCGCGAGGAATACGAGCTGATCAACAACGCTGACTTCGGGCTGCTGCACAACGTTGACTACTCTCAGCGCATCCAGCCGGTCAGCGGCCCGCCCACGCCTGACGACCTCGACGACCTGCTGTGCCGCCGACGCGACTCCAAGGTGTTCCTCGCTCACCCGCGCGCGATCGCCGCGTTCGGCCGGGAATGCAACAAGCGCGGGCTCTACCCGGCCAGCGTGCCCCTGGGCGAGCGGACCGTGCCCGCCTGGCGGGGCGTGCCGGTCCTGCCGTGCCCGGTCATCCCGGTCAGCGAGCACAACACCTCCTCGATCCTGGTGCTGCGCACCGGCCAGGACAACCAGGGCGTCGTCGGGCTGCACCAGACCGGGATTCCCGATGAGTACGAGCCCGGCCTGAACGTGCGATTCATGGGCATCGACGAGAAGGCCGTCATCTCTTATCTCGTGTCGACCTATTTCTCGGCCGCGGTGCTGGTACCCGACGCGATCGGCATGCTCGAAAACGCCGAGCTCGGCCGCTGACCGAAGGAACTGACCGAAGGAACAAGAAGGACGACGGATCACGCGGATGACATCATTCGAGCTACCCGAGTTCTACACGCCGTATCCGGCTCGGTGTAATCCGCACCTTGAGCGGGCCCGGACGCACAGCAAGGCCTGGGCCCGGTCGATGGACATGATCGACGTCCCCCAGCACGGCCTGGTGATCTGGACCGAAGGGGACTTCGACGCCCACGATTACGCGCTGCTGTGCTCCTACACGCACCCGGACGCGACGGCCGAGCTGCTCGACCTGGTCACCGACTGGTACGTGTGGGTGTTCTACTTCGACGACCACTTCCTCGAGCTGTTCAAGCGGAGCAAGGACCTGGAAGGTGCCCAGGCCTACCTGGACGCGCTGCGCGCGTTCATGCCGGCTGACGGGCCGATCACCGAGGTGCCGTCCAACCCGGTGGAAGCCGGGCTCGCCGACCTGTGGACCCGCACCGTGGCGTCCCGCTCGGATGACTGGCGAGCCCGGTTCGCCGAGAGCACGCGTAACCTGCTCGACGAATCGCTGTGGGAACTGGCCAATATCAACGCCGGCCGGGTGGCCAACCCGATCGAGTACGTCGAGATGCGGCGCAAGGTGGGCGGGGCGCCATGGTCGGCGAACCTGATCGAGCACGCCTGCGACGCCGAGGTGCCCGCGGTGATCGCCGCGTCCCGCCCGATGGAAGTGCTTCGCGACACCTTCGCCGACGCCGTGCACCTGCGCAACGACCTGTTCTCCTACCAGCGCGAGGTCCACGACGAGGGGGAGCTGTCCAACGGCGTGCTCGTGCTCGAGCGGTTCCTCGGCTGCACCGCCCAGCAGGCCGCCGACCGGGTGAACGACCTGCTTACCTCCCGGCTTCAGCAGTTCGAGCACACGGCCTTCACCGAGCTGCCCGCCCTGGGCGACGAGTACGGCCTCGACCCCCTGGACCGGGTGCGGATCGGGCTGTACGTCAAGGGGCTGCAGGACTGGCAGTCGGGCGGTCACGAGTGGCACCTGCAGTCGTCCAGGTACGCCAAGCCCCGCGCCGCCGCGGCGGTGCCGGTTCTCGGCGGTCCGTCGGGGCTCGGCACGCAGGGCGCCCGCATCGCCGCCTCGCTGGCGGCGACCGCGCCGCAGCGGCTGCGCAGCTTTACCCATGTTCCCTTTCAGCCGGTCAGCGGCATCGAGCTCCCGGCGATGAACGTGCCGTTCCCGCTCACCCTCAGCCCCTACTTGGACGGCTCACGCGAGGAGAACGTGCGCTGGGCCGCGGCCATGGGCATTCTCAGCGAGGGCCTATGGGACGAGGGCAAGCTGCGCGCGTTCGACCTGGCCCTCTGCTCGGCGGGCATCCATCCCGACGCGACCGCCGAGCAGCTTGACCGGACGACAGGCTGGCTGACCTGGGGAACCTACGGCGACGACTACTATCCCATCGCCTTCGGGCGTGGCAGCGACATCGCCGCCGCGAAGGCCTGCAACGCCCGTCTTGAGCAGTTCATGCCCCTCGACCTCGCCGAGATGCCGGTGCCGGTCAGCGCGCTTGAACGCAGTCTCGCGGACCTGTGGGCCCGCACGGCTGAGCCGCTGGACGAGCCCGGGCGCCGGGCCTTCCGCCGGGCGATCACCGACATGACCGCCAGCTGGATCTGGGAGCTCGGCAACCAGGCCCAGAATCGGATACCCGATCCCGTCGACTACGTCGAGATGCGCCGCAAGACGTTCGGCTCGGACCTGACGATGAGCCTGTCCCGGCTCGCCCATCCCGGGATCGTTCCCGAGCAGGTGTACCGTTCCCGCCCGGTGGCCGCCATGGAGAACGCCGCCGCTGACTACGCCTGCCTGCTCAACGACGTTTTTTCGTACCAGAAGGAGATCCAGTTCGAGGGCGAGATTCACAACTGCGTGCTGGTGGTGCAGAACTTCCTCGACTGCGATGCGCCGACGGCCATGCGGGTCGTGGGCGATCTGATGGCCGCGCGGATGAGCCAGTTCAGGCACATCACCGCCGTGGAGCTTCCCGCGCTGTTCGACGCGCTTAACCTCGACGCCAAGGTCAGGGATGCCCTGCGCGACCACGCCCGCACCTTGGAGAACTGGCTGGCCGGGATCCTCAACTGGCATCAAGGCTGCCGCCGTTACACCGAAGCGGACCTGATCAGCAACATGCGTCCAGCGCGACCTGAGCTGTTCGGCACCCCGACCGGGCTGGGCACGTCCGCGTTCCGGATTCTCCGCACCATCAGAATCCGGAACGCGGAAACGGCAGCCGCACGATAGCGCGCGGTCAGCGGGCGAGCAGCTCACCGAGGCCGCGCTCACCGTCGGCCGTGACGTGGAGGCTGCGGGGGACGGCGCCGCGGGTGATCCACTCGAGTTCGAACAGGCGGGTGGTGATCGCGGTGCCGAGCGGTCCGGCGAGGTGGTGCGCCTGCTCGGTCCAGTCGACGCAGTAGCGCAACGGGCGGGCGGTGTTCAGCACGGCTTCCGTAACGCCGAGCGTGCTCAACCGGCCGACACCGCTGCCGGTGAGCCGGTAGGCGGTGCCTTTACCGGGGGCGGACAGCCGGTCGATGGTGTCGCCCGGGTGATGGCGGCCGTCGCCGCCGTGGATCCATCCGGCCTCGACCATCCGCTGGAAGAGGCGCACGCCGAACTGGCCGGCCAGGTGCCGGTAGCAGGTTCGCGCGGTGCGCAGAGCGTTGGCCCGGGTGTGCTGGCGCAGCGAGGCGATCGGCGCGGGGGGAGCGAGGCGGGCGAGGGCTTCGAGGACACCCTCAACATCGGGACCGCTCAGGCGGTAGTAGCGGTGGCGGCCTTGCTGCCGCACGGTGACCAGGCCGTGGTCGAGCAGGATGGCCAGGTGATTGCTGATCGTCGAGGCGGTGACCCCGGCTTCCTCGGCTAGCCGCCCGGCCGGCAGCGCCCGCCCGTCAGCCAGGGCTATCAGGACCCGGACGCGCCGGGGGTCGGCGAACGCCGCGGCGACGTGCGCGAGGTCGGGTTCCCCGCCCGCGGTCAAGGTCATGCCCCGATGGTAGGCAGGAAATGCTTCGACGGGCGCTGAAACGTCCCGGCCCGAGGATGAGTCGCATGAAACGCGAACGGTCGGGATCGCTTCTGACGCTTGGGTTGTGCGGCGGGTATTTCCTTGTGCTGCTCGATGTCACGGTGGTGAACGTGGCGCTGCCGTCCATTGGCTCCGGGCTGCACGCCACCGTGACCGGACTCGCCTGGGTGGTTGACGCTTACGCGGTCCCGCTGGCCGCGCTGCTGCTGGCCTCCGGGGCGATCGGAGACAGCCTGGGGCACCGGCGGGTCGTGGTGTCCGGCTTCCTGGGATTCGGCCTGGCCTCGGTCGTGTGCGCGCTCGCCCCAAGCGCGCCGGTCCTGATCGCTGGCCGGGCGCTGCAGGGCATGTGCGCCGCGCTCATGCTGCCGGGCACGCTCGCCCTGCTGGCGGAGTCGGCGGCCGATGACCGCGCCCGCATCCGGGCGGTCGGGCTGTGGGCCGCGGTCGGCGGCGCCGCGCTCCCGGCGGGCCCCTTTCTGGGCGGGCTCCTGACCGAGGCCGCGGGCTGGCGGGCGGTGTTCTGGCTGAACGTTCCGGTGATCATCGCCGCCCTTGTCCCCGTCGTCCGGCTGACCGGGCCAGGCGATCGCCCGGGGTCGGGAAACCGGGTGGACTGGCCGGGTGCGGCGCTGCTCGTGGTCGTGATCGGATCGGCCGTGACCGCCGTTATCCAGGCCGACGTGAGTCCCCGGCTGAGCATCGGCATGGTGGTGCTGATGATCATCGCGTGCGCCGCCTTCCGGCGGATCGAGCGCACCGCCGGTCATCCGCTGCTGCGGGTACCGGCGCCCGCTCGCCGACCGCTGGGCGCGGCGTCGGCCATCGCCGGCCTGATGAACCTGTGCTCGCTCGGCTCACTGTTTCTGCTCACTCAGGTGTTCCAGGACACGTACCGCCTTGCCCCCTTCGCCGCCGGCTTGCTGCTGCTCCCGGCGATGCTGCCGCTGCCGCTGCTCGGTGTCCCGGCCGGCCGGCTGGTCGGCCGCATCGGGCCCTGGCGGACCAGCGTCCTCGGCTTGGCGGTCGCGGCCGCCGGGCTCGCCGGCCTGGCGGCCAGCATCGGCCGTCCGGCCTATCCGGTGCTGATCGGCTCGCTCGCCCTGTGGGGTTCCGGCCTCGGCATCCTCACCCCCGCGATCGTCGCCGCCGCGCTGCGGGCCGTTCCCGGCGCCGCCGGTATCGCGTCCGGGGCCAGCAACACCGCCCGGCAGGCCGGCGGAGCACTCGGTGTCGCGGTGTTCGCCGCGCTCGCCGGAAGCCCGGATGACCGCGCGTTCGCCCAGCACACTAGCTGGCTGCTGGCCGGCGCCGCCGGCGTGTTCACGGTGACCGCCCTGGCCTCCTTTGGCGTCCGCGCGGCCGCCGTCCGCGCGGCCGCGGTCCACGCGGGCCGCGGAGATACCGCTGACCACGTTGACCGTCACGATGACCGCGATGGCCAGCCAGTCGACCGGCGCTAGCGACTGGCCGAGGACGAGGAGGCCGGTCAGCGCCGCGAATACCGGGTTCACGCTCATGAAGACCCCGAAGAACCGGGCCGGGACCCGGCGCAGCGCCCGCAGGTCGGCGATCATCGGGACAGCCGAGCACAAGAGGCCGGCCGCGGCCGCGCGCCCCAGGGCGGCGCCGGTCACGGGATGGCTGGCCAGTGCCCAGATGCCAACCGGGACGTACAGCAGCGCCGACAGGCTGGCCGCGGCCGCCGGCCCCTGGGCGCCCGGCAGCCGTTCTCCCACCACGCGGTTCACCAGGATGTACCCGGCCCAGCAGGCGGCGGCCAGCAGGGCCAGGGAAATGCCGGCGTAGTCGGTGCTGGGCTGCGGCCTGACCAGGACAACGACGGCGGCCGCGGCGATCAGGGCGCAGGCCAGGTCGAAGGCGCGCCGCGCGGCCAGCAGGGCGACCGACAGCGGCCCGAGGAACTCCAGGGTCACCGCCAGGCCCAGCCCGATCCGGTCGATCGCGGTGTAGAGCGACAGGTTCATGACGGCGAAGATCAGCGCGAGCGCCAGCACCGGGCGCCACTGCCGCCGGGTGAACGAGGTGAACGCCGGGCGCACGGTGATGAGCAGGATGACGCCCGCCGTCCACTGCCGTACCGCGACGACGCCGGCCGGACCGAGCGCGGGGAAGGCCAGCGCGGCCGTCGCCGCGCCGAGCTGGTTAGACGCGGCGCTGCCGGTCATCAAGGCGATCCCGGCGGATAGGCCAGGCCGGGACGGCGAGCACGCGGAGGTGGTCATGACCCAAAGCCTGGACCTCAGTGATCTATACGAAAAATGCATGAATGAAGGCAGCTATACGCTTTGGTCATGGACCTGGAACTGCGGCACCTGCGCTGCCTGGTCGCGATCGTCGACTCGGGAACCTTCACCGACGCCGCCATCGAGCTCGGCATCTCGCAGGCGGCGGTGTCACGGAACCTCATGGCCCTCGAGCGGGTCCTCGGCGTCCGGCTGCTCCACCGCACCAGCCGGACCGTCGCCCCGACCACGGCCGGCGTGCACGTGCTGGCCCAGGCCAGGCAGGTCCTGGCCGCGGCGGGCAACCTGGTCGCCGAGGCGACCACCGGCCACACCCGGCTCCGGATCGGTCACGCGTGGTCGGCCATGGGCCGGCACACCCGCGAGTTCCAGCGCCGCTGGGCGGACCGGTACCCGGACGTCGAGCTCCAGCTGATCCGGACCAACTCGGCGACCGGCGGCCTGGCCGAGGGCCTGTGCGACACCGCGGTCCTGCGCACGGCCATCACAACCACCGACACCAGCGACGCCGACACCAGGCACTTCGCCAGCGCCGTCGTCGGCCACGAGCGGCGCTACTGCGCGCTCGCGGCGGACGACCCCTGGGCCCGGCGTCGTTCCCTCAGGCTCAGCGAGATAGCGCAGCGCACCGTGCTGATCGACCGCCGCACCGGGACGACCACTCCTGACCTATGGCCGGCCGCCGAGCGGCCGCACGTCCGGGACACGCGCGATATCGACGACTGGCTCGCGCTCATCGCGGCCGGCGGCAGCGTCGGCATCACTCCCGAAGGGACCACGGCCCAGTACCGGCGGGACGGCATCGTCTTCCGGCCACTGCGCGACGCCCCGCCGATCGCCGTCTCTATGATCTGGCGGCGGCACGACCCGCATCCCTCGACCCACGCGGCTATCGCCCTGCTGACCGAGCTGTACCGTCACTCGCCTTGACCGCTGCTTCTGAGCTAGGCCAGGACGGCCAGGACCCGGCGGTTGGTGTCGTCGGCCTGCGGCAGCCGCAGCTTGTACAGGATGTTGCCGACGTGCTTGCCGACGGCGGCTTCCGAGACCACGAGCTCGCGCGCGATCGCGGCGTTGGAGTGGCCCTCCGCCACCAGCGCGAGTACCTCCCGCTCGCGGGCCGACAGCTCGGCCAGCGGATCGCGCCGCAGGCGCACGAGCTGGCTGATGACCTGCGGATCGACGACGGTGCCGCCCGCGGCCACCCGGCGCAGCGCGGCGATGAACTCCTCGACGTCGGCCACGCGGTCCTTGAGCAGGTAGCCGACACCGCGGCCGCCGCCCGAGTCGAGCAGGTCGGCCGCGTAGCTGCGCTGCACGTACTGGCTGAGCACGACCACGGTGAGGCTGAGGTCGGCGCGGCGCAGTTCGACCGCGGCGCGCAGGCCTTCGTCGGTGTACCCGGGCGGCATCCGGACGTCGGTGATCAGCAGGCCGGGGCGGTGCTCGGCCACGGCGGCCCTGAGCGCCTCGGCGTCGCCCACCGCGGCGACGGGCCGGAACCCGAAGCGGGTCAGCAGGCCGGCCAGGCCCTCGCGGAGCAGTACCGGGTCCTCGGCCAGCACTACCCGGATGGTCCGGCCGGGGCTCGTGGACCTGATCGCGGTCCGGGCCGATCCCGGCGTCAGCGCGGCCACGCTCGCCCGGCGCATCACCGCCGACCTGCACGGCGATACCGGGTACGTGATCGCGACCGGCGCGACCCGGGGACAGGTGCGCCGGGCGGTGCTGGCCGCGCACGGCCTGCTCCCGGCCGGAGCTGCCGTCTGCGCCGGCACCCTCATCGGCCTCGACCGCGCTGTGACCGGCAGCGCGGCCCCCTACATCCCGCCGCTCCCGGCCGCGCTGATCATCACCGCCGTCGCCGCCCTCGCCTTCGGCACGACAATGACATCCTTCCGGCTCATGTCCCGCCGACCCGCCGAGTCCCGGTAACGATGGCCAGACCTGTCCGCTACGTTCGTATAATCGCAAATATGACAGATAGTAGCTATCTGATTACGATTGACTCCGTGACTCTAGAGACCGGGTACGCGGACTTCGGGTCGGCGCTGACCACGCTGGTCGGCACGCTCAGGGAACTGGAAAGGCAGCTGTCGGAGTCGCTCGCCGAGTGGGCCGGGCCCGCTCGGGAGACCTACGAGGTGGCCTGCGCGCAGTGGTGGCAGGCGGCGGGCGACCTCGCGGGGCGACTGGCCTGGCTGCGGGGCGTGATCTCGGTGGCGCAGGTGAACTACGCCCGGGCCGAGGGAAGCGCCGTGCGGGCGTTTTCCCCGGAGTGACGGGGATCAGGTGGACTATCGATTCTCGGTCGACTTGACCGCGCTCAAGCGCGCCGCGGACGGGGTCAGCGACGTGATCGGAGAGGTCGGCGAGCTGAATCTCGCTCATCTCCCCACAGGCTCGGACGTGACCGGCGACGCCGCGCTCACGAATGTTCTCGGGGATTTCTGTGCGCGCTGGCAGCAGGGAGCCGAGAACCTCGCCGCGGAGGGCCAGCAGATCGCTGGGCGGCTGAATTACGCCGCGCGCGCCTACGCCGCCTACGAGGAAGCGACCAGGAAGGCCGCCGCGGGCGGGGCGGTTTCTGGCGGCACCGTCTCGGGTCAGGCGGCGGATCCGGGAGCGCCCGGATGAGCTCCGGCCTTGGGCAGACCACCGACCCGGCCGCGCTGATCCCCGGCGACCCGGCGTCGCTGGAGCAGGCGGCCCAGCAGTTCGCCACATGGGCCGGGGCGCTGAAGCTGGCCGCCGACGGACTCGGCCGAATCGACACCACGAGCGGCTGGAGCGGCCAGGCCGCCGACCAGTTCCGGCTGGTCTTCGACCACCAGCCGGGCAAGTGGCTGCGCGCGGCCGACGCGTTCGAGAACGCCGCCGGCGCGCTGGCGGGGTACGCCGAGGTGCTGTCGTGGGCGCAGGGGCAGGCCGCCGCGGCGATCATCGTCTGGGGTACTGGGGCGGACGATCACCAAGCGGCCGGGCAGGTGCTCGACGGCGCGCGCTCACGGCTGGCCGCCGCGGCCAGTGCCGCCGCGCAGGTCATCGGGCGGGCGCGGGACATGGCGCCGCCCAAGCCGGGATTGCTCGCCGAGATCGGCCAGGATGTCGACGGCGCCCTCGACAGCGCCTGGCATGGCATCCTCCGCGTCGGCGAGGACGGCTTCGACGTCGTTGCCTCGATGGGCAACGCCGCGGTTGACGACCCGGGCGCCGCGCTCGCGTCGTTCGGCGGCATGCTGCTGACCGGCGTCAGCGCGGGCGGTGAGGGCCTCGGCTTGGTGCTGGACGCGACTGGTATCGGAGCGGTAGCCGGCGTTCCGCTCGACGTGGCCTCGGCGGCGGGCATGGCCGCTGGCGCGGGCATCACCGGAACCGCTCTCGCGCGCATGACCGCCGACGCCGCCGGGCCTGATCGAGTCAGCATGGCTCAGTCCAACGGCGGCGGCGCAACCAGCGGCGGAACCGGCGACCCCAACTTCGACGAGCTCAAGCCCGCTGAGCAAGATACCCTCATCCGTCTCCAGGAGAAAGACCCCGACATGCGCGCGGGCCCGAGAGGCCCGCAGGGGCAGGATCTCGGATATGAATACGTCGACGGCGAGGGGCGCACCTATGACCAGATGGGCAACCCCAACACGTCGCGATTCTGGGGAGCCCAGCGAACGAAATTTTTCGACCAGATTGATAGGCATCTGCTCAAATCGGTAAATTACGTGGTGATCGACATGACGGGATTCACTCAGCAGCAGGCCGAAGAGGTCGCCCAGTACATCGACTCACTTCCGGAAACCGGCCAGGCCCGGATAATAAAGGTGGGGTTCTAGTGGGAACGATCGGTTTCGGTCCGAGGGATGAAGACACCGTCGCCGTCAGCGGCAGAACGCTCGACTTGCTCATCGATCGGGCGCTGCCGTCAATCGCGGATCCGGCCGAGGCCGAGGAACTCCGTATGTGCGGCGATGTCGACGGTATCTCCTTTGACCTGTTCGAGCCGGGCGCGCGGGAGCGAGTCGCGATCGCGTTCCGAGAAGGCACGCTTCAGCTCAAGCGGGAACTGGAGGCGGGCACCGAGCCGCTGCCGAATTTCGGTCCCGGGAATATAGGCAAGCTGGACGAGATCCTGGCCTTGCTCGACCGGTTCATCCCGGCCGACGGGACGCCCGGCTAGAGCCGCCAGAGGTCGAGGAGCGGCCGCGGGTCGGAGAGATCGGGCAGGACGATGTCCGCGCCCAGGCCGGTCAGTTCCTCGATAGGGGGCCGTCCGGTGGCTACCAGCGCGCAGCGCACGCCGATCGCGCGGGCGCAGGCGAGGTCGCGAGGTGTGTCTCCGACTATCCACACCTCGCCGAGGGCCGGCCGCCAGCCGGCGGCCGACAGGCGGTCGAGGGCCACCCGGGCCACGGCGGCGCGGTTCGGCGCGCTGTCGCCGAATCCGCCGAAGCCGAGCTCGACCGGTGGGATCAGGCCGGCGGCCTCGAGCTTGTGCCGGGCGATGGACGCGAGGTTGCCGGTCACCACCGTCTGCCGGACGCCCGCGGCCGCCAGCTTGGCCAGCAGGGCCTCGACTCCGGGGTAGGCGCTGGTCTGTGACCGAAGCTCATCGAGGCGCCCGGCGACGAGACGCTCAAGCGCCGCGAGTACCTCGGCGACATGGGTCAGCTCCGCCCCCACGGCGTGGAGCAGCATCTCCGCGATTTCCGGGTCGAGGCGCCCGCCGTAGTCGCGCCGCTCGGGCGACGGCCACGACCCGGTCACCTCGGCCACCGCTTCGAGGAAGGCCCGGGCCGCGACCCCGCCCGAGTGCACGAGCGTGCCGTCGATGTCCCACAGAACCGTGGTCGCGCGCAGCGATGGCGCCCCTTGGTCTCTCGCCATGTCGGTCACATGACAAGGATCCACGGTCTCCCCGGCGCGGGTCAGCGGGGGTTCTTGCCGGGGAGGGCGCGGGCGACGAACGCGCCGGCGCCGGTGGCCGCGGCGCACAGGATCAGGGCGCCGATGTAGCCGGAGGCGCCCGGGGCACCGGTCCCGGCCCGCACGGAAGACACGATGATCGCCGCGGCCAGCTGGGCGCCGAGGGCGCCCCCGGTGTTGCGGACCACGGTGTTGACCGCCGTGGCCGATCCGGTGCGGGCCGCGGGCACCGCGGAGACGACCTGGTTCGGCAAGGCGACCAGGCAGAGCCAGAACCCGACGCCGAGCACCGAGGTGGCCAGGTAGACCTCCCATGGGGCGTCGTGCCAGAGGGCCAGGCTCGCGAAGCCCGCCGCGCAGCTCAGCTGGCCCGCGATCAGCTGCGCCCGCGAGCTGAACCGGCGGTGCAGCAGGCCGGACGCCGGGCCGAGGAGCAGCTGCACCGCGGCGGTCGGGAGCATGAACAGGCCCGCTCCGGTCACCGACGCGCCGAAGCCGTAGCCGAGTCGCGCGGGCGCCTGGACGAGCTCGGGGATGATCAGGAACGAGGCGTACATGCCCACGCCGATCAGCAGGGCCGCCGCGTTCGCCGGCCACACCCCGCGCAGCCGCATCAGGCTCATGTCCACCAGAGGATTGCCGCTGCGGGTCTCCGCCCGGCCCCAGACCAGCAGGGCCGCCGCCCCCAGCCCGAGCAGGCCCAGCGTCTTGACGCTTCCCCAGTGCCAGGTGGCCGACTCGGTCACCGCGATCAGCACCGCCGACAGGCCTGCCGCCATCAGCAGGGAGGAGCGCCAGGGGACACTCGCCCCGGCTTCGGCCGGGCGGTCGGCCGGGATGTAGCGGGCGGCGAGGACGAGGGCGGCGGCGATGAGGACGAGCGGCAGCCAGAACAGCCACTGGTAGGAGAGCCTGGTCATGATCGGCCCGGGCAGGACGAGGCCGAGGCCGCCGCCGATGCCGAGCAGCGACGACACCATGCCGATGCTCCCGGGAACCCGCTCGCGCGGCAGGCGCTCGGAGATGATCGCGAACGCCAGCGGGTAGATGCCGCCCGCCGCGCCCTGGATCACCCGCCCGGCGATGAGCTCACCCAGGTTGCCCGCGGTCGCGCAGACCAGCGTCCCGGCCGCGAACGTGGCCAGGCTGGCCAGCATCATGCGCTTCTTGCCCGCCATCTCGCCGAGCCGGCCGATGACCGGGGTGAGGATGCTGGCGCTCAGCAGGTACGCGGTCGCGATCCAGGCGGCGCCGTCCGCGTTCGTGCCCAGGCTGACCTGGATCCGCGGCAGGGCCGGGATGACCAGCGCCTGCATCATCGCGAACACCGTCCCGGCTAGCGCGAGCACGGCGAGAAGCGCGTTCGCGCGCACCGGCGGTTCATCGGCCGGAGCGCGGGTCGCCGGGCCGGTCAGGAGTGGGGCAGAAGCGGTCACGAGAGGCCTCCGAAGGTAGGTCCGGGTGTTTCGTGACCCACCCTCAGGGCTCCGGCCAGGGGAGAGTCAAACCCGCGCCGGGCCGCTTGACTCTCCCCCCGCTGGAGACCCGAGACTTCTCTTATGCAGCAGCTGAGCATCGGGGCGTTCTCGCGCCTCACCCACCTGAGCATCAAGACGCTTCGCTACTACCACGAGGTCGGCCTGCTCGAGCCGGCCGTCGTCGATCCGGGCAGCGGGTACCGCTACTACCGGCCGGGCCAGGCGAACTCGGCCCAGCTGGTCCGGCGGTTCCGCGATCTCGGCTTGCCCGTGGCCGACGTGAAGGCGGTCCTCGCCGCTCCCGACCTGACCGCCCGGGACACGATCCTGGCCGGCCACCTTGACCGGATGCGCGAGCAGCTGCGGCAGACCGAGGCCGCGGTGGATTCGCTGCGGCGGATGCTCGAGGGCAGCCCGGCGGCCGTCGCCATCGAGGAGCGGGTACTCGAGGGCGGTCCCACGATCTCCTTCGCCGCCGACGTCACCCGGGAGGATGTCGTCTCCTGGTGGTGGGGCACCCTGGCCGAACTGCGGGCGATGGCCGCCACCGCCGGGCTTGAGCCGACCGGGCCGGTGGGCGGCATCTTCGACGATGAGCTGTTTACCCAGGAAGCCGGGCACGCGCGGGTGTACCTGCCGGTCAGGGAATCGCCCGCGCTCGACGGCACCGGCGCACGCTGGGAGCTTCCGGCCGGCCGGTTCGCCGTCGCGCTGCACGTCGGCCCGCACAGCGACGTCGACCGTACCTATGCCGCGCTCGGCACGTACGCCGCCGCGCACGGCCGCGACGGGGCCGGGCCGGTGCGGGAGCGCTACCTCGCCGACCCGCTCGACACCCCCGACGCCGCCCAGTGGCGGACCGAAGTCTGCTGGCCGATGGCCCCGGCCGGCCCTCAGGCGAACTAGAGCTCGTCGTCGAGCAGGGAGAAGACCGCCAGGTCGTGCAGCCCGTCGTCTTCCAGCCCGGCCCGGCGGAGCGTCCCTTCCCGGCGGAAGCCCGCCTTCTCGGCCACCCGTACCGACGCCACGTTGTCGGTGTTCGCCGTCAGCCAGGCCCGCTGCAGGCCGCCTTCGGTGAGCGCCCACCGGGAGAGCGCGGCGAGCGCCTCGGACGCGTAACCCTGGCCGCGCTGGTCACCGCGGACGCCGTAGCCGATCTCGGCCGAGCGCACCTCCCAGTCGGCGTGGAACAAGCCGATGGACCCGACGACCTGGCCGGCCGCGCGGTGCAGCATCATCACGTGGACGCCGGTTCCCTCCCGCCGAGACCGGTGCAGGCCATCGGCGAGCCATTCGGCCAGGTCGCCCTGGTCTGACGGCGCACCGGGCGGCAACGCCTCCCCAGCGCCGGCCGCCAGGAGCCCGCGGACCAGCCCGGCATCATCAGGACCGTATTCGCGCAGGTCCAGCCGGGCCGAACCGATGACCGGAGTCGGGAAAGCGCTCATGGGTGCCCACCGTACCGCAGCGCCGAAACCTAGGCCGGCTGCGGCTTGTGGCCGTCGAGCAGCTTGGCCAGCAGCGCGTGGAGCTGCTGCCGTTCCGCGGCGTCGAGGCTGGCCAGGAGCTCGTCCTGGACGACGTCGGCGTGCCCCTGTAGCCCCTCCAGGTGCCGCCGGCCGGCGGCGGTGAGGGTAACGACGTTGCGGCGCCGGTCGGCGGGGTCGGCCTGGCGGTCGACGTAGTCGCCGCTTTCGAGACGGTTGAGGATCCCGTTGACGTCGTTGCGGTCGAGGCCGAGGCGGCGGCCGATCTCGACCTGGCTGAGCGGCCCGTACTCCTCAAGCGCGGCCAGGACGGCGAAGTCGGCCCGGGCGCCCAGTGGCATGCGCCGGGCGGTCAGCCGGGCGCCGAGCGTCGACACCTTGCTCGCCTGCCAGCTCGTGAGCTCGCGCAGCCGGGCCGGAGGCCGCGGTTCGTGGTCCATGTCCGCCATCCCGTCATCTTAGCCGTTGGATATCCCAACGATCGTGAGATATGTTGGTGAAGCCAACGTTGGTTAGGCCAACATTTCATTGGCCAGCGCTATGTTCCCAAGGAGCGATCTCATGCACAGCAGCAATGTCCTTCCCGACCTGTCCGGTCGCCGGGTTCTCGTTCCCGGCGGCACCGGAGGCGTGGGCGAGGGCGTCGTCCGCGGCTACCTCGCCGCCGGGGCGGATGTCGTCGTCCCGACCCGCACCCAGGAGCGGGCGCAGGAGTGCCGGCGAGTGCTCGGCGACGCCGCATCGGCCCGCCTGCACCTCGTGGTCCACGACTACACGACGTTCGCCGGCGCGGAACAACTGGCCCGGGAGATGGAGAACCGGCTCGGCGGAATCGATGACGTGGTCGCCCCGATCGGCGGGTTCTGGGCCGGCAAGCGGGTATGGGAGATCGACGAGGCCGACTGGCAGAGCGCCTTCGTCGGGCTCGCGACCGCGCACGTGGCCGTCGTCCGGGCCGCCTTGCCCCGGATGAGCGCCCACGGTGCCTACACGCTGATCGTCGGGGCGTCCGCGTTCACGCCGGTACCCGGCAGCGGCCTGGTCAGCATGGAGCAGGCCGCCCTGCTGATGATGCGGCAGGTTCTCGAAGCCGAGCTCGCGGGGGAGAAGCGGGTCTTCGCCTTGGTGCTCGGGCCAGTAAGGACCCGCCTCGCCGGCTCCGGCGAGGCGGACTGGGTAACCGCCGACCAGGTCGGCGCGGTCGCGGTCGCGGCCTCAGCGGCCACGGAGATGAGCGGGCGGGAGATCCGCCTGCTCGGCCAGGCCGAGGCCGAGAAGGCGCTGGCCCGGTTCTAGCGCGTGCCGCCGATGAATCCGGGCCGCCCGGACCGTCTGCCGGTATAGACATCGACCACAGCAGGAAGGACACGACGATGGCAGACGGACTCGTTTCGGTCTCCCGGCACATCGAGGCACCCGCGGAGCAGTTGTTCGCGCTGCTCGCCGACTCCGCGAACCACCCGCTGATCGACGGTTCCGGCATGGTGCGCGAGCCGGCCCCGGCGGTCGCGCTGTCCGGAACCGGTGACCTGTTCCTGATGAACATGCGCCACCAGAAGTGGGGCGACTACCAGATGCGCAACGAGGTGGTCGAATACCAGGACGGGCGCCGGCTGGTGTGGGAGCCGGTGCGGGTCGAAGAAGACCAGAAAGACATCGGCGACCCGGCCCTCTACCGGTGGGGATTCGAGCTGTCCCCCGATGGCCCCGGCGCCACCATGGTCACCGAGACGTTCGACTGCAGCCGCTCCCCTGAGGACCTGCGCGCGGCCGTCCAGGAGGGCGAGGGGTGGCGGGACGCCATGACCGCGTCGCTGGTCAAGCTGGAACTCCTGGCCAAGGCGGCAAGCACCCGCTAGCGGGCTCGGCGCGGCGATAATCGGGTGATGGATCATCAGCCTGCCGCGGCGGACGTGTGGACGGCCCTGGACGAGCCCTGGCGCGAGGCCTTTCGCCAGGCGTGGGCGGCGTCGCGGAGCGGGACCATCGCGGTCGGCGCCGTCGCCTCCACCCCGGACGGGGCGATCGTCCACGCGGCCCGCAACCGGGTCTTCGACTCCGGCGGCCCGCCCGGGGAGATCTTCGGCTCGTCGCTCGCGCATGCCGAGATGAACGTGCTGGCCCGGCTGGAGTTCAAGCGCCATCGGAACCTGGTCCTCACGACGACGCTTGAGCCCTGCCTGCAGTGCGCGGCGGCGATCCGGCTCGGGCCGGTCGGGACCGTGCGGTTCGCCGGCTCCGACCCCTACTGGGACGGCTGCCATGATTTCGCCAAGCTGTCGCCGCGCGAGGCGAGGCGGGTTCAGCCGGCCAGGATCGGGCCCCGCCGCGACGAGCTCGGCGTCTTCGGCACCCTGATCGCCCGGTGCGGCCGGGGCCTGTCGACCCGATTCGCCGACGGCCTGCGCGCCCTGGGCGAGGGACCGATTCTCGACCTGGTGGCGGAGCTGGAGAGCGCGGGCGAGATGGAGCGCCTCGTCCGCTTGGAGGTCGACGAGGCGCTCGGTTACCTGTGGCCCCGGCTGCGGCGTCTCAGCGGGACGGCCGGCTGAAGTTGCGGACGGCGACGGTGGCGGCCTGGAGCCGGTGCCGCTGGGCGGCCAGCTGCGCCGCCGACGCCGATAGCGACACCCACGGCTCGGCGTTCGGATCGATCCGGGCGGCCAGTTCCGCGTGCCAGGCCGACGGCGTCTCGCCGTCCGGCGTCGCCAGGACCTGGACCGGGCTCGGGGCGTCACCCGGCTGCTGCCGGTAGAACTGCACCGAGGCGGCGTCCAGCTCGCTGTTGACCAGCACCGCCACCCCGGCCTGCACCGGTGCCGGCTGGGCGGTGTCGACCACCCAGCCACCGGTGTTGAAGATGCGAACCGGTCCGGGGAAGCCGGCCACGGACCAGCGGTCAACGAACGGCTTGTGCGTGTGGCCGTAGACGAACGTGACGTCCTCGGGGATCTGCTTCCACTCGTCTTGCATCTGCATGCGGATCGGGCCGGCCAGGTAAGCCCGCAGCCCGGCCTGGCCCTGAGGGGTCAGGGTCACCGACGGCGTGCCCCGTTCGCTCGTGGCCACGTGGTTGGCCTCCTTCTGGAAGATCTTGTTCACCGCCCACCGCTCGGCCGGGTGCAGCCAGGCCGGCCCCTTGCCCTTGGCGAGCATGGCCGCCGTGAGGTTGGACACGAGCCCGTCGATGTCGGCCGGGCTGGTCAGGTCGGCATAGATCATGCCCATGTCCGTGCCGACCTGCCCGGACCGGCCCAGGGTGGACCAGAAGAAGTCGATCCAGGCGAAGTTCTCCTCCTCCAGGGTCTCGATGTCCTCGGACCCGAGGGTGCGCTGATCGGGGTAGAGGGTGTCCTTGAGCGTCGTCATCAGCGAGTAGATGGACTCGGTGTAGTGCCCGTGGCTGACGATGAGGCAGCGGCGCTCGTCGTGACTCCGCAGGGCCATGTTCGGGTACGACACCCGCACGTCGACCTTCTCGCCGCCGGGCTGGCTGCGGATGAGCCCGGTGAGCAGGGCCGAGCTGGCGGTGGGCCGTTCCGCGGACGGCACCAGCTTGGTGGTGTGCCAGGGAATCGCCAGGTCGGCCTCGGCTGACTGGGAGACGACGTAGTCCACGTACTGGTTTTCCCGCGTCGCCTCCCACAGGTGGTGATCGTGGTTGCCCGGCAGGTAGTGGACGACCGGGCCGAACAGCGGCCGGTCGCCGCCGAACGCCAGCCGGGCGAAGCAGCGGAACACCATGGCCGACACTTCATCGGGAGACAAGGCCAGGTCGAGCACGTCACCGGCCAGGATGAGGGTCGGCGGCTGCTCCTGGTCGCGAATGAGCTGGCGCAGGCCGTCGACGAGCCCGCGCAGCACCGGGCTCGGCTGCTGCGGGTCGGCCGTGAAGCCGGTGTCCGTGCTCGTCGAGGGGCGCTCGTTCAGCGCCGTCAGCATGCTGTTCTCGGCCCCGAAGTGCAGGTCGGACATGATCACGTACCGGATATCAGCCACGACGATTACCTTCCTGTGCAGTC
>Ga0302314_10007703_pt1 | contig 19324 bp, 22 predicted proteins | sample III_Palsa_N2_3_FD_200533 | JGI IMG/M metagenome (GOLD analysis project Ga0302314, IMG submission 200533) | Peat permafrost microbial communities from Stordalen Mire near Abisko, Sweden - III_Palsa_N2_3 | ecosystem: Environmental > Terrestrial > Soil > Palsa > Peat permafrost | place: Sweden...
TGGCCTTCCTGCTCGACCGCTATTCCACCGGCGCGGACCTGGCGATGATCTTCCTGGCCAGCGTGCTGATCAGCGGCCTCGCCTGGGGCCTGCGCCCGGCCCTGGTCGCCGCGGTCCTGTCGATCCTCACCTACAACTTCTTCTTTCTCGAGCCGCGCTTCTCGTTCGTGATCGGCCATGCGGCGGACGTCTTCACCTTCGTCATCTTCATCGCCGTGGCCGCCGTGACCGGCTGGCTTACCGGCCGGGTGAAAGACCAGGCCCAGCTGTCGTCCCGGCGCGCCGCGGCCGTCACCGCGCTGCTGGCCGCGAGCCGGCGACTGTCCACGGCCACCACCGAACAGGAAACCGCCCAGGCCCTGGCCGATCAGGCGTCGGCGGCGGCCAACGGCCGGGCGGTGGTGCTGTTGCCCAAGGAGGGCGAGTTGGTCCAGGTCGCCGGCGCCCCGACCCCGGCCCTGCTTACCGCCGGCGCCATGGCCGCCGCGCGCTGGGCCTGGGAAAAAGGCGAGCCGGCCGGAACTGGCACGGGGACCCTGCCCCAGGTGGGCTGGATATTCCGCCCGCTTGTAGGCCTGCGCGGCCGCGCCGGGGTCGCCGGGGTCGAAACCCCCGGCCAGGTGGACGCCGACGAGGAGCGGCTGGTGGCGGCCCTGCTGGACCAGGGGGCGGTGGTGCTGGAGCGGGCCGAACTGGCGGCGGCGACGGTGGAGAATGAGGCCCTGCGCCGCTCCGATAAGCTGCGTGCGGCCCTGCTCAACTCCATCAGCCACGACCTGCGCACGCCCCTGGCCACGGTGATGGGCTCGACCACCACCCTGATCGACTACGGCAAGACCCTGAAACCCGAGGTCCGCGCCGACCTGCTGATCAGCATCCGCGAAGAGGCCGAGCGGCTGAACCGCTATGTCGGCGACCTGCTGGACATGACCCGGCTCGAAGGCGGCGCCCTGAAGACCAAGTCGGAATGGGCCGACGTGCGCGAGGTGCTGGGCGGCGCGATCGCGCGGGTGGAGCGCCGGCTGGAAGCCCGCCAGCTGACCCGGGACTTCCCCGCCGAACTGACCCTGGTGCAGATCGATCCGGGCCTGCTGGAGCAGGCCATCGTCAACATCCTGGAGAACGCCATCGCCTACAGCCCCGACGGCTCGCTGATCGAGGTGGCGGCCTATGAGGATCGGGGCAATGTGGTGATCTCCATCGAGGATGAGGGGCCCGGGATCCCGCAGGCTGACATTGAACGCATCTTCGAGAAGTTTCGCCGGCTGGAGGAGCCCTCGGACCGCAACCGCGGCGACCGGCACAAGGGCGCGGGCCTGGGCCTTTCCATCGCCAAGGGCTTCATCGAGGCCATGAATGGCCGCATCGCCGCCGCCAGCCCCCTGATGCACGGCCGCGGCACCCGCATCCTGATCAGCCTACCCAAATCCACCCCCACCCACCATCTGTTGCTGTGATGGAGCCCGTCGTGCACGCATCCAATTCCTCCTCCGTTGGGGGAGGGGGACCGCGAAGCGGTGGAGGGGGCCTTGCCGCTCCGCCGGCGGTGCGAATACTTGCCCCCTCAGTCGGCTTCGCCGACGGGCTCCCCCAGCGGGGGAGCAATTGGCTCACCGCCTGGCCATGACCGCCCTGCGTCCCCGCATCCTCGTCGTCGACGATGAGCCGCAGATCCACCGGTTTCTTGGCCCGGCGCTGGACGCGGCCGGCTATGAGCCGATCAGGGCCGATGACGGCGCCTCGGCGCTGAAGGCCATCGCCAGCCGGCCGCCGGATGCGGTGATCCTCGACCTCGGCCTGCCGGACATGGACGGCAAACAGGCCCTGGTTCGCGCCAGGGCCTTCTATGACGGGCCAATCCTGATCCTGTCGGCCAGGGACATGGAGATGGAGAAGATCGAGGCCCTGGATCTCGGCGCCGACGACTATGTGGAAAAGCCGTTCCACATCGGCGAACTGCTGGCGCGTCTGCGGGTGGCCATGCGCCACAAGCTCGGCCGCGCGGGAACACCGCCCATCGTTACGGCCGGCGACCTGTCCGTCGATCTGGTCAGACGGCTGGTGACCCGCGCCGGGGAGGCTGTCCACCTGTCGCCCCGTGAATACGATCTGCTGGCCCAGCTTGCTGAAGGCGACGGCCGCGTGGTCACCCACCGGCAGCTGCTTACCGCCGTCTGGGGGCCGGCCAATGCGCACGACGTGCAATATCTGCGCGTCTTCATCGGCCACCTGCGCCAGAAGCTGGAAGCCGATCCCACCACCCCGCGCCACATCGTGACGGAGGCGGGGGTGGGGTACCGGTTTCTCAGCGACTAAGGCCTGGCGGCTAGCAGTGGGTGGCGTGCTTGGCGATGCTCGAGCCCGCGCCGGCGCCGAGGACGCCGCGCCGCCGAGACGGCCGCCGCTCGCGGCCAGGTTTGAGCCGAGCGTCCGGCCAGAGTGACCCCGAGACGCCCGTGGGCGCTCGGGATCACAGAGCGGGTCTAGGGCCGATACTCGTAAAACACCGGCCGGCCGAAATCGCGCTCATAGGCGCCGGGGCCGAACATGCGGTCATACTCGCCCGGGTGGACGCTGTAGTAGGTGACGAAGGACCCGTGGCCGTGGGCGGCGTCATAGTCGTCCAGCGCCCGCTCATAGGCCCGGTTCTGGTGGGCATAGGCCATGCGCTTGGCTTCGTACTGCGACCGCTGGTCCTGATACTGGGCCTGGGAGGCCTGGTACTGTTGTTGCTGGTCTTGGTAGTTCTGCTGCGCCTGATTGTAGGACGGCGGGACCGATTGGGCCGGCGCCTGGTCCGTGGTTTGGGCCTGGACGGCGGCGGCGCCAGCGGTCGCCAGCAGAACGGCGAGCGATGCGCTCAGGACTAAAGTTTTCATCGTGGTAGCTCCCTGGTCTCATGAGCCCCCATCGACCTGTCCGAACAAACGCTGTCGGCGCCGGTCGGTTGCGATTCTAAGGGGGCAATCGGGAGTCTGGTGCGTGGTTCAAGACGCGACGAAGAGGTCGCGCCTCACCATGACGAAGTATTTTGCAGTCCAAAAAAACCTAGTCATGCTGAGGAGCCCGAAGGGCGTCTCGAAGCACGCAGCGGGCTGATGCGGTCGCGCCTAAAGGACGATGTTCAGGCTCGCGAAGCCGATGAAGGCCAGCACCAGGACCAGCATCAGATAGAGTTCGTATCGCTTGAACAGCGGTCCGTTAGGAATGCGCATCGTTGTCGCCATGTGCCGTTTTGGGTCTGTGTTCACACTTAACAGCAAGTCGCCGGCCAGCCGGCCGCCCCGCCCGCCCCCGCCCGCCTTGCATGCGGCCCCGCGCCTCTCTAGCGTCGCGGGCATTGAAATGACGGAGTGGGCGCGTGACGATCGAGGCGGTGATCTGGGATTTCGGCGGGGTGTTCACCACCTCGCCGTTCGAGGCCTTCAACCGCTATGAGGCCAGGCGCGGCCTGCCCAAGGACCTGATCCGCACCCTCAACGCCACCAACCCGCACGACAACGCCTGGGCGCTGTTCGAGCGGGCGGAGATCAACGCCGCCGGGTTCGACGTGAAATTCGCCGAGGAAGCCAAGGCCCTCGGTCACGACGTGCGCGGCGCCGACGTCCTGCCCCTGCTGTCCGGAGAGGTTCGCCCGGCCATGGTGGCGGCCCTGAAGGCCTGCAAACAGCATTTCAAGGTCGGTTGCATCACCAACAACATGCGCGACGCCGGCAAGGGATCGGGAATGGCCTCTTCCGAGGAGGGCGCCAGCCGGGTCGGCTACATCATGGGCGAGTTCGACGCGGTGATCGAAAGTTCCAAGGTGGGGGTGCGCAAGCCCGATCCGAAAATCTATCTGATGATGTGCGACCTGCTGTCGGTGAAACCGGAGGGCTGCATCTATCTCGACGACCTGGGGATCAACTGCAAACCCGCCGCCCAGTTGGGCATGACGGCGATCAAGGTGGTCAGCGAGGCCCAGGCCTTGGCCGATCTCGCCACGGCCACCGGGCTGGTGTTCGCATGAGCCGGCCCGCGAAGATCGGCGCGGCCGCCGCCCTGACGCAGTTGGCTGGATGGTCCGCCGCCGAGGGCCGCGACGCCATCATCAAGACTTTCAAATTCGCTGATTTCAACGCCGCCTGGGGCTTCATGAGCCGGGTAGCCCTGGCGGCGGAAAAGCTGGACCACCATCCGGAGTGGTTCAACGTCTACAACCGCGTCGAGGTGCTGCTCGCCACCCACGACGCCGACGGGGTCACCGACCTGGACGTCACCCTGGCCAAGATCATGGACGCGGCGGCGGGGGGGGTGGTCTGAGGGCTGCGTCCGTGTGTCCTTCGACACGGCCGCTTCGCGTCCGGCTCAGGATGACGTGGTTTTTGGGGCTCTATAATTCTACGTCATGCTGAACGCGCCTATCGGGCGCGTGTCGAAGCAGGCCCACCGCCCCCTTAATTCACCAAGATCGCCCCGAGCAGCACCTTGGCGCCTGGCCGTCCCAGGGCGCGGTCGACCTCTCGCTGCAGTGAGACAGCGATATAGTCGGCGTTCGGCGGGGCGCCCGGGCTGAGGCCCGCGGCGTAGGAGACGATCCATTGCACGAAGGCCGCGCGCAGGCGCGGCTGCCACAGCACCACCTGGGCGTGGACGCCGGAATCGGGGGCGTCGATGCCTATGTCCACCGTCATCACCCCGCGCCGTCCGTCAGGGCGGAAGATGGTCGCCGTCAGGGTGTCGAACTGGACGTAGCTCAGGCCGCCGCCCTTCTTCTTCTGCGCGCCCTCGGCCATGGCCGCTCCGGGCAGTGCGCCGACGAAGGTTGTGGCGAGGAGGGCGGCGCAGAGATGGCGGCGGGAAAACATGACGCTGCTCTAGCCCATAGCCATTGACGCCCGGTTTACTTGACGGCGCGACCGGCGAGGCCGATGGAACGCCGCCATGACCAAGCCCACCATCGCCACCGGCCTCTGGCGCGGGTTTACCGGCCACTGCCCCAACTGTGGCAAGGGGCCGATCCTGCATCGCTACCTCAAGGTCACCTCGCCCTGTCCGGTCTGCGGCCACGACAACGCCCAGTATCCGTCGGACGACGCGCCGCCCTATTTCACCATCCTGATCATCGGCCACCTGGTCATTGCGCCCCTGCTGCTCTTCCCCTTCGTCTGGCAGTGGTCGGCGGCGGCGGTTCTGGCCCTGACCTTGCCGGCGGTCTGTTTCCTGACCCTGTGGCTGCTGCCCAGAGTCAAGGGGTCGGTCATCGGCGTGCAGTGGGCGATCCACCAGCGCGAGGGCGTCGTGCCGGGCGTCGAAGGTCCTCCCCAGCCCTGACGGCTTGCACCTGAACGCGCCGTCAGCAAGATGAATGGCGGCTGCTCACGCCAGTTCAGACGCAATTCAGTGCGACTTTCGCAATATCGGATCGTTCGAAGGCGACCGCGCAGTGCGGCGCGGAAAGATCGAACAAGATATGTGAGAAGTTAGAGTCATGAACGCGAAGAAAAACGTCCTCCTGGTCGCGATGAGCCTGGTTCTGGCGGGCGGCGCCGTGACCGGCGCATCCGCGGAAACCCGCTTCGACCAGAACCATCCCCGTCGCGCCGAAGTAAACGCGCGGCTGGCGCACGAAAACCATCGCATCGTCAGCGAACGGCGCGACGGCGAGATCAGCCGGGCCAAGGCGGTGCGCATGCACGCGCGGGCCCATCTGATCCGGATCCAGGAACGCCACATGGCCCCGCGCCACGGTGGTCACATCACCCGGTTTCAAAAAGCCAGGCTGAACCGCGAGGAAAACCGCCTCGGCCGCCACATCGGCTAAAGCCGACCGGCCTAAGCGACCAAGGATGAAAGCCGGGCCGTTCCAGACCAGGAGCCGGCCCGGTCTTCTTGGCTGCATAGGCGGCTTGCGTCCTTCGAGACGCCCCAAACGGGGCTCCTCAGGATGACGACGTTTTTTGGGCTGCAAAATATCTGGTCATGGTGAGCAGCGACGCCTTCGTCGCGTCTCGAACCACGCACCACTGGAGCAGCCGATCCTGGAGGACCCATTGGGAAACCCTGGTGGAGCCGAGCGGAATCGAACCGCTGACCTCTTCATTGCGAACGAAGCGCTCTACCAACTGAGCTACGGCCCCAGGGCGAGGGCGGGACATAAGGGGCGGGCCTATCGACTGTCAAGCGAGGCGCGGCTTGCCGATGGGGATAGGCGCAAGCTAGAAGCGTGATCTGACAGCGACGAGAACCCTATGGGCCAGGCGATCCTCTTTATTCTTCAGCAGATCCTGAGTCTGCTGATCCTGGTGATCGTGATCAACGCGATCCTCAGCTGGCTGGTGGCGTTCGACGTCATCAACCTGCGCCATCCTTTCGTACGGCAGCTCGCCGCCTTTCTGGAAGCCGTCTCCCGACCCGTGCTTGCGCCGTTCCGGCGCTTCATCCCGCTGGTGGGCGGTTTCGACATCACGCCGATCATCGCCCTGATCGTCCTGGTCGCGATCCGGGACTATCTGCTGCCCTGGATTTTCGGCCCGATCATCGGCCTCTTGGGCGGCTAGGCGCCTCTTCGGCCCGCATCAGCGTCACCGCCACGTTCGGATCCATCGGGAACCGATAGCCAAAATAGATGAACCCCAACGCGATCTCGATCAGGTCGCGGGCGGCATAGGTTGCTCGCCGCTTCAGTCCCCGGCCAAGCCCGGGCGGGATCGAGCGCGGGTTGAAGGCCCGCGCCAGCCGCATCCCCTCCGGCCCGGCCCACTGGCCCACCGACGAAGCGCTCAAAGGCCGGTCGTGGGTCAGGTCGCCATAGTGGTAGCGGCCGAATACCGGACTGTCGCCGTTCGGGAACTTGGCCAGGATCATGCCGCCGGGTTTGAGCGCCTTGCGGCCCAGGGCCATCAGCGACTTGAAGGTCGCCGCGTCCAGGTGCTCCATCACGTCCAGCAGGGTGATGACGTCGAACCGGGTCTCGCCCAGCACTGCGTCGAGATCGGAAGCCAGGATCGCCTGGTGGCCGCGGGCGATCGCCGCCGCCACCATCTCCGGCAGGATCTCCACCCCCGTCACTGAATGGCCGGCGCCCTTGGCCCAGTCCATGAAGGCGCCATCGCCAAACCCGAAGTCCAGGATGTCGAGGGAGCCCCCCGGCAGGCCGGCGTCCTTCAGCAGGGCGGCGAAATCCTCGGGCCGGCTGACCACCGTCTCGGCGCCCCAGCTCTTGAAGGCCGTGTAGCTGTCGTAGAGGGAGGGGTCAGACACGTGAGTTCCTAATCGTTCACCGTTGGCCCGCCAGATCGCCAGGCTCGCCGCCCGTCGACCATGCGCGACACCGGCGGCATCGCAAAACCGGACAGGGGCGACAAACCAGTCATGATCGGCCGGGTCTACTGATCCTGCCTGTTGATGACGCCTGTTAGCACGGAGTTGCTCGCCGTTTGAACGTTCGACGCCAGATTTGCGAAGGAGAGTGCGGCGGCTTCACGCCAAAGCGACAGTGAATCTTTAAAGCCTGTTGTGACAGATGACCGGGAACGCCTATCGCCGTCGGCGACGGTCCGGACGCCGAGAGAAGGAAGCCAGCTTGCACATCCACAAACGCGTCTTGGTCACCGGCGGCGCCGGCTTTGTCGGCTCGTTCCTGTGCGAGCGCCTGCTGGCTGAGGGCTGTGAGGTGCTGTGCATCGATAACTTCTTCACCGGCACGCGGGCGAACATCGCCCATCTGCTGCCCAACCCGCTGTTCGAATTGCAGCGGCACGACGTGACCTTCCCGCTCTATGTGGAGGTGGACGAGATCTACAATCTCGCCTGCCCGGCCAGTCCGATCCACTACCAGTTCGACCCGGTGCAGACGACCAAGACCAGCGTCCACGGCGCCATCAACATGCTGGGCCTGGCCAAGCGGGTGCGGGCGAAAATCCTGCAGGCCTCGACCTCCGAGGTCTACGGCGACCCGGCGGTGCATCCGCAGACCGAAGACTACTGGGGCAACGTCAATCCGATCGGCATCCGGTCCTGCTATGACGAAGGCAAGCGTTGTGCGGAGACCCTGTTCTTCGACTATTGGCGCCAGCACCATGTGCGCATCAAGGTCGCCCGCATCTTCAACACCTACGGACCCCGCATGCACCCCAACGACGGTCGGGTGGTGTCCAACTTCATCATGCAGGCGCTGAAGGGCGAGCCGATCACTCTCTATGGCGAGGGCGCCCAGACCCGATCCTTCTGCTTCGTGTCGGATCTGGTTGATGGTTTGATGCGGCTGATGGCCACCGACGACACGGTGACCGGCCCCATCAACATCGGCAATCCGGGCGAATTCACCATCCGCCAGCTCGCGGAGCTCGTCGTCGAGATGACCGGGTCGAAATCGACCCTGGAATACCGGCCGCTCCCGCAGGACGACCCCAAGCAGCGGCAGCCGAACATCACCATCGCGCGGGAAAAGCTAGGCTGGGAGCCCACCGTGCCCTTGCGCGCCGGTTTGGAGCAGACGATCGCCTATTTCGATGGTCTGCTGAAATCCACCCCTTCGTTGCAGGTCTAGCCGTCCGATGAGCCAAACTGAGTCCGCGGGCGTTGTCCTGGTCATCGGCGGCGCCGGCTATGTCGGCAGTCATTGCTGCAAGGCCTTTGCCGAGGCGGGTTGGAAGGTGGTGGTGTTCGACAACCTCTCCACCGGCTGGGAAGACTTCGTTCGCTGGGGAACCCTGATCCGGGGCGACATCCTCAATCCCGCCGACCTCGCGGCCGCGATGGACGCGGTCAAGCCGGACGCCGTCGCCCACTTCGCCGCCAAGGCCTATGTGGGGGAATCGGTCACCGAGCCGGCGACCTACTACCGGACCAACACCGTCGGGGCGATGAATGTGCTGGACGCCATGCGTGCGGCGGGGGTGAACAAGTTCGTCTTCTCCTCCACCTGCGCCACCTATGGTGTTCCCGTGCGCACGCCCATCGACGAGCAGCACCCGCAGGCGCCGATCAATCCCTACGGCCAGTCGAAGCTGATGGTGGAGCATATCCTGCGCGACTATTCCGCCGCCTATGACCTGTCCTACGTCGCCCTGCGCTATTTCAACGCCGCCGGGGCTGACGCGGCCGGGGAGGTGGGCGAGCGGCATGAGCCGGAGACCCACGTCATTCCCCTGGCGATCCGGGGCGCCCAGCAGAGCGACTATGTCTTCACCATTTTCGGGGACGACTTCGACACCCGCGATGGGACCGGCCTGCGGGACTATATCCACGTCACCGACCTGGCCGACGCCCACTGCCGGGCGCTGACCTATCTGAAGGCTGGCGGCGAGAGCAACATCTTCAACCTGGGCACCGGCAACGGCACCACGGTGAGCGAGATCGCCGACGCCGTCTCGGCGGTCTCCGGCCGGCCTTTGCCGCGCAAGGTGATCGGTCGCCGGCCCGGCGATCCGCCGGCCCTGGTGGCTTCCGCGGCCAAGGCGCGGGACGTCCTGGGCTGGGTTCCCCAGCATTCGGGGATCGACAACATCATCGAAACGGCCTGGCGCTGGCACGAGCGCCAGCACAACTTCGGGCGCTAAGCCCGGACCTCAGCCCTTGGAGGCCGCTGCGGCGGCCGCGACCAGCACCTTGGTCATGAGCGGCTCGTTGTAGTCGCCGTTCCGAGCTATGCGCTGGCGGCCGGCCTCGGCGATCGACCGGATCCGCGCCGGGTCGGCCAACAGCTCCAGGCAGCGGTCGGCGCATTCGTCCGCGTCGTCCCAGAACACGGCTTCGACGCCATCCTCGTACATGTCCATGTGGTCGCTGGTGCGTTCGGCGCAGAGCAGCACGCCCATGGCCGGAACCTCTAGCGAACGCTGGGTGTGCAAATCCTCATTGCCCTTGGACAACAGGCCGATCGCGATCTTCGAACCCTGCAGCGCCTTGGCGTAGTCGTCGCCGACGACGCTTCCGCCAGCGATGTGCGGCTGCAGGATCGGATATTCCGCAGCCTTTTCCCAACGATCGCCATAGATGCGCAAGGGAACGCCTCGCTCGATGAGCCGGGCCAGAAATGGTCCCCGCTCCGGCATCCAGGTGCCGACGAACACCGCCTCTGAGTCAAACCTGGCGTGGTCTTCGGTGGTCATCGGCAACGGGCGATGGGCGACTTCGTCGGCGGCGAAATTCATCTGCATGATGTTGCGGATGCCGGCCCGGCGGGCCGCCTCGATGGTGGTCAGCCGCGGCGCGACATAGAGGTCGTAGAGCGGCAGGGCCTTCAGGACCAGGCGCCAGCGCCGCCCGTCGCGGGGGGCATAGGGATGGTCGTTATTGAGGTGAACCAGGATCGGCGCATGGCCGCGCAGCTTGCGGACCATGTGGGGGCTGATCTGTTCGCCGCCGTCCACCAGCGCCAGGTCGAACCGCTGGTCGCCGATCTGGGAAAGGACATAGCGCTCAACCAGACCCGCGAGCCCCCAGGCGCCGGTCTTGAAAGACCACGCCGCCATCTGTCTGGGGAAGGGATAGGCGCGGATGGGATCGACCACCAGAACGTCGTGGCCAAGCCGCTCCAGGGCTTGGCGGCGATGCCGACAGGTGCCCGAGTCCGTGCCGATGTAGAGAATCTTCATGCGCCGGGCCGTCAGAGCGAGCGCCGGGCCGCTTCGGCCTCGAGCATGTCGATCATGCGCGCCGAGGAGACCTGCATGTCGAAATTAGCGTCGAAACAGGCGAGGGCGGCCTGGCGCATCGCAGTGGTTTCGGCGGGCGTCATCGCCTTCCACCGTTCCAGCAGGCGGATTGTCCCGGCAAGGTCGTCGGGCTCGACCATGCCGCCCTTCCACTGCTCGATCTCACGCCAGATGTTGACCTTGTCCGAGATCAGCGCCGGCAGCGAACAGGCCATGGCCTCGGCGACGGCGATGCCGAAATTCTCCTGATGGGACGGCAGGACGAAGGCGTCAGCTGCATGGAAGGCGCCCCATTTCAGGTCGCCGCCAAGGGATCCGGTCCACAGGACGCGGTCCGTTACCCCCAGCCGTTCGGCCAGCGCTTCGAGCTCGACCCGCCAGCCGGTGGCGTCGGGGCCGGCCATCACCAGCCGCCAGTCCGGATCGGCGCCGATCACCTTGGCGTAGGCCTCGATAAGGAGCTCGCAGCCCTTTTTACGGTGAATGCGGCTGAGATAGAGCAGGCTGCGCTTGCCGACGGTTTCCGGATAGGCGGCCTCGAACGCGGCCCGCTGCGCCGCCGCATCGCCGGTCGGCCGGGTGGTGCCATAGCCGATGACCATCTCGTTGCAGCGGTAGAGCCAGAAGGACTGTCGGGCCAGAACCCTCTCTTCCTCAGTGGTGAAGAAGACGTTCTTGGCGTTGCGGAGCAGCCAGTAGGAGGCGAAGGGCCAATAGAGCCACTTCTTCAGATGCTTGATCGGGTACTGGTGCTTGAACCAGGGGTCGAGCATGCCATGGGTGAAGACATAGTAGGGCGTCTTCAGCCCCCAGAGACCGAGGATCGCCATCGGTCCGACGAATTCCCAGATGCCGTTCACGACCACAGCGTCGTAGCGGCGCGCCATGCGCCTCAGTTCGCCGATTGCGCTTGGCTTGAAGCCGTACTTGCCGAGCGAAGGACCAAGCGCATGAACCTTGGCCGGAAAGGCCGCCAGCCAAGGCGCCGCCGGATCGTCCAGGCAAACCACCTCGATGTCCCAGCCCTTGGCGCGATAGGGTCCGATCAGCTGGCGAATGCCTTCCACAGGGCCGCCGTAGTCCGGGTGCAGCGACCGGATCACGTGGAGCACCGTGCGATCCTTTCGTGGCATAAGACGCTTACCCCTCATTCCCGGCACAGCCTTTCGCTGGCGCGAAGGCGGACACTACCAAATCCATGACCAAGGCCCATGCAAGCTGTAAGCCAGTCGGTGGGGATTTGACGACGCCGCGCCGAGGCAAGCAAACGATCGCGTGAGCGCCCGTTTATCTGGCGGCAAGAAGAGAATCTTGGGGTCAATTCGGGCGACTTGTCGCGAGCGCTCAGTGGAAAGTACGATCTTATAAAAGAAAAATGACGGCCGTAAAACAGCGAACCTCGCTGAACACTGTACAATGCCGAATTCGGTGGCGCGTTAAGATTGTCATTCCACAATCTGATCCTAAATGAACGTTATTAAATAACAATTCTTTCGTACTCTGTCTTGAGGGGCTGCGGACCCGCGCCACTGTCGCCGTACCGACCGCGAAAGAAGGCGCCTGATCGGCAGGCAGGTCTTGCTTGCCCTTGGCTTAGCGGGCATGCCCAGACTTGCTTGTGGCGGCGGGGTCGTGGACGGAAGCGGCCTTTAGGGGGACTTTGTGGCGATGCAAAAAGTGCAGGACCTGGCGCGATTTCAACTGCCGCCCGATTTTCGCGGGCGATCGGCTGTCGTCTGCCAACTGTGGTGGATCGTTCGCGACACGCTTTTTCTCTGCTCGCCACAGTTCATGTACGGCTGGCGGAATTTCCTGCTTCGCCTGTTCGGGGCGGAGGTCGGGGTCGGCGTTCTGTTGCGGCCGACGGTGCGGATCACCTACCCCTGGAAATTGAAGCTCGGCGACCATTCCATGGTCGGCGATTTCGCCGAACTGTATAATCTTGGCGACATCGACATCGGCGCAAACGCCGTGATCTCGCAAAACAGCTACATCTGCACCGGCAGCCACGACTACACCGTTCCCACCTTTGACATCTACGCCAAGCCCATCGTCATCGAGGCGGAGGCGTGGATCGCGGCCGACGTATTCGTCGGTCCGGGCGTACGGGTTGGCCGCGGCGCGGTGATCGGCGCCCGCTCGACCCTGCTGGCCGACGCCCCGGAGATGATGGTCATGGCCGGTTCTCCCGCCAAGGTAGTGCGTCCGCGCGTACAATCCTGAAGGGCGCGGACAGGCCCGGTCATCGCGGCCTGCAAGCCTGAATTGGCGTTTTACTCGTAAAATTGATCGGAATACGGCGCAACGCGACTACCCATAACGGGCATGTCGCGCAATATGTCGCATTCGCCTTACAGGCGAATCGGTTACGCCTGCAGTGAACCGACAAGGGAGGACGGCGGTGACCCGTCATGTATCAACGGTCGAAATGACCACCGACATTGTCACGGCCTTAGTCAGCCGGACCAATGTTGAAGCCATTGATCTGCCCGACGTTGTCAGGGTGGTGAAGGAGACGCTGGCGGCGCTGGCGCTGGCGCCCGCCGCACCCGCGCGCACCCTCGGCAAATCGGCGCCCGCCATTTCCGTGAAGCGGTCGGTCTGCGAGGACCATCTGGTCTGTCTCGAAGACGGCCTGAAGCTGAGATCGCTGAAACAGCATCTGCGCGTGCAGCATGGCCTGACGCCGCAACAGTATCGCGCAAAGTGGGCCTTGCCGGATGACTATCCGATGGCCGCTCCCAGCTACGCCAAGGCCAGATCCAACCTCGCCAAGTCGATGGGGTTAAGCCAATACCGCAAGGGCGGCTTCCCGAAGGCCGGCTAGGCCGCCTGGACCCCCGACGGATCGGACAGCGGTTCGCCGTTGGCAACCGACTGGATGGCCTTGAACAGGGCGGCGATCTCAAGCGGCTTGGCCAGAAAGCCGTTCATGCCGGCCGCGCGATAGGCTTCCACTTGGTGGCTCATGGCATTGGCGGTCAGGGCGATGATCGGCGTGGCTCGACGGCCGGAAGCGGCTTCGCGAGCGCGGATCGCCTGCGTAGCCGCGGCGCCGTCCATGATTGGCATCTGTACATCCATCAGGATCAGATCGTAATCGCCCTGCTCCCAGGCGTCGACGGCATCGGCGCCATTGCCGACAATGGTCGGGTCAAGCCCGATCTGGCCGAGCAGGGTGCGTAGCACCAGCTGGTTGACGCGGTTGTCCTCCGCCGCCAGCACGCGAAACGAAGCGTTGGCCCGGACTGGCGCGGCCGGCGTGTCTGCGGGCGCGAAAACCAGCCCCGGCTGGCCGGGGGGCAGCGGCAGATCCACGACAAAACGGCTGCCCTCGCCAAGGGCGCTGGACACCGAAATCTGGCCGCCCATCGATGCGCAGAGCGCCTTGCAGATCGCCAAGCCTACGCCGACGCCGCCGAACCGACGCGTGGCCGACGAATCGGCCTGGACGAATTTCTCAAACAGACCGTCCACGCGCTCGGGGGCTATGCCAATGCCTGTGTCGGTCACCTCGATGCGCAGGCCGGACGCGGTCGCCGTGATCGCTCCCCGCACCTGGCCGGCGTCGGTGAATTTGATGGCGTTGGACATCAGATTGTACAGGATCTGCCTGACGCGGGCGGAGTCTCCGCGATAGATGGTCTTGGCGCCCGCCTCGACATGCAGGTCGAAGGACAGGCCCTTTCGGTTCGCCATCGGGGTAAAGGCGGCCTGAGCGCCGCGGGCCATGTCCCCGACGTCGAAGTCGGCGATCTCAAGCCCCAGTTCGCCCGCCTCGATCTTCGACAGGTCCAAGATGTCGTTCAGGATCGCCAGCAGGGTCTCGCCGGACTCTGTGATGATGTCCAGGCGCTTCAGCTGGCCGGCGTTGAGGCCGTCGCGACGCAGCGCCTGCGCCATGCCGAGGACGCCATTGAGGGGGGTGCGGATCTCGTGGCTGACCGTGGCGAGGAAATCGCTCTTGGCCCTGTTGGCGATCTGGGCCGCGCCCAGGGCGTCGCGCAACGCCCGATCCTCCTTATAGAGGGTCTCCGCAAGCCGGGCGATAAAGACCACATAGGCCACGACGCCGACTACCAGCAGGCTGGCGATGTTGAGGCTGATGGATCCGTTTGTCAGATAGGCGACGATGGGGCTCGCCGCCAGGATCAGGGCGGAAGGACCCACCAGGGTCAGGGCGAACGGCCGCGACCCACGGGTCATCAAGGCATTGTTCAGCACGGTGGCGCAGCCTACCAGGAGTGAGCAGGCCAGTGACCCTCGGGGAGAGCCCACAGCGAAGACGAACATGACCAGAGCGAACAGGGCGGCGGATGCGATCCGGCTTGCCGTGGTGATCTGCTTCAACCGCCGATCGTCGGGCCGATCCAACAACGCCTTCGATAGCCGTGCGTCGACAATCGCCGACACGACAGCCCCAACCAGCCAAGGCGCCGCCAGGACCTGTCCGTTCGCCAGCCAGCAGAGCCCGGCGATCAGCACCGCCTGAGCGATCCGGGTCGTCAGGCTGGTCACCCGCCAAAGAAGCACGCGCTGAGCGGTCTGTTCCGATGCGTCCATGGGCCCTCTCGTCAGCTAAGGCCTAACAGCAACCGCTTTTTTTATTTCTAACGGCGACTCAGAGGCGTGCGGATTGATCCGTGCGCAGGACGATGTTCAGGCGCCTAAACTCAGTGGCCGGGCTTGGCGACCTGTGCGGGTGTCTTGCCCGCGGGGGGCGTCGGGGCCGGCAAGGGTCCGCCGTCCGAGCCGCGCACGCTCACCACCCCATCCCAGGGCAGGGCGCGAATCGCCAGCTGCGGGCCGGTAGCGTCCAGGGTCGCGCCGCGAGCGGCCATATTCACCGCGATCGTGATCGGGGCGTCTGTAGCCAGGGTGGTCTCGCAGATCAGGTGCATATAGCCGCGACCCGTGAACTTGCCGCCGGTCTGCAGGATACAGACCTGCTCGCCGACGATGATGTTCATGGCCAGGGTGGCGTCCGGTGCGGTGGACGACCCATAGCCCAGGGCCTCGATCAGATAGCGGCCGCCGACGCCAGCGGGAACCGCGCATTCGCGGCGCGTGGCGCTGACCACCTTGCAAGCGGTGATGTCGGGATGAGTAAGGCCGGGCAGAAACCGTGGCGCCGCGGCGGTGGCGGGCCCCGTGGTCTGAGCCAGTGCGGGCGCGGCCGCCAGGGCCAGTATGAGCGCCAAACCGGCGGTGGAACCAGGCCGCATGGGTCGAACTCCTGATCTCTTCACGCCGCGCCCTGGCGGCTTCGGGTCTGGACGGGCGAAGACCACGCGAATATGGCCAGGGTTGGACCATTGGAAAGACGAAAATCTTGTCTGCTGACGCAAGTTCCCGGCCGAAGGCGGCCCTGCTGGACCGCGATGGGGTGCTGAACGTCGACGTGGGCTATGCGCACAGGCCCGAGCAACTGGCCTTTGTCGACGGGGCCCCCGAGGCGGTGCGGCGCCTGAACCAGGCGGGCTGGCGGGTCATTGTCGTCACCAACCAGGCCGGCGTGGCGCGGGGCTATTATGACGAGGCCGCCGTGCGTGATTTCCACGCGGCGATGAACGCGGCGCTGGCGCAGCGGGGCGCCCACATCGACGCCTTCTATTTCAGCCCGTTTCACGAAGAGGCGGCGGTGGAGGCCTATCGCCATGTCGACCACCCGGACCGCAAGCCCAACCCGGGCATGCTGCTGCGCGGCCTGGCCGACTTCGGCGTCGCGGCGGCGGACGCCTTCATGATCGGCGACCGCGACAGTGACATGCAGGCCGCCGAGCGGGCCGGCGTCACCGGCTATCTGTTCGCGGGTGGAAACCTGGAGATTCTGGTGAAGCGCATCCTTGCCGAGCGTAGCCCGTCCTAGCCCAGGGTCCGCAATTCGGCGATGGCGCAGACGATGTGATACAGGGACGTCGACGGCGTGGGCTCGTCCGCGAAGCTTCCGTCCGCCAGGCAGCGGTCCCACCACAGGCCTGCGATCGGCGTCGTCAGGTATTTATCGAGGGCGCGTATCGCGTCCGCCACGTCGGCCAGCAGGGCCGTGTGGCGCGCGGAGCCGGGCGCTTCCAGCCGCGACATGGCTACGGCGGCCTTCATCCATTCGGTCTGCGGCCAGGTCCGCGCGTCCGCGTCGCGGATCGTCAGGTCGTCCCACAGGGCGTTGAACGCCACGCCCCGCGCCCGATCCACCCCGAGCTTGCCCACCGCATAGAGCCGCGCGGCCGGCGCCAGCCCTTCGGGGCGACCCCGCAGCCTGGACCAGCCCAGCAACAGCCAGGCCCATTCAAACTGATGCCCCGGCTCGACCAGCCGGCCGTCGTCGCCTGGCGCCGGCGCCCAGGCCGCGTCGAAATATTCCCGCAGGAAGCCGCCGGCCGGGTCGACATATTTGGCCAACGCCAACGCGGCGATTTCGTCGGCCATGGCGCCCCAGGCGGGCTCGTCGGAGGTCTCGGCCCAGGCCAGGGCCGCCTCCAGCAAATGCATGTTGGGATTGGCGTAGAAGGGCTGGCCCACCACCTCGATGAACCCGCCCTTGGGCGCCCGCCGGTCGGACAGCAGGCGATCCCGCAGGGTCCTGGCGCGCGCCTCAAGCTCGGTGGCGCGATCCGGCAGCACCCGCCGCGCCGTCGCCAGCACCAGGAGGGCGAAAGCCTGGTCATACAGGCGCGGCGTCTCGTCCTCGACCGTCCCGTCGGCGCTCAACCGAAGCCGCACCAGTCCGTCGTCGCGGAAATAGCCGCGCAGGAAAAAGTCCATGTTCTGCTCGACGATCTGCCGCCATGGCCCGTCCCAGCCCATCAGCCCGGCCTGGGCGAAGACATAGATCTGCCGGGCCTGGGGATAGCACCGCTTGGGGCCGGCCATCGGCGCGCCGTCCTGGTCCAACCATTCGATGAAGCCGCCGTGTTCCCGGTCGAGTCCCCGCGCCTGCCACAGGGGCAGGGCCGCGTCCTTCAGCCAGACCTGCAGGCCGGCCGACAGGTCGGCCAGGGTCTCGATCATGGCTGGTCCCCGTCTGCCTTGTCTGGGTGGTCCTTGTCCGCTTTCGCGCGCTGAAACGCCTCGACGATTCCCTTCACCTCCTGGGATCGCGATCTTGGCAATACCAGCACCGCCTCGGCGGTGGCGACGATGACCAGGTCGGAAACCCCCAGCGCGACGACGGCCGGGCCGCTCGACAGGGCCAGGACCCCGTTGACGTCCTTCAGCACCGTCAGGCCCTGGGTCAGGTTGTCGTCGGCGTCCCGGTCGCCCAGCCGCCAGACCTCGCCCCATGAACCAACGTCCGCCCAACCGATGTCGCAGGGCGCTACGGCTGCCTTGGCCGTCGCCTCCATCACCGCATAGTCGATCGACTCGGCGGGACAGAGGGCAAAGCGCTCCGGATCCAGCGCCACCACCTTGACGGTCGCCGCATCGGCCGGCAGGGCGGCCAGGGCGGCCAGGCGAATATCGTCGCGGCTCTTGGTCATCTCCTCCAGCAGCAGCGCCGGGGCAAAGATGAACAGGCCGGCGTTCCACAGGTAGCGGCCATCGGCCAGATAGATTTGCGCCGTTTCCAGGTTCGGCTTTTCCTCAAACCGCTCGACCTCAAACACCGCTGGTGTGATCGGCGCTCCCACCCGCACATAGCCGTAGGCGACCTCCGGCCTGGACGGCTTGACGCCAAAGGTGACGATCCGCTCCCGCGCCGTCGGCGCCGATGCGGCGATGGTGGTGCGAAAGGCCTCGGCGTCGGCGATCAGGCTGTCGGCGGACAGCAGCAGCACCACCGCCCCCGGGGCGCGCTGGTCCGCCAAGGCCGAGGCGATGGCGGCGACGGCGGCGGTGTTGCGGCCCATCGGTTCGGTGACGATGGCCAGCGCCTCGACGCCGATCTCCGCCAGCTGGGCCTCGACCAGCCCCAGATGCCCGGCGCCGCACACCACCATCGGCGGCAGGAAGCCCTGCCCCGGCGCGGTGCGCAGCACGGTCTGCTGGAACATGGTGTGGTCGGCGCCGAAGCGGTGGAACGGCTTGGGCGCCTCCGGCACGGAAAGCGGCCACAGGCGCGTGCCCGCCCCGCCGCACATGATCACCGGCAGAATCTGGACGTCGCTCACGTTTCCCCTCGTTTGGCCCCGAACGCGCGCCTGGGCTTAAAGCCCTTTCGTTTCGGTCCGGTGTCCAGCCCCTTGGCCTTCTTGACGATCTCTTTCAGCTTGACCGACTGCAGAGCCGACAACGGCTGGCCCGGCGCGCCCTTTTCCGGGTCGGCGAAGGCGCGGCCATAGGTCCTGATGCGCCCTTCCACCGAACCCAGGAATTCACCCTCCCATTCGGACAGGGTGATTCCGGCGCGATCGGCGGTCCGGCGTGCGCGCTTCAGGGCGTTCAGCGCCGCGCGCTTGGCCGCGGCCAGGCGATCGGGCGCTTTGGATTTCACCGGATGGGCTTCACAGGCCGCCGATCGCCGACAGATAGAGGTCGAGCAGAGCGTCCTCTTCCTGGCGTTTGGCCTTGTCCTGTTTGCGTAAGCGAATGACCTTGCGCAGGATCTTCACGTCGAACCCGTTGCCCTTGGCTTCGAGATAGACCTCTTTGAGGTCGGCCGTCACGGCGGCCTTGTCCTCTTCCAGACGCTCGATCCGCTCGACAATCGTCTTGAGCTGAGTCTGAGCGGTGCCATTCAGCAC
>Ga0302314_10007704_pt1 | contig 19323 bp, 16 predicted proteins | sample III_Palsa_N2_3_FD_200533 | JGI IMG/M metagenome (GOLD analysis project Ga0302314, IMG submission 200533) | Peat permafrost microbial communities from Stordalen Mire near Abisko, Sweden - III_Palsa_N2_3 | ecosystem: Environmental > Terrestrial > Soil > Palsa > Peat permafrost | place: Sweden...
TGGTCCAGGGCGGCGCCATCCGCGACCTCCCCGGCGTCCGCTACCGCATCGTCCGCGGCTCCCTCGACGCCCAGGGCGTCAAGAACCGCAAGCAGGGCCGCAGCCAGTACGGCTCCAAGAAGCCCTCCGCGTAAACAGCCTCCCGCTGGCCAGCCGTTGTGCACGTGGCGCACTTGACTTCGCTGAACAGCATTGTTTGACCCCCTGTGCACAGGTCCCCTTGGCGCTGCCGGACCTGTGCACAGCTGTTTTTCCCGGCCGCTGGTTCGCTGACGATCTTCGTCGGCGAATCAGCGGCCGTTCGCGTTTGCCGTTGGCGTTTCTCTCAGCTGCTGCGGCGGGCGGCGGCGATGCGCTGGCGGGACGCCTCGTAGAGCACGGCGGTGGCGGCGTTCGCGGCGTTCAGCGAGCTGGCACTGCCGGTCATCGGAATGCTGACCACGTGGTCGCACAGGTCGCGCCAGGCGGTGCTGAGGCCGGTGGTCTCGTTGCCGATGAGCAGCAGGGTGGGCTGGGTGAGGTCAAAGTCGAAGATGTCGGCCTCACCGTGCTCGTCGGTGCCGACGAGGGCCACCGGGCTGCCCTGGGCCCGCTGATCGTCGAGCCAGGCGCTGACCTCGCGCTGGGAGGGGACCCGGACCACCGGCAGCGCGAACAGCGAGCCGGTGCTGGCCCGTACCGACTTGGTGTCGTAGACGTCGGCGGCGTGGCCGGTGACGATCAGGCCGTGGGCGCCGAAGGCGTCGGCGGAGCGGATGATGGAGCCGATGTTGCCGGGGCTGACCGGCCGGTCGAACAGCACGCCGAGGAAGTCGGGGCCGACCGGGATCCGGTCCAGGTCGTCCTCCGGGATCTCCATGACCGCGATGACCTCGGGTGCGTCCTCGTTCTTCTCGCCGAGCTCGGCGAGGAGTTCGGCGGACATGGCGATCTTCTCGCTGCGGGAGGTGCGCACCAGTTGGTCCGCCCAGCGGGAGAGGGCGTGCTCGCCGTCGTAGAGCAGGGTGCGGATCGGCCAGTCCCGCTCCGTGGCGACGGTGATCGCGCGGACGCCCTGGACCAGGAACTCGCGGGCCCGCCCGCGCTTGTTGCGATTGGTCAGCAGGGACTGCCACTGCTGGAATCGGGCATTTCGGGTGGTGATCCGCTGTGGCGCAGCCACCGTGCCTCCAGGTGCTCTCCGCAGATGGTCTCTGCCGTAGTGCCGTGGCCGGGCCGCGACGACTCCGCCGACTTTACGGCACGGCAAGCCGGCCCATGCCGCCGGGCCGCCTTCGGGACACGGCAGTACTGCGCCATGAACCCGAAGGCGGCTACGGTGCGAATTTGTCGTCCAATTACTGATCCGGCAATACCTGTCGAGCGTTCAGGCGGACAGCCGGGAGAGCGCTACTGACTTCCAGAGCTGCCATCCCTTCCGCATCGTCGCGACGGCGCCGGTGATATCCGAACGCGAGTACTGCCGACGCGGCCGAGTGGCCGCGTGTTCTTTTTGCCTGGCCGGTCCTGCATTCGAACCGGAATTCGATCCCGAGTTCACTCGGTGTGGGCTGTGCGAAGCCGGTTCGACCACCTGGTGGCGGGTCAGATGCGCCCGCTCGGCCTCGGTCAGCGGACGGCTCATACCGGTGCGGTGATCGCGCGCGACGCAGACCGTCCGCGCCTCGAACACGGTCTCACCAGCGCGCCGGGTCTCGGTGCGCACGGTGTAGGAGTTGGTGCCGATGGCCGTGACCCAGATCTGCAGCGGTAGCGGCTGGTCGGCCCGGTGGTGCAGTTGACGACGGTAGTCGACCTCGTGCCGGGCGATCATGTAGCCGTCGGGGAAGACGTCGTCCTGCTCGCCCTCCCGGATCAGGTCGAAGATCGCCTCTTGGATGTACTGAATGACCTTGATGTTGTTGACATGCCCGAGAGCATCCAGATCGCCCCACCGGGTCATGCACCAGAACGTGTGGGGAATGGCGGCCGATTTGGTCATCCCAGGCCCAGCGCCCGCCTGAGCAGTTCCGGCCGGACGGGAAGACCGCCACACTCCTCACTCAGTTCCCCAGCAGTACGGATAAGAAAGGGTGCGAGCTGCCTGTCCATTTCCCGGGACAGCTCGGAGAGGGCGCTCCAGCGTTCGCCCGCCGGTAGCGACTCGTAATGGGCGCAGGCATCGGTGATGTGCTGGGAGGCGGCACGACGGCATTCTGCCGCAGTGCCTGAAATGTTGTGATCCATATGTTTGAGTATTACCGGAAAGAACTTCCGGAAGCAGTCGTGACACGGCGGAGGCAAGAGTCATTCGCAAGGGGCAACCAACAGGGGCAACCAGAACAGTGGATCAACTGGGCAGGACGTCGGACAGCCGGTAGCTGACCGGCTCGTCGAGCTGGGCGTAGTCGCAGCCGGACGGCTCGCGGTCGGTGCGCCAGCGGCGGAACCGGGTGGTGTGCCGGAACCGGTCCCCCTGCATGTGGTCGTAGGCGACCTCGCAGACCAGCTCCGGCCGCAGCGGCACCCAGGACATGTCCTTGTCGCCGCTCCAGCGGCTCGGTCCGCCAGGCATCCGGGCGGTCGCATGGGCCTCCTCGTTCGCCCAGTCGGCCCACGGGTGCCCGGCCCCCGTCGGCATCCGCAGCGGGGCCAGCTCCTCGACCAGCTCCTCGCGTCGGCGCATCGGGAAGGACGCGCAGACGCCCACGTGCTGCAACCGGCCGGCCTTGTCGTACAGGCCCAGCAGCAGCGAGCCGACCACCGGGCCGCTCTTGTGCTCGCGGTAGCCCGCGACCACGCAGTCGGCCGTGCGCTCGTGCTTGACCTTGACCATCAGCCGCTGGTCGGGTCGGTAGGGGAGGTCCAGCGGCTTGGCCATCACCCCGTCCAGTCCGGCCCCCTCGAAGACCCGGAACCACTGGTCGGCCAGCTCCCGGTCCAGCGTCGCCGGGGCGACGTACACCGGTGCCCGGACCCCGGCCAGCGCCCGGACCAGGGCCGCGCGGCGCTCCCGCAGCGGGGTGTCCAGCAGGGCGGTGTCCCCCTCCGCCAGCAGGTCGAAGACGACCAGCGAGGCCGGGGTGCGCTCGGCCAGCAGGCGGACCCGGGAGTCGGCCGGGTGGATCCGCTCCTGGAGGGCGTCGAAGTCGAGCCGACCACCACCGCCGTTCCCGGCTCCGGTGATGACGATGATCTCGCCGTCCAGGACGCAGCGCTGCGGCAGCTGCTGGTGCAGCGCCTCGACCAGCTCGGGGAAGTACCGGGTGAGCGGCTTGCCGCTGCGGCTGCCGATGACCAGCTCCGGGCCGTCGCGGTGGATGATCGCGCGGAAGCCGTCCCACTTGGCCTCGTACTGCATCCCGGGCGGGATGGTGGCGGCCGGTTTCGCCAGCATCGGCTTCACCGGCGGCATCACGGGCAGGTCCATGATCCGATTGTGCGTCCGGGGCGGCGCGCTCGCCGCTCGGGCCGCTTGAGTCTCGGGCTGCTTGAGTCTCGGGCGGCTTGAGTGGGGAGGGCCGTTCGGGCAGCTCGGGCCCGGGAGGCGCGGGCTCGGGCCCCGGGTTAGCGTCGGTCCATGGCGGACGTGCTGGAGCTGGCCCTCGGTGAACGGACCGTCCGGGTGACGCATCCGGACAAGGTGCTGTTCCCCGAGCGCGGCTACACCAAGCGCGACCTGGCGCAGTACCTCGTGTCCGTGGGCGACGGCGCGCTGCGGGCGCTGCGGGACCGCCCGACCACCTTGCAGCGGTACCCGGACGGCATCGGCGGCGGCTCGTTCTACCAGAAGCGGGTGCCGAATGACCTGCCCGAGTGGATCCCGACCGCCCGGATCGCCTTCCCCAGCGGGCGCACCGCCGACGAGATGTGCCCCACCGAACTGGGCGCGATCCTCTGGGCCGCCAACCGTGGGTGCCTGACCTTCCACCCCTGGCCGGTGCGCAGCGCGGACACCGACCACCCGGACGAGCTGCGGATCGACCTCGACCCCCAGCCCGGCACCGACTTCGCCGACGCGGTGCGGGCCGCGCTGGAACTGCGGGACGTGCTGGAGGGGTTCGGTCTGCGCGGCTGGCCGAAGACCTCCGGCGGACGCGGGCTGCACGTCTTCGTGCCGATCGAGCCGCGCTGGACGTTCGTCGAGGCGCGCCGGGCCGCCATCACCGTCGGCCGCGAGCTGGAACGGCGGATGCCGGAGCGGGTGACCACGGCGTGGTGGAAGGAGGAGCGCGGGGAGCGGATCTTCGTGGACTACAACCAGATGGCCCGCGACCGCACCATCGCCTCGGCGTACTCCGTCCGGCCCTTCCCGAACGCGCCGGTCTCCGCGCCGCTGCGCTGGGACGAGTTGGACTCAGCCGACGCCGTCCAGCCGCAGGACTTCGACATCACCACCATGCCCGGCCGCTATGCCGAGGTCGGCGACGTCCACGCGGACCTCGACCAGCACGCGTTCGACCTCACCCCGGTGCTGGAGCGGGCCGACCGCGACCGGCGCGACCACGACCTCGGCGACCTGCCGTACCCGCCGGAGCATCCGAAGATGACCGGCGAACCCAAGCGGGTGCAGCCCAGCCGGGCGAAGCACGACCCGGCTTCGCCGGAGTAACCCGTTCTGCTCGTCAGCGTCGGTTGTTCAGAGGTTGGTCGTCAGAGTTGGTCGTCAGAGTTGGTCGGCGGTGATGTCGGAGAGGCCGTTGGCGGTGGCGACGGCGTTCCAGAGCACGGCGGCCCGCTGCTTGGCGGCGGTTGCGTCGGCGCTGGCCTCGTCGCCCTGGAGCTTCCAGGCCGTGGCCGCCGGACGGTGTCCGGCGGTACAGGCGGCGGCCGATGCCTGGGCCCAGTTGGCGTAGTCGTCGTCCGCCCGCTGGGACGCCTGCCAGCCCTGGTCCAGCGCGGACACCAGCGCCTGGTGCTGCGCCAGGCGGTCGGTCCGCAGCCGGGACAGCTGGGTGACCATGGCCGCGCGCAGTCGGCCCATCTGGTCCAGGTCGGCGGCGGACTGCGGGAGGCTCTGGCACTGCTCGATGTCCACCACAGCCGCCACCGCTACCGCGCGGTTGTCAGCGGCGGTGTTCAGCAGCGTCAACAGGGCTCGGGCTTGCGAGAGTTGGGAGGTGCCGGCGCTGGCCCCGGTACCGGTACCGGTGAGGGCGACGACCAGCAGGGTTGCCGCCACGAGCACCGCGCAGAGTGCGGTGAGGACCACGACCCTCCGCGTGGGTCGCTGACGCGACCGGTCGCGCGGAGCCGGCGTTACGGGGACGCGCGGGGTCGGGACGGGCTTGGGCGGGACGGGGGTAGCGGCGGAGGGGGAGGGTGGGGCGGGCGCGGCGGTGGTTGGGGCGGCGGTGGTTGGGGCGGCGGGGGCGGTTGTGGGGGGCGTCGCTGGGGTGGTGGTGGCTTGGGTGTGGAGGGTCAGGAGGAGGGCGGTGTTGGCCTCGACGAGGGTGGTGAAGCCGATCAGCGCGGTGTGGGTGATCAGCCGTTTGCCGTTGAGCCAGCGTTCCCAGGAGGCGCGGCTGTAGTGGGTGGCTGCGGCGAGGTCGGCCAGGGAGAGGCCGTTGGCGTCCTTCAGGGCGCGCAGCTGCTCGGTCAGCAGGCGTGCCGAAAGCGGCAGTTCCTCGGGGAGTGGCCGCCAGTCCGAACCCATCACACCTCGCAGCCGCTGACCTGGGGTGTCTCCGATCACCCGCCCCGGCGGGGGCGAAGTCGCCGGTCAGGGCTGTGAGACAGCGGCGAGTGTCTCACAACGGGCGGAATCCATCGAACAGGTGGGCGGGTTCGGGGCATGCTCTGCTCAGCGAGGCCGACCCGTGCCGACCCGGTCGCCGGGTACGAGCAGCGTAGGCCCGCCCCCATGCACCAGCACGCCCCTTGAAGGGACTTCCATGCCCCACCGCCGCTCCGCCGCCCTCGCCGCCGCATCGACGGTCGCCGTACTCCTGGTACTGGCGGCCTGCTCCTCGACGGCGGCTCCCAGCCCGGCCGTCAGTACACATACAGGTACGAGTACGAGTGCAGGGAGCAGCGCTGTCTCGTCTCCGACGAGCGCTCCGGTGGCGAGTGCGCCGCCGAGCACGACGCCCGCGACGGCCGGTGGGGTGGTGACGGCGGCGGTGTCCGGGCTTGGCGGGCACCCGGTGCTGACCCCCGGCGGCCCCGCGCTGGACTTCTCGGTGACTGTCCGGAACGGCACCGGCCAGGGATTGCAGGACATCCAGCCATTGGTGTCGATGGGCCACTGCAGCTGCTCCCAGAGCGGCGCGGCGATGATGCCGACCGGGACGCTGCAACTGCGGAACCCGTCGACCGGGGTCTGGCAGAGCATCGACTACGACACCGAGGGCACCGGCATGGACTTCAGCTTCGTCAACCAGATCAGCGGGGTCGCCCTGGCCGCCGGGGCCAGCCGGACCTTCGACTACCGGGTGGCGCTGGTGAAGAGCTCCACGGCCGGTTCGCAGCCGACGCGGGACGGCAGCGGCACCATCGACGTCACCGTGCAGCAGCTGCCCGCGCACACGGCGTTCGCTCCGGCGATCTCGACCCCGGTCTACGTCAACACCGCCGCCTGAGCCCACCAGCAGGGTGCGCTCAGCGGCCCGGTAGGCGGCGGACGACGACGCCGAGCAGCCGGTCCGCGTCGAAGTAGCCGTGGGTCCGGGAGTCGGCGCTGACCCGGCCGTCGCCCAACAGCACCAACCGCCCTGGGGGGACGGCTGGTTCGGGGACGTCGGCCAGGGCGGCGACACCGCGCGGCACCGGGTCGCCGGGGAGCGCCACCGCGCGCTTGATGATCCAGGGTTGGCCGCCCGCGAGGCTGCTGGTGGGCGGGGCGGCCGATGCGGCCCGGGTGGCCGGTGCGGCCGGTTCGGCCGGGCCGAGGACGACCAGCTCGCCCGCGCGGACGGACCGCAGTCCGGCCCGCCGGACCAGCACCCGGTCCCCGGTGCGCAGCGTGGGCTCCATGCTCGCGCCCGCGACGGTGACCAGCACCAGCGAGCGGCGTGCCCATCCGACGGCGCAGCTGACCGCCGCCACAGCGACGGCGGCGGTCAGCGAGCCGCCGACCAGGACGCCGGTCATCGGGGCGCCTGCTGGTAGCCGGAGGCCTGTAGCCGGAACAGCCGGGCGTAGTCGCCGTCCAGGGCCATCAGCGTGTCGTGGTCGCCGTGTTCGGTGATCGTGCCGCCGTTCAGCACGGCGATGGTGTCGGCCTCGCGGATGGCGTTGAACCGGTGCGAGACCAGCAGGCTGGTCCGGTTGGCGCGGTACGCGAGCATCCGCTCGTGCACGTCGTGCTCGGCCTGCGGGTCGAGCCCGGAGCTGGGTTCGTCCAGGATCATCAGGTCCCGTCCCTCTCTCAGGAAGGCCCGGGCCAGCGCCACCCGCTGCCACTGGCCGCCGGAGAGGACCACCCCGGTGTCGGCGTTCTGTTTGTCGGTCTCGGAGGTGAACATCCTGGTCAGCAGCGTGTCGTAGCCACGCGGCAGCGCCGCCACGCGCTCGTGGACGCCCGCCAGCCGGGCCGCGCCGGTGATCCGCTGGTCCGCGCCGAGCGCGCTCAGGTCGCCGACCGCGATGTTCTCGGCGGCGCTCAGGTCGTAGCACATGTGGTCCTGGAACACGGCGCTGATCCGCTCGCGCAGCCGGGCCGGGTCGGCCTCGCGGATGTCCACGCCGTCCCACAGGATGCTGCCCCGGGTCGGGTCGTACATCCGGCAGAGCAGTTTGACCAAGGTGCTCTTGCCGGCGCCGTTCAGTCCGACCAGGCCCACTGCGGCTCCGTGCGGGATGGTCAGGTCGACCCCGCGCAGCACCCAGGGGTGCTCGTCGCTGTAGCGGAACCAGACGTCGCGCAGCTCCAGGCCGGTGCGCAGCGGCGGCAGGGCCACCGGGGCGGCGCTGACCGGCAGTTCGGGGGTGGATCGGACGATGTCGACGTAGTGGCCGAAGACCAGCAGCCTCTCCTGGACCCCGGCGGTGCCCTGCACCAGTGCGGACAGCGAGGTCTGCACCCCGGCGATGCCGGTGATGAAGATCGACACGTCACCGGGGGTGAGCCGGCCGCTGTGGGCGGCGAGCACCGCCCAGACCAGTCCGGCTCCGGCGACCAGCGAGCTGAGCAGGCCCAGCGCGCTGTGGGTGACGGCGTCCCGGCGGTCCATCAGCTGCTCGGCCCGGTTGGCGGCGGTCCGTTCGGCGATCATGCGGGTGCGGAAGAACGACCCGAGGCCGAACAGCCGGATCTCCTTGGCCGCCGGAACCGCGGTGAGCAGCTGCGAGTAGAAGAACTCCCGCCGGTGGTGCGGCGTGGTCACCCCCACCATCGTGGCCCGCCTGCGGGACAGGCTCATCTCGGCGTACAGCGAGGGCACCGCCGCGAGCAACACGATCAGCATCACGATGGGGCTGATGGTGAGCAGCGCGCCGACGAAGCCGACCAGGGTCAGCACGCCGGAGCCGAGCATGGCCAGGTCGGTGACGAGTCGGCCGATGCTGCGCGAGCTCTCCTGGGCCATCTGCAACCGGTCCAGCAGGGCCGGCCGTTCGAACGGCCCCAGCCCGACCCAGCGGTCGGTGGCGCCGAACAGGTCGTCCAGCGACCGGCGCGCGGCCAGCCGCCCGACCTCGTTGGACTGGTAGGTGCCGAGGGCCGGGGCGACCACCAGCAGCACGCCGCAGGCGGCGACACCGCCCGCCGGCAGCACGATCCGCCCGGTCGTGGTGTGCCCGGTGAGGGCGTCCAGCACCAGTTTGGTCAGCCAGGCCATGGCCACCGGCACCAGCGCGCCGACCACGGTGGTCAGCCCGTACAGGGCGCTCCGCAGCGGGGCGGTCCTGCCGATCAGCAGCGCCGCGTGCAGGGCGCTGCGGGGCAGCGAGGTCGCTGCGGGCGGGCGGTCGTCCGCCGTCACCGGGCCCCCGCCCCCGCAGCGGCCGGGGCGGCTGGGCGCAGGACCGAGTCCAGGGTGCCGCCACTGGCGGTGACGGTGTGCTGGGCGTCCAGCAGCAGCAGCGTGGGATAGGCGGTGGTCCGCAACGCGGTGGACAGCGCGCCGTCCGAGCGCTCGACCACAACCCTTGCCAACGGGGCGAGTTGGCGGACCAACGGGGCGGCCTCGGCGGGCGTGCCGATCACCACCGCGAGCACCAGCTCTCGTCCGCCCGGGGCCTGTGCGGCGTGGTCGAGGAAGTCCGGCAGCAGCTCCTTGCAGGGGGCGCAGGTCGGCGAGAAGAAGCCGACCAGGGTCTGCGGCGCGAGATCGGCGCGGGTCAGCGGCTCGCCGTCCTCGGTGGCCGTGGTGAAGTCGGACACGGCGTGGCCGGGGGCGGCCCGGGGCAGTCCTGCCCCGGGGGTGCGGCCCGCGACCGCCAACTGCTCGGTGACCTCCCGCAGTCGGCGGATCACGCCGACGGTCAGCAGCAGGTCGAGCACGCACAGCGCGCCGACGAGCGCGACTGCGAAAGCGAGGTAGGCCATCACAACTCCTTTGCGGTGGGGAGGGGTCCGGGGAGAGAACCAGGGAGGGAGGCGGGGAGGAACAGGCCGGCCAGGTCGTCCAGCAGGACCAGGACCAGCGCGCCGAGCGCGCCCGCGAACCCGGCCAGCACCCAGCCCGCCGGGTGCGTGCCGCCCGCCAGGGAGAACCGGGCGAGCAGGCCCAGCGCCGCCACCCCGGCGAGCACCAGGTCACGCACCAGGTGGCGGGCTCCGAGCGGCTGCTCGGACGCGCCGAAGCAGTGGCAGGGCGTGCGCTCGCCCCGGCGCAGGGCCGCCAGCACGCCCACCGCGAACGCCCCGTCCAACACCAGCGCCAGCGCGAGTCCGCAGGTCACGGCGGCGGGTGCGGGCATCGCCAGCAGTAGCACCAGGGCCGCCTCCAGCGCGGCCACGATCACGGCCGGCATCCCGGCCAGCGAGCGGTGCGGCTGCTCGCGCAGGCGCGTGGGCAGCCAGCGGGTCGGCACCCACCCGGGCAGCTCCGGCAACGGCGCCAGCCGGCGGACGGAGGCGGCGAAGCCCCGGGGGTCGCGCGCCTTGGAGACCAGCGCGACCGTGAAGACCAGCCCCAGCAGCCAGCGGCAACTCAGTTCGACGTATCCCATCCCGTCCGCTCCCCTCCCGTCGCCCCCGTGGGCGGCAGACGGCACCGTACGAGCCGCCGATACACGGCCGGTACACGGCCGCATCACGCCGACCGCCCCGGCGTGTGCCCGGCGGACGGGTCGGCGCGGGCCGGGGCGGCGGCGAGCTGCGGAGACCGGGACCGCCGGGCGGGCCCACGGGCGTGTATCCGGGCTGGCTCGGCTTTGTGCGGCCGCTGCCTACGGTTGACGCATCATCACCTGAACGAAGGAGTCCACCATGCGTCACCTCAATGGCCTCAGCGACCGTCTGCTCGGCCTGGTCGCGCCGAAGATCACCGCCGCGGCCGGCGCCACCTGCACCGACATCGGCGCCTGCTACGCCCAGGGGCTCACCGAGGAGTGCTGCTGCGTCTTCCAGCCCGGCGTCAACGGCGCGACCATCGTCTGCACCAAGAAGTAGTACGAGAAGTCGTACGAGCAGCGAGGACGAGCAGCAAGCGCACGAACGCGGGCTGACCCCGGGCCGGTGCCTCGGTCCGGGGTCAGCCCGCGGCGCGCGGGGCCGGGATCAGGCCCGGGACGGCCGGGGCCGGGAGCGCGCGGATGGTCAGGTCCCCGCAGGACAGTCGGCCGAAACGGCGTCGCTCGTCGGCGAGTTGCTCGGCCAGGACGTGCAGCGGCAGGCCGGGCGTCCGCGACAGCCGCGCCGCGACGATCCGCAGCGCCAACGGCCGCCCGCCGCACAGGTCGACCAGCCGCAGCAGCGGCCCGGACACCGGCTCTGACCCGAATGCCGACCCGAGCCCTGACCCGGCCGCCGACCCGGCCGCCGACCCGGCCGCCAGCCGGTAGCGGTCGCCGGGGCAGAGCCGCTGAAGCAGCTCGACCGCGTCGGCGTGGTCGAGGACGCCCGGCTGCACGTGCACCGCGCCGTCCAGGGTGGCCAGCATCCGGCGGCTGGTGATCAGCACCGCGCTGCCCCGGGTGGCCGTCAGCAGCGGACGGACCTGGCTCTCGTCCCACGCGTTGTCCAGCAGGACCAGGATCCGGCGGTTGGCGACGACGGTGCGGAACCGCGCGGACGCCTCGTGTTCGCGGGTCGGCACCTGCGAGTCGGGAAGCCCGAGCGCGCGCAGGAAGCAGCCGAGCAGTTCCACCGGCATACGCGGCGGCGCCCCCTCGCCGGTGCCGCAGAGGTCGGCGTAGAGCTGGCCGTCCGGGTACGCGGAGATCAGCCGGGTCGCGGCGCGCACGGCCAGCGCCGACTTGCCCTGCCCCGGCTGCCCGTGCAGGGCCACCACCGCCGGACGGCAGCCGGTCGCGCTGCCGCCTTCGGTGCACTGCTCCAGGACGGCGTCCACCACCAGCGCCAGCTCCTTGTCCCGGCCGACCAGGACGGCGGTGTCGGCCGGCAGCTCCCGGGGGGCGGCCGGCCACGGCTGCCCGGGCACGACCGGGAGCGCCCGAGCCGGGACCGGGGCGGCGGCCTGGGTCAGCGGGCTCTGGGTCAGCGGGTTCTGAGTAAGCGGGCTCTGGGTCATCGGGCTCTGGGTCAGGGGGTTCTGGGTCAGCGGGTAGGGGACGGTCGCGCCGAGCGCGGGATCGCGGGCCAGCACCGCCTGGTGCAGCCGGACCAGTTCGGGCCCGGGGTCGACGCCCAGGCTGTCCGCCAGCGCCGCCCGGGCCAGCCGGTACACGGCCAGCGCCCCGCCGATGTCGCCGACCCGGTAGAGCGACAGCATCAGCTGACACCAGAGCCGCTCCCGCAGCGGATGGTCGCTGCTGAGTCGGCGCAGCTCGTCAATCAGCTCGGCGTCCTCACCGAGCCGCTGCCGGGCGGTGATCCAGCCCTCGGTGACCGCGAGCCGCTGCTCGTCCAGCGCGGTGAGCACCCGGTCCAGCAGCGCCGAGCGGTAGACGTCCTCGGCGGCGTCGCCCTGCCACAGCGCCAGCGCCTCCTGGAACGCCCGGGCCGCGCGGGCATTCTGGCCGGCCGCGAGCGCCGCGTGGCCGGTCCGCGCCAGCTCCCGGAAGACCGCGAGGTCGAGCTCGCCGTCGGCCACCGAGACCTGGTAGCCGGGGCTGCGGCCGATGACCCGGGCGCCGGGGTGGCCGTCCCGAGGCGCGCGCGGGCCCGCGTGGGCGCTCGCGCTCGCATGGGCATGGGCATGGGCGTTCGCACGGACACGGGTGCTCGCACGGGCACGGGCGGGAGCGTGGGGGCGGGCGTCGGCATCGGTGCCCGCGTACGCGTACGCGTCGGCGTCGGCGTCGGCGAGCAGGTGGCGCAGTCGGGAGGCGTAGGTGCGGATGTTGGAGATCGCTGACGGCGGCGGGGTGCCGTCCCAGAGCGCCAGCACCAGCCGGTCCATCGCGACCACCCGGTCCGACTCCAGCAGCAGCGCCGCCAACAGGCTGCGCTGCTTCGCGGGCCCCAGCGGCAGTGCGGTGTCCTGGTGCCACACCGTCAGCGGTCCCAGGAGTTGGAACCTCATCCCTCGCCTCCCTTGCGCCTGGCGGGCCACTTGGGCCTCGGGACCGGGGGCTCTGCCCACATCGGGGATCAGCAGCCGCTGGGTCTGCTGCGGGGGCGATCGCGGGGCGGCAGGGGAGGCATCACCGTTGTCACCGTCGCCCCCCAGCGCATCGTGCTCACAGGTCCACAGCAATCAGATTCTTGCTGCATGATGCAAGAAATATCAGTTCATCCGTAGGAAACTTTCGCACCGGCCGAACCAGGGTGTCAATGGAAATACCTGGGGACGCTGGGGACACAGTGACGCGTCAAGCTTGGCCTGGTATGTGCCCACTCTGCCTGGAAAACTCCGGAGTGTCCGCACGATCGTGCGCTCAGTAGCATGGCAACCCTGGGAGAGGAGGCGGCGTATGCCAGCCGCAGGCAAGGACGGCCGGACGGACAACCGAATCGAGCGCGGCAACCAGACCCGACGCCTGGTCCTGGCCCGGACCACGCAGATCGCGTCGGTGGAGGGACTGGAGGCGCTGTCCCTGGGACGGCTGGCCACGGAGCTGTCCTTGAGCAAGAGCGGTGTCTTCGCCCTGTTCGGCTCCAAGGAGGAGTTGCAGCTCGCCACCATCCGCGCCGCCGCCAGGATCTACGTCGACCAGGTGATCAAGCCGGTGCAGGAGGTCGCGCCCGGCATCGGCCGGGTGCTGGCGCTCTGCGACACCTGGCTCGACTACTCCGAGCACCGGGTCTTCTCCGGCGGCTGCTTCTTCTACTCGGTCACCGCCGAGTTCGACGCCCGCACCGGCCCGGTCCACGACGCGCTGGCGAAGGCCCGCGCCAACTGGTTCGACTTCGTGGAGCAGACCGTCGAGGACGCGCACGCGGCGGGGGACCTGGTCCCGGACGCCGACGTGCCGCAACTGGTCTTCGAGCTCACCGCGTTCCTGGACGCGGCCAACGCCGACTCGGTGCTACGCGACGACGCCGCGTCCTATGCCAGGGCCGCCAAGGCCGTACGCACCCGGCTGCGCACGGTGGCCGCTGATCCGTCACTGCTGCCCGACGCCCGCTGAACCCCGGTTTCGAACACCTGGTGGGTCCGGCCGGCGAAAGTAGTAGCACGATCGTTCGCACAGTTTTATGATGAAGCCGAGGCCTACCCCGGCCCGCCGGTACTCCCTCGGAGGAACCCATGACGTCCGCCTTCTCGACCGCCGGACCCAACCAGGAGTTCAAGGACGAGCTGGACCGCATGATCGATGAACAGCTCTGCCTCCGCCCCGCGCCGCCACGAAGCCGCGCGCCGTCCGTGGACATGGACATCGACATCACCATCAACATCCTGAAGCTGGACCGCGACGCCGTCCTGGAGTCCGTCCGGATCCTCCGCACCGCAGGTCCGACTGACTGGCAACTGCCCACCCCCTGCCAGGATTGGACAGTCCGTCAGCTCGTCGAGCACATGGCCGCGCAGCACCGGGGGTTCACGGCGGCGGCGCGTGGCGAGTCCAGCGACCTCGCCGCGTGGCAACCGGTCCAGGTGGGCGGCGACCCGCTGCTCCACTATCGCGAGTCCGCCACCGCGGTCCTCCAGGCGTTCGCCGAACCAGGGCTCCTGAACCGGGAGTTCGCCCTTCCGGAGATCACCCCCGAACGCACCTTCCGCGGCTCGGTCGCGGTCGGGTTCCACCTGCTCGACTATGTCGTGCACAGCTGGGACCTGGCCCGAGCGCTGGGCAGGCCCACCCGGCTGTCGCCACGGTGCGTCGAGTCGGCACTCGCCGTCGCCCGACTGATACCGGACGCCGAGCGCCGCCTCAGCCCCGGCGCGCCGTTCCGAACCAGCCTCCAACCAGCCCCCGGAGCCGTGACGTTGGACCTGCTGCTGTACGCAACCGGGCGCTCCCCCGACTGGTCCGCAGCCGACATCACCTCCTCCCAGCAGCCGCTGCTCCCCTAGGAACCGACCAGGAACCGACCAGGCCCCCGACCGGCAGCACAGGCCGCTCACAGCGGCCTCGAACGGGCATGGTTCGCCCAGTCGTCGCCCTGTGGATCAGTGGCGTTCACTACCTCTCCCTACGGTGTGGCCGTGTCCACTGAACCTTCACTGGTGACGTGGGCCTCTCCCCCATACCTGAAGAGAGCGAGTCGCGGCATGAATCCCGTGATGCCGATCGCCACCGACCCCAGAGGCGGGCCCAGCAACGGGCCCAGCGGCAGGCCCAGACGCCGGGCCGGACGTCTCCTGGCCGCCGCGATCACCTGCACTGCCCTGGTGTCCGGGCTGGTGACAACCGTGGGTTCGGCTGCCGCGGCCGCCGACCCGACCCCCGCCGCTCCCGCCCAGAGCGCGACCGGCAGCGCCTTCGCCGCCGGGAACGTGGTCGTCTACCGCGTGGGCGACGGCTCGGCGGCGCTGTCCAGCGCGGGTGCGCCGGTCTTCCTGGACGAGTACTCGCCCAGCGGCACCCTGCTGGACTCCACGGCGCTGCCGACCGCCGCCGCCGGTACGAACAACCCGCTGGTGGCGGGTGGTTCGGCGACCTCCGAGGGCGGGCTGACGCTGTCGGCGGACACCCGCTACCTCATCGCCACCGGCTATGACGCCGCCCCGGGGACGGCCGGCCTCTCGTCGTCCGCCGCCGCCGGCGTGCCGCGCACCATCGCCCGGGTGGACGCCAACGGCGAGGTCGACAGCTCCACCGCGCTCACCGACTTCGCGGACGGCAACAACCCCCGCAGCGCGGTGAGCGACGACGGCTCGGAGTTCTGGGTCGGTGGCGCGGCCGGAGGCGTGCGCTATGCCGCGCTCGGCGCGACGACCTCCACCTCGCTGGTGAGCAGCAGCTACAAGAACGTGCGCCAGTTGGAGATCGCCGACGGCCAGCTGTACATCTCGGCCGATCCGACCAAGGCGTCGGTGACCGTCGCCGCGGTCGGCACCGGGCTGCCGACGACCGGCAGCCAGCCGGTGACCAACCTGCCGTTCACCGCGTCGCCGACCGAGCCGTACGGCTACCAGTTGCTGACGCTGGGCTCGGGCAGCACCCCGGACACCCTCTATGTCGCCGACAACTCGACCGGTTCCGTGGTCAAGTACGGCCTGTCGAACGGCTCCTGGGTGCAGCAGGGGTCGGTCCCGGTGTCCGGTGTGACCGGGCTGACCGCCAACGACTCGGACGGCACGGTCACCATCTACGCGACCAGCAGCGGTGCTTCGGGCACCGGCGGCGCGCTCTACAAGCTCACTGACGCCAGCGGTACCGGCGGCACCCTCACCGGCACCGCGTCGGTGATCGCCAACGCGCCCGCGAACGAGGCGTTCCGCGGCGTGGCCTTCGCACCCGGGACGGTCACCGGCTCCGGCGGCGGCTCCAACCCGACCACCAGCGCGCCCACCGTCAGCACCGCCGAGAGCGGCCTGCCGGCGGCGTTGGGCGACCCGACCAACGCCACCCTGCCGGTCACCATCGGCGACCCGCTGTACCCGGCCTCCGAGCTGTCGGTCACCGCGACCTCCTCGGACCAGTCGGTGGCCCCGGCCGCGGGCATCTCGCTGACCGGTACCGGCGCGGACCAGACGCTGACGGTCACCCCGGGCGCGGTCGGCTACTCCACCATCACGCTGACCGTCACCGCACCGGACGGGACCAGCGCCTCGACGCAGGTCCAGTACGGCGTCTCGGCGGACCTGGGCGACCCGAGCCAGCGCTACTTCTCCGGCGCGGGCAACGGCTCCACCGCGATCGACGTCGGCGACGGCTACATGATCGTCGGTGACGACGAGAGCAACGTGCTGCACCTGTACAACGAGACCCAGTCCGGGCCGGCCGTGAAGACCTTCGACTTCACCAGTGAACTGCCGTACGGCACCACCGAGGTGGACGTCGAGGCGTCGGCCCGCTCGGGCGACATGCTGTACTGGACCGGCTCGATGTCCAACAACACGGACGGCAAGCAGGAGCCCTCGCGCAGCACCCTGTTCGCCGCCCGGATCACCGGCTCCGGCGCGGACACCCAGCTGACCTATGTCGGCAGCTACACCGGTCTGCAGAGCGACCTGGTCGCCTGGGACCAGGACAACGGCCACGGCCTGGGCGCGAACTACCTCGGCCTGGCCGACTCGGTGCAGTCCGGCGTCGACGGCCACGGCGACGACGCGCTGAACGTGGAGGGCATGGAGTTCGCCGGGTCCAGCGGCAGCACCGCCTACCTGGCTTTCCGCGCGCCGCTCGAACCCACCGACAACCGCCACCTGGCGATGCTGATCCCGCTGACCAACATCGACCAGCTGGTCGGCGACGGGAACCCGGGCAGCACCCACGCCACCTTCGGCGCGCCGATCTTCATGGACCTCGGCGGCCTGGGCGTCCGGGAGATCCGCGAGAACGCCGACGGCCAGTACCTGATCGTGGCCGGGACCGCGGACGGCTCCAACACCTCGTTCGTGCTCTACAGCTGGGACGGCAACCCGTCCGACCCGCCGCTGCGGACCGGCACCACGCTGCCGCTGGAGCCCGCGGGCGTCAACCAGGGCTCCTGGGAGACCCTGGTCAGCGTGCCCGACCCGCTGGTCGCCGGGGCGAACGTGCAGCTGATCCAGGACGACGGCGACACCGCCTGGTACGGCGACACGCTGACCTCCAAGACCGGCCTGTCGCCGGACCTGGACAAGGACCTCGGTCAGGTCTTCAGCTACGTCCCCGGCACCCCGCTGGACACGACCACCGCGGTCACGGCCGATCCGGCCACGCCGAGCGTCGGCCAGCCGGTGACGTACACCGCCACGGTCACCGCCCCGGCCGGCACCACCGGCACGCCCACCGGCACGCCCACCGGCACGCCCACCGGCAGCGTCGCCTTCAGCGACGGCAGCACCGGCGACCCGATCACCGGCTGCGCCGCGCAGCCGCTCACCGCGAGCGCCGACACCGGTTCTGCCAGCGCGAGTTGCACCACCAGCTACCCGGCGACCGGCGGCCAGAGCGCCTCGGCTGCCTACAGCGGCGACGGCTCGTTCGCCGCCTCCAGCGGCGGCGACGGCAGCGTCAACGTCGTCCCGGCCGCCACCAGCACCGCGGTGACCAGCAGCGCGAACCCCGCGCCGTACGGCACCAAGGTGACGTTCACCGCGACGGTCACCCCGGTCGCGCCGGCCGGCGGCACCCCGACCGGGGGCGTGGTGTTCAGCCTGACCACGCACGGCCGGACCAGCCCGCTGCACTGCGGCACGAACGGCGGCGTCCAGCTCAGCGGCGGCGCCGCGCAGTGCACCGTGGACTCCGCCGACCTGGGCGGCCCGAACGGCAGCTATCAGGTCAGCGCGGCGTACGGCGGCTCCGCCGACTACACCGCCGGGACCGGGACGCTGTCCCAGCAGGTCGGCCCCGAGCCGACCACGGTCCGGGTGTCCGCCCTGCTGCCGCAGCTGCTCCCGGGCGAGCCGGACGCGGTACTGGTCAGCGTGACGCCCCTGGTCGACCCGTTCGCTTTCCTCGGCGGAACGGTCTCGGTCACCGTGACCGGGGCCAACGGTTCGACCGTGCCCTGCCACGGCACGGTCAGCCCCGGGCTGATCGGCGTCTGCACCCTGTGGGCCGGTGAACTGACCACGGCGGACAGCCCGTACACGGTCACCGCCCACTACTCGGGCGACGCCGACTTCGCGCCCGGCACCGGCAGCGCCACTCTGGTGGTACAGCCCGCGCGCCGGTAACCCGGCGGCTCCGAGGGGGTGTCCGACGGTCACCAACCGCCCAGGGATGGGCGGTTGGTGACCGAACGGGGGTGCTGACGGGCGGATGGTCTGTCACGGATGGAGCTCGGCTACAGCGCGGCCCCGCCGCCGGGCGCTGCCGCCGCCAGCCGTCGCAGCACCCGGCCGCAGCGGCGGGCGTAGAGGTTCTGGAAGACCGGGCCCAACGGGCCGATCGCGCGGGTGAACCAGCTCCCCGGGCGGCTGAACGCGGTAATGGTGAACCAGACTTGGCCGTCCGGGGCCAGCTCCACCAGGAACGCCTCCTCGCCGCACTCCGGATGGCCCGGCAGCGAGCCGTACCCGAAGCCGAGACGGGTCGGCTCCCGCACCGCCCAGACCACCTCGCAGGGCGCGGCCAGCCCGAACCTGCCCCGGCCGAGCAGCACCCGCACCCGCACTCCCGGCGCGGCCCGCTCCTCGGTCGCCGCCATGCCCACCCCGACGGCTCGGTGCATCCGCCAGGTCAGCACACTCTCACCGGCCGCCGTGAACGCCTCCCGGCCGTGGCCGACCCGGGTGCGGTACCGCAGCTGCCGGTACCCGGTCGGCAGTGGTCCGTCCCCCGCCGTCGCCCCGACCTCCGGGTAGCTGAACCCGCTCACGGCGAACCCGACCCCTCGGACGGCTGGGACGGTTCAGCCGCCGCCGCGCCACGGTCGTCGTCGACCTCGACCACCACACGCCGGCCCCGGTCGCCGACGTCGAATTCCACGAACTCCGACACAGGTCCCCCTCGATCCAGAGCGCTGGATGGCCGGCCGGCCGGCTTGATGGCCCCGGATGCCCTGGTACTCCGAGCCTAGGGCCATCCGCCCACCTCCGCAGCGGATCCACGACCGGCCGAGGCCCGGGGGCCTGGGGGCCTGGGGGCCCGGGGGCCCGGGGGCCCGGGGGCCCGGGGGCCGACCGTGGCCGGGCACGAGTTGGCTAGGCCGTCGGCAGCGGCTGGACGGTCACGTGGTAGTCCTGCAGGATCCGGCCGTCGTCGTCCAGGAGCAGGAACACCCGTGCGGCC
>Ga0302314_10007707_pt1 | contig 19321 bp, 16 predicted proteins | sample III_Palsa_N2_3_FD_200533 | JGI IMG/M metagenome (GOLD analysis project Ga0302314, IMG submission 200533) | Peat permafrost microbial communities from Stordalen Mire near Abisko, Sweden - III_Palsa_N2_3 | ecosystem: Environmental > Terrestrial > Soil > Palsa > Peat permafrost | place: Sweden...
CGGCCGACGGGATGGTCGAGACCCAGGCGGCGGTGCTCACCAGCCCGCCCAAGGGAATCCCGACGGCGAGCAAGTTCAACGGCTCGCCGACCACCGGAGCGCTGTTCTACACGACCGGCGGCAAGGCCCACTTCTGCAGCGCCTCGGTGGTGGACTCGCCCCAGGGCGACCTGCTGCTCACGGCCGCGCACTGCGTCTACGACAAGTCGGTCGCGAGCAACGTCGAGTACGTGCCCGAGTACCACGACGGGAAGGACCCGTACGGCACCTGGCCGGTCCGGGCGATCACGGTCACCTACGACTGGAAGACGTCGCACGACACTGACTTCGACTTCGCGTTCCTCGCGGTCAGCCCGGAGAACAGGAAGAGCATCCAGGCCACGACCAACGGGCTCACCCTCGGGATCAACCTGTCGGACAACCAGAAGATCGAGGTCATCGGGCACAACGACACCGACAACGAGCCGGTCCGCTGCGCGACCAAGAGCTTCTGGTTCCGCACCGGGCAGATGGAGTTCTACTGCCACGGGTTCTGGACCGGCACCAGCGGCGGGCCCTGGATCATCGGCTACAACGCGGCCAACGGCGAGGGCAAGGTCTTCGGCGTGATCGGCGGCTACGAGGGCGGCGGCGACTACGAGTGGACCTCCTACAGCTCCTACTTCGGTGACACCGCGCGCAGCCTCTACCGGCAGGCCGAGAGCGAGCCCGCGCCTAAGCCGACGCCCACCGCGTCGCCGGCACCATCGCCGTCGAAGAAGCCGTCGGCTGGGACCAGTTACCCGGCCGGCGCGGCCCGGCCCGGCCACCCGTCCATCGGCCCCAGCTAACCGCGGCGGCGCGCTTCTTGCTGTTATCAGAGAACCTTGGTGCCGTACATCTCGCCCAGGGGGTCGGCCAGCAGCTCGAGGCGGACGCCGTCCGGGTCCTTGAAGTAGATGGACGTGCCGCTCGCCTCGGCGTACTCCACGCCGGCGGAGTCGAGCTTGGCCTTGAGGTAGAGCCACTTTTCCTTCGTCACCGAGATGGCGATGTGGTTGATGTTGCCGATCGTCTCCAGGTACGGGCCGAGATCGAGCCCGGGGAAATCGAAGAACGCCAGCAGGTTCCCGTTGCCCACGTCGAAGAAGAAGTGCGTGGACCCCTTGTAGTCCCGGTTACCGAACAGCTCGGTCAGCGGGAACTCCAGGATGCCCTGGTAGAACTTGATCGTCTGCTCGACGTCGGAGCAGATCAGCGCGGCGTGGTGGATGCCCCGGGCCGAGGTCGCCGGCCGGTCGGGAGTGATGTAGGCGGCCTCGAGCCGAGCACGCTCGGCCTTGATCGCATCCAGGTCGATCTCTGTCATTGACGGCCTCCAGACGGCACGGCCCGTTCATTCTGACCTTTTTGTGGATTTTAAAGGACGCGCAGCTCGACGCTGATGTTCCCGCGGGTCGCCCGGGAGTAAGGACAGACCTGGTGAGCCGCCTCGGCGAACTCGCGCACCTTCTCCCGCTCCATGCCCGGGACGTGGATGACCAGCGTCGCGACCAGGCCGAACCCGTCGCCGTCGGGGCCGATGCCGACCTCCGCGGTCACCGTCGAGTCGCCGAGCGAACCGCGCTCGCGCCCCGCCACCTGGCGCAGCGCGCTGTGGAAGCAGGCGGCGTAGCCGGCCGCGAAAAGCTGCTCAGGATTGGACCCGTTGCCGGTGCCGCCAAGCTCGGGCGGAAACGCGAGATCGAGGTCTATCCGCTGGTCAGAGGAGGTGACGTGGCCGTTGCGGCCGTCGCCGGTCGAGGTCGCCTCGGCCGTGTACAGGACCTTATCTGGCATACTGAGAACCCTATCGCGGCCCGGTCGCGGCGGGGGATGCCGTCCAGTACGTGACGGATCGGACGGCTGACCGTCCGGAGCCGTTCGTGCGTTCGGTATAGTTCTTAGTGCTTTCTTCACGCGGACTGCGACCTACATGTGGCCGATGCGTGACCTTTGGCGTGCACAATGGTCACCGAGCGCCGGTAGCTCAGACGGATAGAGCGGCTGCCTTCTAAGCAGCGGGTCGCGGGTTCGAATCCTGCCCGGCGCACAAGGTCAAAGGCTCTTTGAGCCTTCGAACGCACGGCGTTGCCTGGGAGCCAAACGAGGCATCCGGCAGCGGGTCATCACTCCCTCCAGAAGGCATGCCCGGTCGTTGCGGACGGCCGGGGGCAGGGACGGCGGTCGCCAGGTGCGGCTTCAGGGCGCGCGGCCAAGGCAGTGGGAGCACGAAGACTTCCCAGAAGAGCTGTGTAAGTCCTCCCAAATTTTGTGTGAGTCTTCCCAGATCAAGGCCGGCACCAGGATCAAGGACCCCGACCTGAACGGCCTCCGCCTGCTGCGCGACCGCCTCGGCGACAGGTTCGCGGGCGGCTTCGTGCTCAATCTCGGGGAACTCGCCTACCGCAAGGAAAGCAAGATCGCAGTGATGCCGCTCAGCGCCCTCTGGTCATTATGCCCAGCGCGCAAACAGCTGATCCTGAGCCTTGGCGCGCGCGACGCGTAGGCCACCCTATGGCACCAGGCTAAAAGGGATGATGACCCTCATAGGCGCGACCTGCCAACCCTCCGCACCGACCTCACTGAGACCAGGGAGACGAAGCACGCGGGCCTCAGCCTCAACAGACCGTGCCGCCGACGGCTCTACACCGACCTGCACAGCAGCTCGACCGGGAAGCTTCATGGGTCGCCGACGAAGGGCCTGTCGTACTCGTCCACGACCACGGCATGAGTCCGATCGATCAGGCCGGAGACCAGGTCCCGCCGCCTCCACCGCACCAGATGCCCGACGTCGTCGTCGAGTATCGGCAGGATCACGGCGTCGCTTCCCCGTTCCCGGACGATCCTGGCAATGTCCGGCTGTGACCAGCCCCAGACCTCGTCAACTCGCATGGTGAGTCCGAAATGCGCAGAGACGTCTTCAACCATGGCCCTAACGTCTGCACTTTCACCCGGACGTTCCAACTCAAGGGCAGCGTCGACCGTGGCGAAGAACGATGAAGGGTGGACAAGGACCACCACCACGTCCACATCAGCCGTGTTGCGGCGTTTGCAGGCCATGCGGGCGGCGAACTCGAGAGCCGAGATCGAGGATGCGCTGGTACCGTCGATGCAGCACAGCACCGAGGTGCGCGCTTCCGGCGTGGACACCCCGGGGATGGCGGCGCCACGAAGTCTGTACAACGGACCTTGCGCCGCCGCCGGGTACGAGCGTTGCCTCTCTCCTTGCGTCTCAAGATTCATGACACGCCGCCGCTGAAAGGACCTTCTGCTGAAGTACCGGCGAGGAGGAGGTGGCGGCTCGAAACTGGGCAACAGTCGCGAGAGCATCTGACAGACCCAGCGGGAGAGCATGCTAGAACGCCCGGTCTGGAGTGATCGCGCAGCATTCGACGACTGCTGCTTCCCGGTTGTCCGAAGTAGCCACGCTGCCTCCCTGGCCAGGCCGGTCATTGGATTCGATGCCTAGTGTAGCCATACGGCTACTGTCGCGTCTACAAGGCGGCCTTGCCCAAGATGTCGCGCGCTATGAGGAACCGCTGGATCTCGCTCGGCCCCTCGACGACGCGCGACACCCGAAGCCCGCGGAACCAGTGCTCCAGTGGCATGTCGCTGGTCATGCCCATGCCGCCGAGTATCTGCATCATCGCGTCGACGATCTTGAATGCGGCTTCAGTAGCGTGCAGCTTTGCGATCGATGCCTTCGTGCGCGCGTTGATTCCGTGGTCGGCGTCCCATGCCGCGTCCCAGGTGAGATACCGGGCGGCGTTGATTTCCACGCGCGCGTCAGCCAGCGCGAACTGGACAGCCTGACGGGTGGCGAGCAGCGCGCCGAAGGTCTCCCTGGTGCGGGCCCAGTCAACGGCCAGCCGCATGGCCTCCTCGGCGACCCCGATGGCCTGCGAGGCGTACCGCAGCCTTCCTCGCACGAAGAACTCCTGAGCCAGGGCGAAACCCTCGCCTTTCTGGCCAATGAGATTGCTGGCGGGGATGATCACGTCGTTCAGCGTTAGCTCGGTCGTCCAGTGGTCGCGCATCACCGCCACCGGCTGGACCGCTATGCCGGGCGCGTCCATGTCCAGGATGAACGCGCTGATCCCGGCGCGCTTGCTGTCGGCATCGGTGCGCGCGTACACCACCCCGTAGCGCGCCTGGTCCGCCCCGCTGGCCCACATCTTGTGGCCGTTGAGGCGGTAGGTGTCCCCGTCCTTGACGGCGGTGGTGCGGATGGCGCGGGCGGGGTCAGAGCCGCCGCTCGGTTCGCTGATCGCGGTGAACGACGGCCACGCGTTCTCGATGGTGGGCAGCACATATCGTTCGATCTGCTCGGGGGTGCCGCGGTAGAGGGCCGCGGGCGGTTCGAGTCCGAAGGCGCCCGCGCCGGGCCGCGGGATGCTGTACCGGTGCTTGGCCATCTGCTCGCCGACAACCACGCTCTCGAAGACGGTCAGCCCGCCGCCGCCGAAACGCTCGGGTGCGTCCAGGCACCAGAACCCGGCGTCGCGGGCCTTCTTCCTGAGCTTCTCGATCTCGTCCGGCGCGATGTGCCGCTCCTCCCCCGGGGTGCGCACTTCGACCGGCCAGATCTCCTTGCGTACGAACTCGCCGAGCGTGTCCGCGAGCATCCGCAGCTCATCGGGCAGTTCGAAGCCCTGAAATGTCATCGCCTGGACATCCTTCCGTTCAGGTGCCGGTGTAACGCGGCTCGCGCTTTTCCCGGAATGCCGCCATCGCCTCGGCCGAATCCTGCATAAGCCCGACCACACCGGTATGCGACGAGATCAGGTCGAGCGAGGTGCGCAGGTCGGTGCGGAGCGACTGGTAGGTGGCACGCTTGATCATGCGCACCACAACGGGAGGGCCGTCGGCGATCTTGCGCGCCAGGGCCTGCGCCGCGTTGTCCAGTTCGGTCGCTTCCACAACATGGTTGACCAGGCCAATCCGGGCAGCCTCGTCCGCGTCAATGAAGTCGCCGGTCAGCAGCAGCTCAAGCGCCTTGGCCACGCCGACCAGCCGCGGCAGGTAGTAGCAGCCGCCGTCCCCGGGCACCAGCCCGACGCGGACGTACCCCTCGGACACCCGGGCGGAGCGGGCCATGATGCGCATATCGCACATCAGGGCCATGTCCAGGCCAGCGCCGACCGCGGCCCCGTTGATCGCGGCGATGACAGGCTTGTCGAGGTCTTCCATGGCCAGCGCGATGCGGTGAACTCGGTCGCTGAGCACCTGCTTTCGCGCCAGCGGGGTGGCCGGCATACCGTCGTTCCGGCGTTCGAGGTCAACGCCGGAGCAGAACGCGTCGCCGGTGCCGGTGAGGACCAGGACCCGGACATCCGGATCGGTGCGGGCACCAGCGAGTAGGGCGGCCCACTGGTCGGCCATCTCAAGCGTGAAGGCGTTCTTGCGTTCGGGCCGGTTGAGCCGGATGGTGCCGATCCCGTCGGCGACCGAGTACTCGAGGTCAGCCATGACCGCTGTCCCCGCGGGCCCGGGCTGCTCGCGCGGCTTTCACAGGATCGCCTCAACCAGCCGGGGGCCGTCGTCGGCCAGCGCCCGCTCCAGCGCCGCGGTGAACTCCTTGGCGGTCGTCGCCCGCTCGGCCTGCACACCCAGCCCGTGGGCGAGCGCGCAGAAGTCGATGTCCGGGCGGGACAGGTCGAGCAAGTCGAGTGCCTTCGGACCCTCGGTCGCGCCGACGCGCTTCAGCTCCGAACGCAGGATGCCGTACTGCCGGTTGTTGAAGATGATCGTGGTGGTGTCGAGGTGTTCCCGCGCCTGCGTCCACAGGGCCTGGATGGTGTACATGGAGCTGCCGTCCGCCTGCAGTCCGACGACTTTCCGGTCCGGGGCGGCGACGGCCGCGCCGACGGCGAGCGGGAGTCCGATGCCGATCGCGCCCCCGGTCACGTTGAGCCAGTCGTGCCGCGGGCCGGCCGCCGTGGCCGCGGCGACGTAGCCGCCGCTGGTGACACCCTCGTCGATGACGATGGCACCCTCAGGCAGCAGTGCCCCGATCGCGTCGGCGGCTGATCGCGGGGTCAGCTCGCCCGCGGGCAGTGGCGGCCGCGACCCGGGGACCAGCTCGCCGGGCCGAGCGCCGATACGGTCCGCCAGGCCGGCCAGCGCCCCGGCCGCATCATCGGCCGCGGCGCTCAGCACGTGCACCTGGCAGTCCTCGGGAACCAGGTCGCTGCGGTGGCCGGGATAGGCGAAGAACGCGACCGGCGGCCGGGCGTCGGCCAGGATCAGGTGCCGGACCCCCGCCAGCTGGCGGACGGCGGTCCCGGCCCGGTAATTGAGGCGGTCGATCGGCGGCAGGCCGCCGCCGCGTTCCAGCCGTGCGACGGAGGTCTCCAGCAGGAGGCCGGCCCCGGTGGCGGCCGCGATGCGGGCCGCGTCGCGCAGCGCGCCGGCCCGGGCGGCGCTGCCGCCGAGCAGGAGCAGGCAACGCTCGCCGGACAGCAGCCACTTGGCGGCTGATCCGATCACGTCGTCAGCGACCGCCTGCCGTGGCGGGGGGGCCTCAGGCTCGGCCGGGAGGGCGTCCGCTCCCCAGGACACGTCGGCCGGGAGGATCAGCGTGGAGATCGACCCGGGCGGGGTCATGGCGGCGGCTACGGCGTCCGCGGCGGCCGGGCCGATGTCGACGGGCCGGGTCGGGCGCCGCGTCCAGCCGGAGAACGTCCGCGCGACGGTCTCGATGTCCGAGTTGAGCGGGGCGTCATACTGGGAGTGATAGGTCGCGTGGTCCCCGACGATGTTGACCAGCGGGACGCGGGCGCGCCGGGCGTTGTGCAGGTTCGCCATCCCGTTTGCCATGCCCGGCCCGAGGTGCAGCAGCGTTGCCGCCGGGCGCCCGCTTATCCGGGCGAACCCGTCGGCCGCGCCGGTGGCCACCCCCTCGAACAGCCCGAGGATCACCCGCAGACCGGGCACGTCGTCGAGCGCGGCGACGAAGTGCATTTCCGACGTCCCGGGGTTGGCGAAGCAGACGTCCACCCCCGAGCCGACCAGGGTCTTGATAAGCGCATGAGCACCGTTCACCCGTCGATTGTAGCCACTAGGCTACACTCTTGGCAACGATGGTGGCGGAGAGCGGTCCACACGCAGCCGCGTGGCTTCGTACGCTATAGGCAAGGAACAGACCACGAGCGCAGAAGAAGTCGAGGACGAGACATGGCGCAGGGAACCAGTCCGGCGAGCCCGGATTCCGGGTCATCGACGGGGAACGGCCCCGGGAAGCGGGCCCGCGGCACCGCCGCCGCGCGCAGCGGTTCCCGGAAGCCGCCAGCGGCTGGCGCGAAGGCCTCAGGCGGCACGAAAGCCGCAGGCGGCAAGACGGCCGAGAATGCCAAGCCCTACGGCCGGGAAGAGGTCATCGAGAGCATCATTGACGCGACGCTGTCGCTGTGGAGCGCCAAAGGGCCGGCCGAGGTTTCGCTGCGCGCCATCGCGGCCCGCGCCGGTGTCAACTACGGCCTGGTGTACCGGCATTTCCGGACCAAGGAGGCGGTCATCCGCGCGGCCATGGACCGGGTGGTGGCCCGCAGCCTGCACTTCACCGAGGACTGCGATGACCTGGTGGAGGCGATGGACAGCGTGCTGCCGCGGAGCACCGGCGCGCACGCCCGGCTGCTGGCATGGGCGATTTTGCAGTACCTGGTCGATGACATCCTGCCGGCCGAGGACCCGTTCCTGCAGCGGCTGCGTGACCTGGCCAAGGTCGGCCTGGGCAGCGACACCGCGGGCGCTCGCCCGGCCGCGAAGGCAGTGGCCGGTAATGGCCCCAAGGCGGTCACCGGTGCGGCCGCTAAGACGGCAGCGGATACCGCCGCGCAGGTGGACGCGGATACCGCCGCCAAGGTGAAGGCGGGCTCGCTGCTGGCGATGCTCTACGGGTGGCGCCTGTTCGAGCCGTACCTGGTCCGCGGCCTGCAGCTGGAGAAGATGAGTCACGAGGAGCTGGATGGCCTGATCCGGGAGCGGATGCTCAAGGCGCTGGCCGACTAGCCGGCGGGGTCGTCCTAGCCGGTGGTGGTCGTGGCCGGCTTGCTGCCCGCCATGTCGACGCCCAGGTACCCGCGCACCACCGCGGCTTCGTCGAGGTCGCGGCTCGGGCCGGAGTAGGCGACAGTGCCGCGGTCGAGCAGCACCGCTTGACTGGCGAGCTCGAGGGCGCGGTTCACGTACTGCTCCACCAGCACCAGGGCGGTGCCGCCGGCCGCCAGGGTAACGATGGCGGCGAAGATCTCGTCGACCACCTTGGGCGCCAGCCCCATCGACACCTCGTCCAGCAGGACGACCCGGGGGCTGGTGAGGTAGCAGCGGGCCAGCGCGAGCAGCTGCTGCTGGCCGCCGGACATCGTTCCGGCGGTCTGCCCGAGCCGATCGCGCAGCACCGGGAAGGTGGTCAGGACCCGGTCCAGGCCCGCATTGGCGGTCCGCTTGGCGCCGGGCGGAACCTGCATGCGCAGGTTCTCCCGGACGGTCAGGTTGCGGAAGATGCCCCGGCCCTCCGGGATGAGGCACAGGCCGGCCTTCGCCCGCTGATGCGGAGCGGCCTTGGTCACCTCGGCCCCGTTGAGCCGGACGCTGCCCGCGGCAGGCCGCAGCAGGCCGGCGGCGGTCCGCAGCAGGGTTGTCTTGCCGGCTCCGTTCGGGCCGAGGAGGGCCACGATGGATCCGGCCGGGACCTCGACGGTTACGTCGCGCAGGACGGTGGACCGCCCGTAGCCGGCGGTGATGTGGCTGAGCAGCAGGACTGGGGCTGGGCTGGGGCTGGTCACGAGCTGATCTCCTGGTTCGGCTCGGTCGCGATGGTGGCCGCGCGCTCCACCTCGTCGTCGCCGAGGTAGGCGGCCTTAACGACCGGGGAGGACATGACCTCGGCGGCGGTGCCCTGGAAGATGGGCTTGCCGAAGTCGAGGACGTAGACGTAGTCGCAGATATCGGTGACGAGCGCCATGTCGTGCTCGACGAGAAAGATGCCGATGCCGCGGTCGGCCACGGCCTGCTGGAGGATCTCGCCGAAGCGGGCGGTCTCGGCCCGGTCGAGCCCGGATGACGGCTCGTCGAGCAGCAGGATGCGGAACGGCCCGGCCAGGCATCGGGCCAGTTCGACCAGCCGGCGCTGGCCGGTGGACAGCGAGCCGGCCGTGCGGTCGGCCAGTTCGGTCAGGTCGCAGCGGGCGATGGCGTCGCTGGCCCGGTCGCGGACCTGGCGCCGGGTCCGCGGCGTGCTCGTCAGGTGCCGCAAGGGATTGGGGCCGGCGTTGCCGCCCTCCGCGCCCAGTTCGACGTTCTCCCGCACGGTCAGGCTGTCGAACAGCTCCATCTGCTGGAACGTGCGACCGAGACCGCGGCGCGCGCGGGCCGCCGGGCCCAGTCGGGAGACGCTGTCGTCGTTGATCGTGACCTGACCCTGGGATGGGGTGATCAGCCCGGAGCACGCGTTGAACATCGTTGTCTTGCCCGCTCCGTTCGGCCCGATCATGCCGGTAATCCGCCCGGGCGGGGCCTCGACGCTGACGCCGTCGACGGCCACCAGGCCGCCGAACCGGACGCGGATATCGCGTGCCTGCAGGCTGCCGCCGGCCGACGGCGCCCCGACCGGGACCGCTGCCTGCGGTGTGGCGCTGGACGGCCGGCTCCCGGCTGGCTGGCGCCGGACCAGCTGATCGATCCGGCTAGCCAGTCCAGGCGGCATGCCCCGCAGCCGAGGTGGTGTCATGGCGTAGCCGATCGCGGTGACGCCGAAGATCACCTGCAGCCAGTTCGACGTGTTGAAGCTGGGCAGGTAGGACGGCACGATCATCAGCCCGGCCGCCGCCGTCAGCGCGTACCAGGGCGCGCCGCCGAGGGTGATGATGACCAGCGCGAAGTAGACCAGCGACTGGATCGGCGGGTAGGAGTCACCGCTGGCCTGCCCGATCGCGCCCGCCGCGAGCACGCCGGCGATCGCGGCGAGGAACGCGGACAGGCAGAATACGAGCACGCGGGTCACGTTGACGGAGGTCCCGGTCGTCGCCAGTCCGCGCGGGCTGTCGGCCAGCGCCCGGGACAGTCGCCCGAGGCGGCTGCGGCCGATCACGATCACGACGCCGGTGACGATGATCGCCATGATCAGGCACAGGTAGTAGTTGCTCTTGTCGCTGCCGTCGAGGCCTAGCGCGGGGAAGTCCGGCATCGGGACTTGCACGCCCAGGCCGATGCTGCCGAACATGAAGTTCTCGGTGTAGAACATGTACTGCAGCAGGAGGCCGAACCCGAAGGTCGCCAGGGCCAGGTAGAGACCGGACAGCCGGATCGCGGGGATGGCGAGCAGCGCTCCGACCGGCATCGCGATGGCGCCCGCCACCAGCAGGGCCAGTAGCCACGGCCAGTGGTGGTTCACGGCCAGCTGCGAGAAGGCGCACACGCCGATCGCCATGAAGCTCACGTGGCACAGCGATACCTGGCCGGAGCCGCGCACGAGCAGCCCGAGGGACAGGAACAGGATGGTCATCGCCAGGAACTGCGAGTAGTCCGCCAGGTGAATGCCGGCGAAGCCGGGGACGAAGAGGAGGATGATCAGCAAGACAGCGCCGAAGAAGGACTGCACCTGCCAGGGCGCGGTCCACTCCGCCCGGTCCCGGTGCATGACCGTGGTCCGTTCCGCCAGCCAGCGCCGCGGCGAGACCATGAGCACGACGAACAGCACGACGAACGGCAGTGAGGCCGACAGGCCGCTGAGCAGCCCGCTGGTGAAGTAGTCCGACGACAGCGCGGCCCCGATGCCGATGAGCAGTCCGCCCAGGTAGGTGAGGGGCAGGCTGCGGAACGCGCCGATCGCGGCGGCCCCGAACGCGGCCACGACCAGGAAGGTCAGCGTGATCGAGTCCAGGTTGATGAATGGGACGAGCAGCAGGCCGGAGGCGGACGCGAAGGTGACGCCGATGATCCAGGCCCAGCGGCGCACGCCCGTCGGGCTGGTCCCGGAGATGTCCAGCAGGGCCGAGTCGTCGACCACCGCCCGCATCGCCACCCCGGTCCGCGCGACCCGGAAGTACACGTAGAGCGCGACCGTCGCCGCCGCGCCGACGGCGAAGATGATGATCTGGCCGAGGGTGACGACGGCCCCGCCGAGATGGAATTCCGTCGCCGGGAAGTACTGCGGGACGGTCCGGGTCTCGGTGGTCCCGTAGATGATGACCACGATCGCCTGGATGGCGAGCAGGACGCCGACCGTGCTGACCACCTTGATGGCGAGGCTGACGTTGGACAGTCTGCGGGTGATCTGCTCCATCACCAGACCCAGGATCGGGCCGGCCACGAACACGCAGATGACGGCGGCGATCGGCCACGGCATGCCGTGCTCGATGTGCAGCGTGTAGAAGAGGTAAGCCGAGACCGTGGCCAGGGCCCCGTGGGCGAAGTTGAACACGCCCGACGTCTTGTAGGTGAGCACCAGGCCCACGCCGGCCAGCGCGTAGACGGAGCCGGCGGTCAACCCAGCGATTATGAACGGAAGCAACTCGTACCACCTCGTTGGGGCTTGGCTCACGTGCGGGCAGCGCACGTTGAAACGAGCGTAGCCGTATGGCTGCACCTCGTCTAGATCACATTGGCAGAAGTTTCCAGAGGTCAGAACCGGGTGCGGGCGCGGCTCAGCCGGCCGGGAAGCGCGCGGCCGGGTTGGCGCCCAGCAGGTCGTCCGCTACCCGCTGGCGCTGGCGCCGGGCGTCCCCGTGCGCCAGCGCGAGCGCCCATGCGCGCAGCGCGTAGAGATGGAAGTCGTGCTCTTCGGTGTAGCCGATGGCGCCGTGGACCTGCAGTCCGGAGTAGGCCGCCCGCTCGGCTGCCTGGGAGGCGAAGACCTTCGCCATCGCCACGTCGCGGGCGGCGGACGGCGCGCCCGCCGCCAGCGAGCAGGCCGCGCGGTCAACCGCCGGCTCCGCGAACTCGATGCCGACCGCGACGTCCGCCAGCCGGTGCTGCACCGCCTGGAACGTGCCGAGCGGCCGGCCGAACTGCTCGCGCACGCCGACGTGGTAGACGGCGAGGTCAAGCAGCTTCCGGGCCAGCCCGACGAGCTCGGCGCAGGTGGCCAGTAGGAGGTGGTCGCGGACACGGACGAGCGCCTCGGGACGTTCGGCCAGCAGCGTTCCCGGCCGGGGCTGCCACTGCACGGTGAACAGCCTCCGGTTCGCGTCGACGGACTCGGCCCGCTGGAGGCGGGTGTCGCCCGCGGCCACGGCATGCAGCTGCGTCCCGTGCTGCAGGATGAGCAGGTCCGCCTGGTCGGCCGACTCGACCAGCGGGGCCGTCCCGAGCCCGACGCCGACTACCGCGTCGCCCGCGGCGAGGCGGGCCAGCCAGCCGGCGGCCGGCCCATCGTCCGGGACCGAGGCCAGCAGCTGGCCGGCCGCGAAGGCTTCCGCGACCGGGCCGGGCACGGCCGCGCGGCCGATCTCCCGGAACACGCCGACCGCGTCCCGCTGGTCCAGGCCGAGCCCGCCGGCCTGTTCCGGCACGGTGAGCCCGAAGACGCCGAGCCCGGCCAGGGCGGCCCAGATTTTCCGGTCCCGCGCGGGGTCCCCGGCGTTCCTCAGTATCTCCGGCGTGCACTCTTTGGCGAGGGCGTCACGGACGGCCTCCGCCATCGCTTGCTGGTCGCTCGTGGGCAGGAACCTCATTATCGCCCCCTGGGAAGGCCGAGGACCCGCTCGGCGACGATGGTCCGCTGCACCTCGTTGGCACCACCCCAGATGGGGCCGGGCAGGCTGAACAGCCAGTCCTGGGACCAGTGACCGGTGCCCGCCGCGCCCGGGGCGGCCGGGGCGGCCGGGGTGAGTTCAGCGCGGTCCCCGAGCAGATGCATCGCGGTGGCGTGCAGCCGCACGTCCAGCTCGGACCAGAAGATCTTGTTCATGCTCATCTCCGCCCCTGGGGTCTGTCCGTCGTTCATGCGGGAGACCGTTTTCGCCGTGCTGAGCCGGTAGGCGTCGGCTTCCATCCAGAGCTGAGCGACGTCCTCGCGCAGCGACGCGGGCGCGTCATCGCCGATCTCGCGGCATAGCTGCAGGAGCCGCTCGGCACTGGCCAAGAAGCGGCCGGGACTGCGCAGCGACAGCCCGCGCTCGGAGCTAGCGGTTGCCATCGCCACCCGCCAGCCGCCGTTGACCTCGCCCAGCACATCCGTGTCGGGGACGAACACGTCGTCGAAGAAGATCTCACCGAAGCTCGGGTTGCCGTCGAGCTGGTCAATGGGCCGGACGGTGACCCCGGGGGCGTTCAGCGGGACAAGGTAGTACGTGAGCCCGCGGTGGCGCTGGCCGTCCTGGTCTGACCGGAAGAGACCGAAGCACCAGTCGGCGAAGGGCGCCCGGGTGCTCCATATCTTCTGGCCGTTCAGCCGCCAGCCACCGTCGACGCGGGCCGCGGCGGCGCGCAAGGAGGCCAGGTCGCTGCCGGCCCCGGGCTCGGACCAGGCTTGCGCCCAGATGTCATCGGCCCGGGCCATCCGCAGTAGGAAGCGGTCGCGCTGCTCGGGGGTGCCGTATTCGAACAAGGTGGGGGCCAGCAGGAACAGCCCGTTCTGGCTGACCCGGACCGGGGCCTGAGCCCGGTAGTACTCCTCCTCGAAGATCAGCCACTGCCAGAGAGACGCGCCGCGTCCGCCGTACTCTCGCGGCCACGAAACCGCTGAGAGGCGGGCGTCGAAGAGCGTGCGTTCCCATTCCCGGTGGGCCGCGAAGCCCTCGGCTGAATCCAGCACCGGCATCGAATCCGGCTTGTGCATCTCGAGCCACTCGCGGATCTCCACGCGGAACGCGATGTCCTCGGCGGGGACGGTCAGGTCCATGGGGCCCCTCCAGGTTCGGTCAATGTCAGCCCGGTCACAGGACAAAGTTCCCGGTCGGATCGAAGGTGCGGACCGCCGCCAGTTCCCGGCCATCCGGCGGCGCGAACAGCTCGACGTCGCCGGCCACCGGAAGCGGCCACCCGCAGCCGCCGACGGCGTCGCGGATCAGCGTCTCGGTGGCCGTGCCGGGCTCACCAAGCACGCCGGTCAGGACGAAGCCGCCGCCCGGTTCGGTTCGTTCCAGGACGGCCCGGTCGGTCACGATCGCCCGCACCCGGTGGCCCGGGCTGGTGACGAATTCAGCGGTCTCCGGCAGCCGCGCCCGGTCGTGCACGGTGGTGACCACGACGACCGACGCCGAGGAGGCGATGTCGTTCCCGCCGCCGGACCCGGTGAGCATCCGGCCCCGGATCCGGCTGGTGTTGATCGCGCCGCGCGAGTCGACCTGCGCCGCCCCGAGCACACCGACCGCGCGGTTGTCGTGCCCGCCCGCGACGACGTCGAGAATCGTCTGCGCGTTGGTCAGCCAGGTACTGGTGAACAGGTTCCGGTAGTTGAACAGGTAGGGGTCGAGCGGCAGCGGGGTGTACCCGTACATGCCGCCCTCGGCCAGCAGGTCGAACGCGATCCCGTCGGCCCGCAGCCGGTCGCTCGCCAGCCAGGCGGCCAGGGTGGAGACGCCGACCCCGGCGAGCCCGGTGCGCAGGCCGTCCCGCTTGACCAGCCGGTGCAGGTACCTGGCCCCGAGCACGACGTTGCGCTCGCCGGGCGCGGGCGGATCCGACCAGCGGGTGCCGAGCACCGCCAGTTCCCGCTCCCAGCCGGCGGGGTTGGTCTTCCCGCGCAGTTCCGCGAGCCGACGGGCGCCGACTTGCGCCAGGTACTCCTCGTGGTCGCGCACCCCGAGCACCCAGCGCTTGATCCACGCGTCGAGGGCATCGCCGTCGCGCGCGGCGGCCCGCAGTTCCGCCAGGAACTCATAATCATCGTGGTAGCCGCCGACCTCGGGCACGAGGTCGCCCGGGACCTGGTTAGGGTGGCTGCCGAACGGCACCTCGCATACCCACGACACCCGGGCCCCGGGTACGCGGACGTACTGCGGGTAGCGCCGGACGACCTCGGTGGGGACGATCTTCTCGGTGGTCACGATCACCCTCCGCCGGGTGGCGAAGGCGGCCCATGCGTCCTCGTAGTACGGCGGCGATATCACCGCGTTGCCGGCCGGGTCGGCCATCAGGCTGTGCACGATGGTCACGTCGGGGTGCAGCGGAGGGACCAGCGCGATCTCGTCCCCGTCCCCGTCCCCGAACGGGTCTTTGATCATCTGGAGCAGGCCCGCCTCGGCCAGCTCGCGGCCGAGGTCGGTGCCGACCAGCGAGCGGGTGGGCAGGAAGGGGACGTTGGTGGCGGCAGCGTACAGCCGGAGCACCAGGGTGAGCATGGACCAGTCCTCGAAGCGCACCGCCCCGGTCCGGTCGGCCTCCGTGAAGACCGGATTCGGCCCCGGCCCCGGATAGGTGTTGCCGTGCAGGGACGTGATCGCCTTGGCGACGAGGCCGGTGCGGACCAGGACGGCGTGCTGGTTCGCCAGCGCGGGCGCGATCACGGTCAGTTCCGGCTTGGTCCCGTGGAACTGGCGGGTGAGCTCGAAGGCGGCCGCGTTGGGCCGGGCCAGCGAGCCGCCGAGGTAGACGGCGTCACGCGGCCGGACGGACGCGCGGATCGCGTCCGCCAACCCGGTCACCTTCGACCCGGCCGCGGGCGCCGCCAGCCGCGCGCGCCAGTGGCGGGCGAGGGCCTGGCCGTCGATCGGCCCGCCCGCCGTCAGGGGGAATCCCGGCGATCCGGCCATCAGCTGATGACGGCCTTCGTCTCGAGGAATTCCTCCAGGCCGAACCGGCCGTGCTCGCGGCCGTTGCCGGATTCCCGGTAGCCGCCGAAGGGGGCGCTGCGGACGGGACGCGCCTTGTTCAGCCGCACCTGGCCGGTGCGGAGGCGGCGGGCGACCCGCAGGGCCCGCTCGGGGCTGCCGCTGACGCCGCCGGACAGCCCGTAGGCGGTGCTGTTGGCGATCTCGACCGCCTCGTCCTCGGTGTCGTAGGGCATGATCACCAGCACCGGGCCGAAGATTTCCTCCTGCGCGATCGTCATCGCCGGGGTCACATCGGAGAACACGGTCGGCTTGACGAAGTACCCCGTGTCCAGGCCGGCGGGCGCTTCCGGGCCGCCGGTCACCAGGGTGGCGCCCTCGTCGATGCCCTGCTGGATGTAGTAGCGGACCCGCTGCCGCTGAGCAGCGGAGACCAGCGGCCCCAGCCGGGTGCCGTCGGCGAAGGGGTCGCCGACGACGTACTGCTCGGCTTCCTTGCGGGCGAGCTCCACGACCTCGGCCAGGCGGCTGCGCGGGACGATCATCCGGGTCAGCGCGCTGCAGGTCTGGCCCGCGTTCAGGTAACAGGTCGCGACCCCCGCCGCGACCGCCGCGGGAAAGTCGGCGTCGTCGAGCAGGACGTTGGCGGACTTGCCGCCGAGCTCGAGGGCGACGCGCTTGACGCTCTGGGCGGCGACGGCGGACACCCGCTTGCCCGCGGCGGTGGAGCCGGTGAACGAGATCATGTCCACGTCCGGGTGCCCGGCGAGCCGTTCGCCGGCGACCGATCCCAGCCCGGTCACCAGGTTAAAGACGCCGGGCGGCAGTCCGGCCGCGTCGATCACCTCAGCCAGCATGAACACGCTGACCGGAGTGACCTCGGACGGCTTGAGGACGACGGTGCAGCCGGCCGCCAGGGCATAGGCAACCTTCGCGCCGACTTGGTTGAGCGGATAGTTCCAGGGGGTGATCGCGCCCACCACGCCGATTGGCTCCCGGATGACCAGGCTGTCGCCGGGCTGCTCGAACTCGTAGCTGGCGGCCAGGCTGGCCGCCATCCGGAAGGTGCCGATCCCGCTGCCGACCTGGATGGAAGCGGACTGACTGCGGGGCATGCCGAGCTCGTGGCTGATCGCGTCGGCGACCTCGTCACGGCGCTGCTCCAGCAGGTCGGCCACCTTGGCGAGCAGCTCACCGCGGGCCGCCGCAGGCGTGTCCGACCAGCCCGGGAACGCCGCCCGGGCGGCGGCAGCGGCGCGGTCGATGTCCTGCGCGCCCCCTTCCGGGACGGTCGCGAAAACGGTCTCCGAGGCCGGGTCCACCACTTCAAGCTTGCCCGTCCCGATGGGCTGGACCCATTCTCCGCCAATGTAGAAGCGGGTGTAGTCAGTCATGCTGTCCCCTCCGTTGCCCTGGAGTCACTGCTCGCCGATGCCGCCGAGCCGCTGTCGAATCGGAAGTATCCGGTCGGCGGCGGTCCGCATGCCCTGCTCGAGAAAGAGCAGGTCCGACCCGACCGTGATGAGCCGCGCGCCGTCGGCCATGAGCCGGACGGCCTCATCGGGCGAGGCCGCGTAGCGGCCGAACGGGACGGCCGCGGCCGCGCAGCGCTGGGTGATCCGCTCAATGGCCTTGACCACGTCGTCGTGCCGTGGGTTGTTCAGGTGCCCGAGGGAGGCGGCCAGGTCCTCGGTACCGATGATGACGCCGCCGAGCCCGGCCACGGCGAGGATGTCATCGATGTTTTCCACGGCCGCCGCGGATTCGATCATCACCCCCACGAAGGTGGCGTCGTTGGCGGTGCGGAAGTAGGTCGCGCGGTCGGTCAGCCGGGCCGCCCGGCGCGGGCCGACGCCGCGGGTCCCCTGCGGCGGGTAGAGAGCCCCGCGGACGGCGGCGGCGCACTCGTCGCCGGTTTCCACCTGCGGGATGACAACGCCCTCGGCGCCGAGGTCGAGGGCCTGCATGAGCGCGTTCTCATCGCGCTCGGGGACCCGCACCAGGACCGCTGCCCGGCTCGGGCGCAGCGCGATGAGCTGGGTCTGCAGCTGGTAAGCCGACATCGGAGAATGCTCCATGTCGATCATCAGGAAGTCGAACGCCTGCGCCGCCATGACCTCGGCGACGAACGGGTCGGCGATCGTCAGGGTGACGCCAAACGCCGCCCCGCCGCGGGCCAGTGCTTGTACTAGCGACACCGTAACCTCCTTGTGCTTGCCCCCAGGCCGGCTGATGCCGACAGGCCGACTGTAGCCTTTTGGCTGCAGTCGTGTCCAGAGGCCCGCGCCCGCACTCCCCCGCCGCGGCACTCCCGCACCCTCCCTGGCAACGGGGGCAGACCGCGGCGGGCTGGACATCGATGAAGCCATACGGCTACATTCCCATTCGGGCGGGGATGCTCCCGCCATCGCACCTCGACCAAGGAGCCCACCGGCCATGGATACGACCGAAGTCAGCCGAGCTGTCGTCCAGGGAATCTATGCAGCGGCGTTGAGCGGCGACCGGGATAAGCAGCTGAGCTACATCGACGAGAACATCGTCGTGTGTCCGCCGCCCTACTTCCCCTGGGCCGGCCCGCACAACAGCCGGGACCTGTGGCAGCAGAACGCGATCCCGCTGATCCGCGGAGTTCACGACTACTCGCGGATGACGTTCGAGTACATGGCCGAGGGCGACAAGTGCCTGGCGATGATCCACCTGGGACTGGCCGACTCCGACGACGAGGTCTACTACTGGGAGATGTGGACGGTGCGGGACGGCAAAGCCGTCGCCATGCAGGTGCTCTGCTGGGACCCGCGCCCGATGCACAAGCAGATCGATCGCCTGGGCATCAAGGCTCCGAGCTAACGACCAGTCCGGCCCGACTCATCCCTTCGCCAGCCCGGCGACGACGGCGTTCACCAGGCCCGCGGGCGCGCACACGGGTTTCTCACCGGAAAGCGTCACCCACTGACCGCTGTCGATTTTGTAGGTGAAATAGCAGTTCTCCGGGGATGGCCTGCCCGGGAGGAAGTTGAGCGGCCCGGACAGACCGCCGAGCGTCTCGTTCTTGAGGGCGTAAAGGCCGCGCTTGACTGAGGCGGAAGTGACCGGACCGCCGCCGCTGGCGGCCACCGCCGCCTGGAAAAGTTTCCCCGAAGCCCAGACCTGCATCTGCACCGGCGTCAGGGGGGACTCACTGGTGGTACCGACGGACGGGGCATATTTCTTCAAGGCCGCGTGAAACTGCTGCGCCGCTGGAAGGGCCTGGTCGAAGAACGGGTAGTTGGTGTCAACGATCTGCATCCCGTTGTAGGACGGGTTCGCCAGGAACGAGGAATCGACGTCGCCGAGGGTGACGAGCGGTTCCGTGATGCCCTCGGACGAACACTGGCTGACGACGCGCTTGATGGTGGCCTGGTCGAGCGCCAGGTCGTAGGAGTCGACCTGTGCCTTCTTCAGGCCCTGGCACAGGTCGGTGAAGTCCGGAGTGGTGGCCGCCACCTTCGTCTGGTAGGTGGCGGCGACGCCCTGCGGCTTGCCGAGGGCATCGAACAGCGGGACGACCGCGGCGCAGGTGTCGAGCTCCGCGCAGTAGGCGACGCCGA
>Ga0302314_10007711_pt1 | contig 19311 bp, 13 predicted proteins | sample III_Palsa_N2_3_FD_200533 | JGI IMG/M metagenome (GOLD analysis project Ga0302314, IMG submission 200533) | Peat permafrost microbial communities from Stordalen Mire near Abisko, Sweden - III_Palsa_N2_3 | ecosystem: Environmental > Terrestrial > Soil > Palsa > Peat permafrost | place: Sweden...
CGACGCGGCCAACGACCACGCCACATCACGCGCGGCCAACTCCGGCCGCGCGAGCACGAATTCACGCAGCCGACCAGCCTGACCCCGCAACGCCTCCTCGGAGCGCCCCGACACCACCCACGGCACCACCACCGGCGCAACCTCAACCGGCCCGGACTCCTCCACCGAAGCCTCCGGCTCCGGGGCCTCCTCCAGGATGATGTGCGCATTGGTCCCGCTGATCCCGAATCCCGACACACCCGCCCGACGCGGACGCTCACCATCCGACGGCCACGCCACGGCCTCGTTCAGCAGCTTCACGTTGCCGATCGACCAGTCGACGTGCGGAGTCGGTTCCTCGGCGTGCAGGGTGCGCGGCAGCAGGCCGTGTTGCAGGGCCTGCACCATCTTGATGATTCCGGCGGCGCCGGAGGCGGCCTGGGCGTGGCCGATGTTGGACTTCACCGAGCCCAGCCACAGCGGGTGCTCCTCGGCGCGGCCCGGACCGAAGGTCTCCAGGAGCGCCTGGGCCTCGATGGGGTCGCCCAGGGTGGTGCCCGATCCGTGTGCCTCGACCGCGTCCACGTCGCCCGGCTTGAGGCCCGCGTTCACCAACGCGGCGTTGATGAGGCGCTGTTGGGAGGGGCCGTGAGGGGCGGTCAGGCCGTTGGAGGCGCCGTCCTGGTTGACCGCGCTGCCCGCGACGACCGCCAGCACCTGGTGCCCGTTACGGCGCGCGTCCGAGAGCCGCTCCAGCACGATCATGCCCGCGCCCTCGGCCCAGCCCGAACCGTCGGCGCCCGCACCGAACGACTTGCACCGGCCGTCCTCGGACATGCCGCGCTGGCGGGAGAAGCCGACGAACACGGTGGGCTTCACCATCAGGGAGACGCCGCCGGCCAGGGCCAGCGAGCATTCGCCGGCCCGCAGCGAGCGGCAGGCCAGGTGGAGCGAGACCAGCGCGGACGAGCAGGCGGTGTCCACTGTGACCGCGGGACCTTCGAACCCGAGGGTGAAGGCGACGCGTCCGGACAGCACGCTGGTCGCGGTGCCGGTGATGAGGTGGCCCTCGGTGCTCGGGTCCTGCTCGGGAAGGCCGCCGCCGTAGCCGGAGGTGAAGGCGCCGGCGAAGACGCCGGCGCGGGTCCCCCGCAGTGAGGTCGGCTCGATCCCGGCGCGCTCCAGCGCCTCCCAGGAGACCTCCAGCAGCAGCCGCTGCTGCGGGTCCATCGCCAGCGCCTCGCGCGGGCTGATCCCGAAGAAGGCCGGGTCGAACTCGGCTACGCCGTCGATGAATCCGCCCCGGCGGCTGTAGGTCGTCCCGGGGTGGTCGGGGTCCGGGTGGTACAGCGCATCGGCGTCCCAGTCGCGGTCGACCGGAAATCCCGAGATGGCATCGGTTTCCTGTTCGACCAGACGCCACAGGTCCTCGGGGCCGCGGACGCCGCCGGGATACCGGCAGCCCATACCGACGACGGCGATGGGTTCGTGGTCGCGCCGGTCGAACTCGTGCAGTCGCTGGCGCGCCTTTTGGAGCTTCGCCGTGACAACGTTCAGGTAATCACGGAGCTTTGCTTCGTTAGCCATTGCGGTTGCAGTTCCCCTGAATTCGACTGAAGGCACTGGAACGATCGGATCGGACATCAGGGGCCCGCGGGGACCGGGTGCCAGGAGCCGCCGGGTGCCGGCGTGTCCCTGGCACCACCGGCCTACTCGCCCGCGACTGCCTCAACCAGGCCGGCGCCCGCCTCGACGCCGTCGAGCTCGTCGGCGAGCTCGGCTTCGAGCTCGGCGGACCCCAGAGTGGCCGGCTGAGCAGGGACGTGGAGGCCCGGAACGCTCAGGTCGGGTACCTTCTTGACCGCTTCGAGGCCCGCCTCGATGGCCTCGGCAAGCGTCGTCGACTCCGTGTCGTCGAAGTCGAGCCGAGCCACCGTGCCGGAGGCGTCGGTCGGCAGTGCATCGGTGCTGAATTCGGCCTGCGCACAACCGGAGTCGCGGAGAACAGACGTCTCCTTCTTCGTTATCTTCCGGTTGAGGATGAGCGTGAACTTGAATCCCACGGTCAGCTGCCTCTCAGGTTCGCAATAGTCGTTCCGAGCCGTCGCGTTTGCGAGACGCATATAATTCCGCGCCGTTTTTCGATCATTGTTCGATCTCGGCTGCGAGGAGACTAACCAGCGCCAAAGTGGCTGTCCAGGAAGGTGTCTGACTGCCGCATCGGGCCACTTGAACAGGGGCAGACTGGTATGGCGGCCTCCGGAAGCGGATGGTTCGACTGACTCCCGTTGGCCGTCACCGCCCCACCGCCCGCCGGCCCCTGCCGGATCGCGAGGACGTCCTCGCTCCGGGCGGCACAGCCGCTGGCCAAGGAGTCGCGTTGCAAACCCCGTCCACTGCCCCCGCTTCGGGCCCCACCGACCGCCTGGCGCGCTCCCTGCGCTGGGCGCGCTGGCTTGTGCTGGTCCTCTGGGTGGTTCTCGTCGTCCTGCTGTCCCCCCTCTCCAACAGCCTTGGCAACAAGGTGAATGACACCGCCCAGGCGAGCCTGCCGGCCAATGCCCAGTCCACCAAGGTCGCCGAACTCCAGGACGCGGCCACGAAGGGCGGCCCCAAGACCGATGAGGCCGTCGTGGTCTTCCAACGGGGGGCCGGCCTGTCCCCCGCCGACACCCGCGCCGTCATCGACGCCCGAACTGCCGTGGCGGGCCTGGTCGGCAAGGTCCCGCACCTCGCTGCGCCGAGCGGCGTGCAGGTTTCCAAGGACGGTCAGGCGTCGCTGTTCGCAGTGGACGTGAACGCACTCGTCAAGGACCAGGCGAACGCCGACAGCAACGCGGTCTCCGCCATCCGCAAGGCGGTGGCCGGACCGGCCGCCCAGGCCGGCGACGGGCTTCAGGTGCAGGTGACCGGACCGGCCGGGCTGACCGCCGACGGCGGCATCGGCAACGAGGACACCCTGCTGCTGATCTCGCTCGCCATTGTCGTGATCGTGCTGCTGTTCGTCTACCGCAGCCCGCTGCTGTGGATCCTGCCGCTGGTGGGCACGGTGGCCTCGCTGATCATCGCCAAGGCCGCGACCTCGGCGCTGGCCTCGGCCGGACTCACCGTCACCTCGATCGCGACCTCGATCCTCACCGTGCTGGTGCTGGGCGCGTCCACCGACTACGCCCTGCTGCTCGTCCACCGGTACCGGGAGGAGCTGCGGTCGCTGCCCACCCCCGCCCAGGCCATGGCGGTCGCGCTGCGGCGCACGCTGCCGTCGGTGGCCGCGTCCGCGGCGACCGTCATGTGCGCGATGCTCTGCCTGCTCGCGGCCCAGTCGGCCTCGCTGCGCGGCCTCGGCCCGGTCGCGGCCGTCTCCATCGCCTCGGTGTTCCTCGGCCAGGTCACCCTGCTGCCGGCGCTGCTCCTGCTGGTCGGGCGTCCCGGCTTCTGGCCGCTGATCCCCCGTCAGCAGGACCAGCCCAAGGAGGAGGGCTCCAAGGCGTGGCGGGCCGTCGGCGCCTGGGTGGCCAGGCGGCCGCTGCCGGTGGCGCTTGCCTCGGTGCTGCTGCTCGGCGCCGCCTGCGTGGGGCTGGTCACCGTGCATATCAGCAACAACCCGGTCACCAATGTCAAGGGGCAGCAGGGCAGCGTGATCGGACAGCACATCGTCGCCGAGCACTTCCCGGCCGGCGCCACCAGCCCGCTGACGGTGCTCAGCCCGGCCGACGAGGCCGCGAAGGTGACCTCCACGGTGCAGGGCACGCCCGATGTCGCCGCCGTCACCGCCTCCGCCCCCGTCGGCGCCTACTCCGCGTCCAGCGTCACCCTGTCGGTCTCGCCCTACGGCTCGCAGGGGTACACGACCATCGCGGACCTGCGCGAGCGGCTGGCCACGGCGGCGCCGGGCGCACTGGTCGGCGGTGACCCCGCCGTGCAGTACGACACCGCCCAGGCCGCCCACCGGGACGACAAGCTGCTGATCCCGCTGGTGCTGATCGTGGTGCTGCTGATCATCTCGGCGCTGGTGCGGGCGGTGGTCGCGCCGATCGTGCTGGTGCTCACCACGGGCCTGAGCTTCGCGGCCGCCTTCGGCCTGGCCGGCCTGCTGTGGCACGCCCTCGGCTACCCGAGCATCGAGGCGCAGCTGCCGCTGTACATCTTCGTGTTCCTCATCGCCCTCGGCGTGGACTACAACATCTTCCTGATCGGGCGGGTGCGCGAGGAGGCCAGGGTGTCGGGCCTGCATGAGGGCATGCTGCGCGGGCTCAGCGTGACCGGCGGGGTGATCACCGCCGCCGGCGTGGTGCTGGCGGCCACGTTCACGGCGCTGTCCCAGCTGCCGTACGTGCCGGTCGCGGAGGTCGGCAGCGCCATCGGGGTCGGCGTGCTGCTGGACACCCTGCTGGTGCGCACGGTGCTGGTGCCGGCGGGCCTGCTGGCGCTGGGCGAGCGGTCCTGGTGGCCCTCCAGCTCCCGGGGCCGGGCGGCGGGCAGCGGATCGCCCGCGGTGGCCCAGGTGGCCGAGCCGAGCACGCGCTGACCCTCCCGCACCACGCGCACGGCGAAGGCGCCGCACTCCCCGCGGGGGGGGTGCGGCGCCTTCGCCGTGTCGTCGGCCTTCGCCGTGCCGTCAGTCGTCCTCGCCGGGCAGCCGCACCGACAGCGCGTGCCGGAACACGTCGCGCGGGTCGTAGGCGGCCTTCGCCCGTTGCAGGCGCGGGTAGTTGTCCTTGTAGTAGAGCGTGTGCCAGGGCACGCCGGAGCTGTTCCACTCCGGGTCCATCAGGTCGCTGTCCGGGTTGTTGATGTAGCTGCCGTTGGTGACGGCGTCGGGGACCGGCACTCCCCCGGTGTCCCGGTGGACGTCCCGGAAGAACTCGCGCAGCCAGGCGATGTTCCGCCCGTCCTCGGCCTCGTCCCGCCAGGGGACCGAGAAGACGGCCTTGAGGACGGAGTCCCGCTGCGGGATCGCCGTGGCCTCCTCCGGCCGCTCATTGGCCTTGCCGCCGAAGCCGATGAAGATCAGCACGGCGGACGGGTTCGGGTTGGCGTCCGAGTTCAGGTAGCGGTGGATGGTGGCGATCTGCTCGTCGGAGTAGTTCGTGCGGATGTCCGCCGACTTGATCTTCAGACGCTGCGTCTCCAGGCCCCCGGTGGTGTACATGCCGTCCCACAGGGTGGCGCGGTACCACGGCAGGTGCAGGTTCTCCACCCGGTACGGCTCGACGCCGACGCCGTCCTGGACCTCCGCGGTGAACTTCTCGAACAGCGCGTCCGCGTTGGGCGCGTCCGCGTCCATCTGGATGTTCATCACCATGCCGCCGCACGCCTTGTGCAGCAGGAACAGGCCGCTGTAGAGGTCCAGGTACTCCGAGTCCGGGCCCGAGTTGCGCTCGTACCAGGTGATGTAGTTGCTCAGCAGGCGGTTGAGGTTCGCCTCCTCCATGCCGGCCCACGGCCAGATCACCCGGCGCAGCAGCACCGACTTCGGCGGCTGGGGCAGCAGGGTGCGGGGGTCGTCCCCCTCGGCTCCCGGCGTGCGCAGCCAGTACCGGGTGACGACGCCGAAGTTGCCTCCGCCGCCGCCGGTGTGGGCCCACCACAGTTCGCGGTGGGGGTCGTCCGGGGCGTCGGTGGCGACGACCGCCCGTGCGGTGCCGTCGGCGTCGACGACGACGACCTCCACACCGCAGAGGTAGTCGACCACGTAGCCGAGGCGGCGCGACAGCGGCCCGTAGCCGCCGCCGACGATGTGGCCGCCGGCGCCCACCGACGGGCAGGAGCCGCCCGGCAGGGTCACGCCCCAGTTCTTGTACAGGGCGCGGTACATGTCGGCCAGCGTGATGCCGGGCTCGACCATGAACGCCCGCCGCTCGGCGTCGAAGCGGACGTCCCGCAGCTCCGACATGTCCAGCAGCGCCCGGGTCTCCGCGCTGTCCACCAGCCCGTCCTGGCAGTGGCCGCCGCTGCGGATCGCCATCCGCCGCCCGCTGTCGACCGACTGCTGCACGGCGTCGACCGCGTCCTGGGTCGAGCGGATCAGGTACACGTGGTCGGGGCGGCTGACATAGCGCTGGTTGTGACCGCGGCTCAGGTCCTCGTACCTGCGGTCGTCCGGTGTGATCCGCAGGACCGGCGACGGCGCCTCCGGGGGGGTGGTGTCCTGGATGGTGTGCATCGACGCTTCTCTCACTCGGCCGGCCGCGGGGAAGGGCGCCGGCGACTTGACGGCGTGGGACACCCCCGGTCCCTCCCCGCAACCGTCGGAGAGGGACCGGGGTACGTGCGTGGGCGCCTAGACTCCGGCGTCGGCCAGCAGCGCCGCGATGCCCTCGACGGTCGCGTTGCGGAAGACGCTCTCCAGCGGGAGCACCGTCCGGAACTCCTCGTCGAGTCGTGCGCAGGCGCGGGTGACGGTGAGCGAGTTGGCCCCGAGGGAGAAGATCGAGACGTCGCGGGGCAGGTCGGGGACGCCGATGACGGCGGCGAAGATGTCGGCGATCCGGCGCTCGGTCGCACCGCTGGGCGGGCTGCCGTGCCGGGCCGTGGCCCGCAGCCGGACCGCGAGCCCGCTCAGGGCCCTGCGGTCGAGCTTGCGGTCCTCCAGCACCGGGAGCTCGTCGAGGCGGTGTGCCCGCCCCGGCAGCAGGTAGGCGGGCAGCCGCTGTGCCAGCTCCGCCCGGAGCTGGTCCTCGGTGGGCTCGGCTCCCGGGAGCGGGACGTAGAACAGGCTGGTGTCGACGCAGCTGCCGTCGGTGTCGAGGACGGGCACGACGACGGCCCGGCCGATGCCCGGCAGCGCGGTGGCGGCGGCCTCGATCTCGTGGGGCTCGATGCGGTGGCCGCGGATCTTCAGCTGGGTGTCCGCGCGGCCAACGAAGTGGACCGTGCCCTCCGGGGACCAGTAGCCGAGGTCGGACGTCCGGTACGCCCGGCGCGGCCCGGTGGCCGTGTCCAGCTCCACGAACCGGCGGGCGGTCAGCCCGGAGTCGCCGAGGTACCCGATCGCCAGGCCGTTGCCGGACAGGCAGATCTCACCGACCTCGCCGACGGCGCAGGTGCGCGTGCCGTCCAGCACGTGCACCTCGGTGCCGGGCAGCGGCGCGCCGATCGGCACGCCCTCCTCGCCGCAGTCGGCGGGGGTGACGACCTGGTCGGTGGCGGCGATGGTGCTCTCCACCGGGCCGTACATGTTGTGCAGGACGATGCCGGGGTGCCGTTCGAGGAACTGGGCGGCGTGCCGGCTCGACAGCCGCTCGCCGCCGGTGCCGACCTTGCGCAGGCCGGTGAAGGCCTCGATGTCGGTCTCCACCTGCATGTGGAAGACCGCGGTCGGCAGGAAGACCGTGTTGACGTTCTGAGTGTCGATCAGTTCCCGCAACCTGCGGGCGAGTTCGAGCGTTCCACCGTCGAGGAGGACGATCGTGCCGCCGCCGAGCAGCACCCCCCAGGAGTCGAGGCCGAAGGCGTCCCAGGTCACGGCGAGGGACTGGGTCATCACCACCCCGCTGTCGCGTGGGGCGAACGCCCAGTCGTCGAACAGCCGGACGGTCCCCCGGTGGGCGCAGACCACGCCGTTGGGCACCCCGGAGGAGCCGGAGGTGAAGAAGACCGCGCTGGCGTCGTCGGGGCCGACCCGGTACTCGCCCGGGGTGCGTCCCTGCGCCGCCAGCCGGGCGGTGTCGCCGTCGGGCGACCAGACCGGCGCCGGCCAGTCCCCCGTCTGCCCGGTCACCAGCAGCGGCGGGGCGAGGCGGCGGACGATGCCGGCGAGCCGGTCCTCGGGCCAGCGCGGGTCCAGCGCCGCGTAGGCCGCGCCGAGCTTGACCACGGCGAGCAGCACCGCGAGCAGCTCGGGGCTGCGCGGCAGCAGCACCGGTACGAAGCAGCCGGGCCCGACGCCGGCCGACTCCAGTTCCGCGGCCACGGTGTCCGAGGCCGCGGACAGTTCGGCGTAGCTGACGTTCCGCTCGCCGTGCCGGACGGCGGTGCGCTGCGGCCAGCGCCGCGCGCACCACTCGAACAGCCCGTGCATGGTGTCGGCGCGCCAGTCGCGGTGCTGCGGCGGGTTCCAGTCCGGGTCCGGCTGCCGGGACGCCCCCTCCGCCGGTCCGGCGTCGCAGCCGTCGGGTCTGGTCACCGTGGAACGCCCAGGGCGATGGTGTCGAGCGCGGTGCGGACGGCGTCGGCGGAGGCCAGGATCCGCTCGTGCGGGGCGGCGATGGCGATCCGGTTGCGGACCTGCATCGGGTGGACCACGTGGTCCTCGGAGCTGAGGCAGGTGGCGCGGGCCCATCCGGGGGTCGGGTCGATGTGCCCGGCGGCGACGCCCCAGCTGACGAACGACGTGAAGATGGAGTTGAGCTCGTCCCGCCGCTGCTGGTTGAGCCCCAGCTGCTCCAGGGCGGTGTCCGCGACCCGCAGGTACAGCTCGTTGACGGCGGGGCCGAACACCTGGAGGTCGCTGTCGCGGGCGAGGAGTTCCTGGCCCTCGGCGATCATCTCGTCCACGGCGGGCCGGTCGAGCGCCATGCCGCAGATCTCGATGCCGCGCGCGTAGTGCACGTAGAGCGCCTCCGAGGTGGGCCGCTCCGGGTCGAAGAGGACCAGGGGCACCTCCTCGGACTGCGACTCGCCCAGGCGGCGCGTGAGCTCGGACGCGTACACGCTGCCGGCGCAGAATCCGAGGACGCCGCTGACGCGCACCCCCGACTCCCGCAGCGGCTCCAGCCACCAGGTGAGGTAGTCGTCGGCGGTCCCCCCGGTCTCGGTGCCGGGCTTCGGCACCCCCGACTCCCATATCGTCACGGCGGGGTCCACCTGCGCGACGAAGTCGGAGAACTGGGCCTCCGGGCGCACCGCCGTGGGGAAGTCGCACGCCAGGACGACCTCGTCCGCTTCTCCGGTACTGAGTACTCGCCAGGCATTGTTCGAAGCCATCGCCCATCTGCTTTCGTCGCGGGTCGATTCGAGGTTTTCGGGATTACACCACGGAGTTGTCGGCCTTCACCACTGACGCCTGTTCAAGCGCCGCACATTGAAAGGCAGTTGTGCGCGCACGAAAAGAACCGGACGGGATTTTCCCGTCCGGTGGCGCCACTGACCTGGTGTCAGGAGCGCTCGGGCCGCTTGGGGGTGAGCAGGCCGCGGTTGTACGCCTCGGCGACTGCGGCCGCGCGGTCGCCGACGCCGAGCTTGCCGTAGACGTTGATCAGGTGCGTCTTGACGGTGGCCTCGCTGATCAACAGGCGGGCCGCCACCTCGCGGTTGGTGGCGCCGGCCGCCACCCAGGTGAGGACCTCGTGCTCGCGCGGGCTGAGCAGCCCGGGGGCGGGCTCGCGGACCTGGTTCATCAGCCGTGCCGCGACCGAGGAGGACAGCACCGCCTCGCGGTTGGCGGCGGCGCGCACCGCCCGCAGCAGCTCCTCGTGCGGGGCGTCCTTGAGGAGGTAGCCGGTGGCCCCGGCGTTGATGGCGGGCAGGACGTAGCTGTCGGAGTCGTAGGTGGTCAGCACCAGCACCCGGGCGGTGCTGCCGGCCCGGGCCAGCTCGCCGATCGCGGTGACGCCGTCCATGAGGGGCATCCGCAGGTCCATCAGGACCACGTCCGGGCTGAGGGCCAGGGCCAGCCGGACGGCCTCGGCGCCGTCCGCGGCCTCGCCCACCACCTCGAAGCCGGGGTCGGTGGCGAACATGCCGCTGAGGCCGTTGCGGACCACCGGGTGGTCGTCGACGATCAGCAGTTTGACGGCGGTGCCGGTCACGGGGCTCCCGGGGTTCACGCGGCGGCCTCCGCCGCCGGGCAGGGCACGCGGGCGGAGACGGTGGTCCCCGATCCCGGCTGGGACTGGATCCGCAGGGTGCCGGACAGTGCCTCGATCCGCTCCTGCATCGCCTTGAGACCGAATCCGCCGCCGGCCTCGACGGCCTCGGCCGCGCTGGCGGTCGTGATCGCCTCGGTCGGGGCGCGCTCCGGCTCCGCGCCGGGGTCGAACCCGCGGCCGTCGTCACGCACGTCCAAGGAGACCTCGTCGTCCCGGTAGCCGAGGGTCATCGCGACGGTTCCGGCCCGGGCGTGCCGGGCCACATTGGCCAGCGCCTCCTGGGCCGCCCGCAGCAGGGCCAGTTCGGCCTCCGGGGGCAGCTGCCGGGCCGTCCCGGTGGTGGTGACCTCGACGGCCACGCCCTGGAGCACGGACCAGCGCTCGGCGACCCCGGCCAGGGCCGCCCCCAGGCCGGCCGTCTCCAACTGCCGGGGGCGCAGCGCGTCCACCGACCGCCGGGCCTCGGCCAGGCTCTCGCGGGCCAGCTGGGTGGCCGCCCCGAAGTGCGCCCGCCATCCGTCCACGGACTGTGGTCCGGCCGCCGGGTCGCCCTTCAGCGCGGCCTGTTCGGCGGCCTGAAGCTGGGTGACGATCCCGATGAGGCCCTGTGCCAGCGTGTCGTGGATCTCCCGGGCCATCCGCTGCCGTTCGTCGAGGACCCCGGCCTCCCGGGCCTGGACCAGCAACTGCCGCTGGAGCCCGGCGTTCTCGGCCATGCTGGCCTCAAGCCGGCGGTTGGCCTCGCGTACCTGCTCCAGGGCCACCCGACGCTCCTCGCTCTTGCGGTCGGCGTCCCACTCCCACCACGCCAGTCCGCACATGCAGAGCACGTTGATGGCCAGTACCGCGGCGTAGACGGCGACTCCGCCGGCGGTGCGGGTGGAGATCCCGGAGGCCTGGGCGCTGCCCGACTCCATGGCCACCGCGGCGACCCCGAGCAGCCGCCAGGGCCAGGGCAGGATCCCGAAGGCGTAGAAGTAGCTCGCCGGTGTGAACAGGCCGAACCAGGGGTCCCGCAGGACCAGGACCCCGGTCAGGACGATCAGTCCGGCGAAGAACAGCCCCATCCTCACCGGCCGCTCCCACCAGTCGCGGCGCAGCGAGAACATGCCCAGCATCCACAGGGCGGTCGCGGCGCACAGTCCCAGGTCGATCAGCAGCGGACCGCCCGTCCCCCACCTGACGACCAGCGCCACGACCGTGAGGGCGGCGAGTATCACGTAGGGGACGACCGTCACCAGCGGCAGCATCCGCTCGTTCTGCCCGCTTGCCCAACTGAGCACCTCTGGCCCGCTCATGGCTGCCCCTCCGTCCGATCCGCCCGCTGCCCCGACCCGCTACTCCCAGCGGAACAATTTAACCGCGCCGCCGCCGAAGACGACGATGTAGGCGACCAGGGTGAGCAGCTGCACCGGGTGCGGCCAGTGGCCCTGGGTGGCGTCCGTCAGCGCCTGGACTGCGGCGCCGAGCGGGGCGGCCCGGCTGATGTGCTGGAGCAGCGAGGGCATGACGCCGATCGGCAGGAACAGCCCGGCGAAGAACATCATGACGTAGAACAGGGTGGTCCCCAGACCGTCGGCGACCTTGCTGTTGGGCGAGGCGGCGGCGATGAACAGACCGATCGTCATGAGGGCCAGCGCGGCCAGCACGATGCTGACCAGGTAGCCGCCGATCTGGCGCGGCAGCGCCACGTGGAAGGCGAGCCGGGCCACCAGCAGCACGATGACCACCGAGACGGCCGCGGTCACCAGGTTGACCAGCAGCTGGGCGGCGAGCACCCGGACCGGGCCCACCGGGGTGGTCCGCAGCCTCCGCAGCACGCCCTTCTCCCGGTAGCCGACCAGCGCCGCGGGGACGACGTTGAAGGCCAGCGTGGCGAGCACGAAGGCGGTCAGGATCGGGACGTAGACGTCAAGCAGGGTGTAGCCGTGCAGGCTGGAGCGGTGCACCTGGTAGAAGGGGATGTTGCCGAAGACGATCAGCAGGGCCAGCGGCAGGCCGATCGCGAAGATCGGACCGGCCTTGCCCCGGACGAACATCCGCAGCTCGGACAGCGCGAGCGGGACCAGGACCGAGCCCCGGTTCGCAGGCGGGTTCGCGGTGGTGGCTGACATGGTGGTGCTCCTCCGGTTCGTGGGGTCGGGCAGGCGGTTCGGGCGGTTCCGGTCAGAGCCGGGCGGCGACCTGGTCGGCGTCGGGGCGGCTGCCGGTCAGGGCGACGAAGGCGTCCTCCAGGCTCGGCTGCTCCACCCGCAGGTGCTCGGCGACGATGTTGTTGCGGGCCAGCGTGGAGGTGACCGCGATGAGGGCGTCGGCGGTGCCGGTGACCAGCACCAGGTCGTCCCGTCGGCTGAAGCCGGTGACCTGCGGCAGCGAGGTCAGCAGCTCGTCCTGGAACGGCACCGAGGGGCGGAACTTGATCTGCTGGCTGCCCTGGACGCGGTCGGTCAGGCCGGTCGGGCTGTCCAGTGCGGCGACCCGGCCGCGGTCGATGACGGCCAGCCGGTCGCAGAGCCGCTCGGCCTCCTCCATGAAGTGGGTGACCAGCAGGATCGTGACCCCCTGGGCGCGCACGTCCTGGATCAGGCTCCAGGTGTCGCGGCGGGCCTGCGGGTCCAGTCCGGTGGTGAGCTCGTCGAGGACGGCCACCTCCGGGGAGCCGATCAGCGCCAGCGCGATGGACAGCCGCTGCTTCTGGCCGCCGGACAGGTCGGCGTAGTTGGTCTTGTGCTTGTCCGCCAGGCCCAGCGCGTCCATCAGGGTCTGCGGGTCCGCGGGCTTGCGGTAGAAGGAGCGGTAGAGCCGCAGCGCCTCCCCCACCGTCATCTTGTCGGGCAGCTGCCCGTCCTGGAGCTGCACGCCCAGGCGCTGGGTCAGCTCGGCGCGGTCGCGCAGCGGGTCGAGCCCGAGCACCGCGATGTCGCCGCCGTCGGGCTTGCGCAGCCCCACGACGCACTCCACGGTGGTCGTCTTGCCGGCACCGTTGGGGCCGAGGATCCCGAAGATCTCGCCCCGCTCCACGGTGAACGAGACGTCCTCGACGGCGACCTTGGCGTCGTACTCCTTGCGCAGGTGCCGCACCTCGATGACCGATGGCATGCCTGCCTCCTCCTGTTTCTGTCCGGAGCCCGCCGGATGTTCCGGGGGGTTCTCCGGGGTCTCCGGATCACTGGTTAAAGCCTGTCAGCGCACGGCTTCCGGCGGCATCGACTGTCCGGCCCCACTTGAACAGGGACCGGTCGGCCGTCCGTCCGGTCGAGCCGCATCAACCGATCGGTTGATGCCGCGCACACGGCGGGTGGTACGTCAGAGAGCCAGCGGCTCGGTGAACTGGCTGCGGTAGAGCCCGTGGTAGAGGCCCTCCCGCGCCAGCAGCTCTTCGTGGTCGCCCTGTTCGACGACTCTGCCGCCGTCCATCACGACGATGGTGTCGGCGGCGCGGATGGTGGAGAGGCGGTGGGCGATGACGAAGCTGGTCCTGCCGGAGCGCAGCCGGGTCATGGCGTCCTGGATCAACGCCTCGGTGCGGGTGTCGACATTGCTGGTCGCCTCGTCCAGGATCAGGATCCCCGGGTCGGCCAGGAATGCCCTGGCTATGGTCAGCAGCTGCTGCTGGCCCGCCGAGAGGCCGGCGGCGTCGGTGTCCAGGACCGTGTCGTAGCCGCCGGGCAGTACGCGCACGAACTCGTCGACGTGCGCGGCGCGCGCGGCCGCCAGGATCTCCTCGTCGCCGGCCCCCTCCCTGCCGTAGCCGATGTTCTCCCGGATCGTGCCGCCGAACAGCCAGGTGTCCTGCAGCACCATGCCGAAACAGCGCCGCACCTCGTCCCGGCCCAGGTCGCGGTAGTCCACCCCGTCCAGCAGGATCCGTCCGGCGTCGACCTCGTAGAACCGCATCAGCAGGTTGACCACGGTGGTCTTGCCGGCGCCGGTCGGGCCCACCAGGGCGACGATCTCGCCGGGGCGGGCCTCCAGCGAGAAGTCCTCGATCAGCGGGGTGGCCGGGTCGTAGCGGAAGGAGACCTTCTCCAGCCGTACGGTCCTGGCCACCGGGGCCGCCCGGCCCGGGAGGGGCAGCGCGGCGCCCGCGTCCGGGGCCGTGTCCGAGGCTGTGTCCAGGGCCGTGTCCGGGCCCGCGTCCGGCTCCGCGAGCGCGGCCTCCTCGGGCTCGGCCAGGAGCTCGGCGACCCGGCCGGCCGAGGCCAGCCCCGACTGGATCTGCCCCAGCAGTCCGGCGATCTGGGTGATCGGGGTCGTGAAGCGCTGCGAGTACTGGATGAACGCCTGCACCGCGCCCAGGGTGATCGCACCGGTGGCCACCTGGTACCCGCCGAGCGCCGCGACCATCACGAAGTTGACGTTGCCGATGAACTGGATGGCCGGAAGGATCATCCCGGCCAGGGCCTGGGCCCGGAAGCCCGACTCGAAGAGCTCCCGGTTCTGCCGGTCGAACTCCTCGGCCACGGCGTCCTGGCGGCCGTAGGCCACCACCAGCGCATGCGCCGTGTGCACCTCTTCGACCAGGCCGTTCAGCCGGCCGGTCCGCTCCCACTGGGCCACGAAGTACGGCTTGGCGCGGCCCAGCACCAGCTTGGTGATCACCATCAGCAGCGGGACCCCGGCCAGGGTCAGCGCGGCCAGCAGCGGGGAGACCCAGAACATCACCGCGGTCACCCCGAGCACGGTGACGAGCGAGGTGATCAGCGGGCTCAGGCCCTCGTTCAGCGCGGTGCTGATGTTGTCGACGTCATTGGTGACCCGGCTCAGCGTGTCGCCGTGCGCGTTCCGGTCGAAGTAGCCCAACGGCAGCCTGGCGAGCTTCTGTTCGGCCTCCTCACGGATCCGGCGGACGATCCGCTGGGCCATCCCGGCCATCATGTAGCCCGGGGTCCAGTACAGGGTGACGCCGACGGTGTAGAGGGCCGCGGCCAGGCCCAGGAGCTGCCCCAGCCGCCCGAAGTCGACGCCGGTCCCCGGCACCAGGTGCAGCGTGCCGAGCACCCGGGCCAGCTGCCCGTGCCCGCCCGCCCGCAGTCCCGCGAGGACCTGCGCCTTGGACTCCCCGCCGGGGAACTGCCTGCTGACGATGCCGGAGAACAGCACGTCGGTGGCGCGGCCCAGGAGGGCGATGGCGGCGATCATCAGCGCCACGCCGACCACGGCGAGCGCGGTCAACAGCACCATCCGGGAGCGCTCCGGCCGTACCAGCGCGACCAGCCGCGCCTTGGCCGCAGCCTCGGCACCGGCCTGCGCGGCCTTCTGTTCGGCTGTCTCGTGCAGCCGGCCCGTGGTCATGCCGCCACCTCCTCCTCGCCCAGCTGGGACGCGACGATCTCCTGATAGGTGGCGCACTCGTCGAGCAGCTGCGCATGGGTTCCGACGCCCACCACCCGTCCGGCGTCCAGCACCACGACCTGGTCGGCGTTGATGATCGTGCCGACGCGCTGGGCGACGATCACCACGGTGGCGTCGCGGGTCGCATCGGCCAGTTCCGCGCGCAGCCGGGCGTCGGTGGCCGTGTCGAGCGCGGAGAAGCAGTCGTCGAACAGGTAGAGGCGGGAGGGCCGGACCAGTGCCCGGGCGATGGACAGCCGCTGGCGCTGGCCGCCGGAGACGTTGGTGCCGCCCTGGTCGATGCGCGCGTCCAGCCCGCCCGGCATGGCGGCCACGAAGTCGCTCGCCTGGGCGACCCGCAGGGCCTCCCACAGCTGCCCGTCGGTGGCCTCGGGCAGACCGAAGCGGAGGTTCGCGGCGACCGTTCCGCCGAACAGGAACCCCGACTGCGGCACCAGCGCGATCGGTGCCCGCAGCTGCGCCGCGGTCTGCTGCCGGACGTCGGCGCCGCTGACGAGCACGGCGCCCTCGGTCACCTCGAACATCCGCAGGATCAGGTTGAGCACCGTGGTCTTGCCGCTGCCGGTGCTGCCGATGATGCCGGTGGTCTGCCCCGGCCGCAGCGTGAAGGTCACGCCGCTGAGGGCGGGCCGCTCGCTCCCCGGGTACCCGAAGCCGACGTCGCGGAACTCCACCGCGCCGGCCGGACCGGGGGGCGTGACAGCCTCGACCGGATCGGCGATGGCCGGCTCGGTGTCGAGCACCGCCGCGACCCGTTCGGCGCTCGCCACCGCCCTCGGGGCGGTGCCGGTCAGCGAGACCGCGACCATGGCGCAGCCCAGGACCTGCACGACGTAGACGAGGAGCGCGGTCAGGTCGCCGATCGGCAGCGAGCCCCGGCTGATCAGGTGCCCGCCGAACCAGATGACCGCCACGCTGGTCAGGTTGGTGACGACCATGATGATCGGCCCGATGGCGGAGTAGATCCGGAAGCCCCGCAGCGCGACCTCGGTCACGGCGTCGTTGGCCTGCCCGAACCGCTCCTGCTCGGCCCCGGTGCGGAGGAACGCCCGGACCACCCGGACGCCGGTGATCTGCTCGCGCAGCACGTGGTTGATGCGGTCGACCCGCTCCTGCATGGTGCGGGCCATCGGCACGATGAGGTACAGCAGGCCGCCGACGACCAGCGCCAGCACCGGCACCGCGATCACCAGGAGCAGCGACAGCTGCACGCTCTCCCGGACCGCCATGACGATCGCGCCGACGCACATGACCACGGACAGCGCGAGCAGCAGCGCCGTCTGGAGCAGGCCGCAGATCTGCTGGACGTCGTTGATGTTGCGGGTGACCAGGGACGGGATGCCGAACCGGCCGACCTCGGCCACCGAGAACTCCTGGATCCGCCGGAACAGCGCGGACCGCATCCGGGCCCCCGCCGTCATCGCGATCCACGACGCGCCCCAGGCGGTCGCCACGGACAGCAGTCCGGTCCCGAGCACGATGCCGAGCATCTCGGCGCCGGCGTGCCACACGTATCCGGTGTCCCCGCTGACGATTCCCTTGTCGACGAGTCCGGCGTTGAGGACGGGCAGGTACAGGTTGCCGGCCGCCTGGAGCACCGACAGCACCGACATGAGCGCGATCAGCCCGAGATGGGGGCGGAGGAAGGTGCGGAGCAGCCTGGTCAGCGCCTCCCGCCCGGCCTGTCGGCGCAGGGTGCCCGGGTCCGCCGGCACCTGCGGCTCAGGCACGGGTCACCTCCCCTGGAGTCGCAGGACCAGCGCCGTCATCGCCTGCACGGTGCGGAAGCTGTCCAGCTTCAGGTCCGGGCCGACGATCGCGATGTCGTACGCCTCCTCCAGGTGCACGACCAGCTGCATGGCGAACATGGACGACACCAGGCCGGAGCTGAACAGGTCCTGGTCGGGCCGGACGTCGGCGCTGACGCGCTCGCCCAGGAAGTCGAGCAGGGCCTGCTCCACGGATGCGGCGGCGGCCGGCGCCGCCTGGAGATTCTGGTCGGCGGTCACGGCGCCACCTTTCTGTGGGAGGAGCTTCCTTGAGGAGAGGAGCCCCGGCCGCTCGTGCGTCCGGGGCTGCTTGCACGCACCTTGCGCTGCGCCGGATCAGCTGGCGACCGCCTCCTTCTCGGCGATGACCTCGCTGGAGATGACCTCACCGGCGATGACGCCGAGGTCGGCGCTGTCGGCCTCCACCCGCGGCACAGCCGGAACGCTCAGGCCGGGCACGCTGAGGTCGGGAACCTTCTTCACCGCCTCCAGGGCGGACTCGATCGCCTCGGCCAGCGACGGCGACACGGTGTCGTCGATCTCCACCCTGGTGACGGGGACGGCGGCGTCGGTCGGCAGGGTGTCCCCGCCGAACACCGCGCCGTTGCACCCGGCCTCCTGGAGGAGGGACGATTCGTCCTCCGTGATTTCCCGATTGAGAACCAGCGAAAACTTGTGCCCCACGGACGTCACCTTTCATTTCTTTTCGTATCGCTCCAACGCCGTCGAATGCTGCTGGAGAACAACGGCCGAATGAGCGTCCGGAGATACCGCCGAGATTTATCGGCGATCAGAACGCTAACGGCGCCCTGCCTACTGCGCAAGCCCTTCGAGGGCTGCCCGGACGGGCGGCACAACACGTGCAGGAAATCGCCGGGCTCCGTGTTCAACTGCGGAATTCCCGCATTTGAACACGGAGCCCGGCGGGGATTCTCAGATCCCCAGTTCCCGGTCGATCATCGAGAAGATCTCGTCGTCGGTGGCGGTGCCGATCTCCTCCAGGGAGTCGGCGCCGTCGGTCCGGCCGGCGCGGAAGGCGTTCAGGATGCCCTCCAGCCGGGTCACGATCAGCGCGCGCCGGGCGTCCTCCGCCGCGACCCCGGCGAGCGCCTCCTCCAGCCGGTCCAGCTCCTGCTTGGCCGGTGGCGCCGGCTCGGCCCGGGGCGGCTCCCCCGACTGCGCGGCCACCAGGTCCTGGAGGTGGCGGGACAGCGCGGCCGGGGTCGGGTAGTCGAACACCATCGTGGCCGAGAGCCGCACGCCGGTGGCGGAGTTGAGCCGGTTCCGCAGCTCGACCCCGGTCAGCGAGTCGAAGCCCAGCTGGCGAAAGGTCCGCCCCTGGTCCGCGTCGGCGGGATCGGCCAGGCCCAGCACCGCCGCCGCGTGGCCGAGGACCAGGCTGCGGAACGCCTCCTCGCGTTCGGCCGGCGGCACGGCCGCCAGCGTGGCGACCGGCCCGGAGCTGTCGGGGCGGACGGCGGCGCTCTCGCGCCGCTTCGGGGCGCGCCGGACGAGCCCGTGCAGCATCGGCGGCAGCGGGGCGGTGCCGACCCGCAGCCGGGCCACGTCCAGCGGGGCCGGGACCAGCAGGCTGTGCCCGGCCCGGGTACCGGCGTCCAGCAGGGCCAGGCCCTCGGCGTCGCCGAGGGGGCGCAGCCCGGTGCGGGCCATCCGCTCCCAGTCCGCGCCGGTCAGGTGGCCGGTCATGCCGCCGGGCTGCCGCCACGGCCCCCAGGCCAGCGAGGTCCCGGCGAGCCCCCGGTCTCGCCGGTGGGCGGCGAGGGCGTCGAGGAAGGTGTTGGCGGCCGCGTAGCTCGCCTGCCCGGCGTTGCCCCAGATGCCCGCGACGGAGGAGAACAGCACGAACATGCCGAGCTCCAGCTCGCGGGTCAGCTCGTGCAGGTTCCACGCCCCGGCCACCTTGGGCCGCATGGCGACGTCGGCCTGGTCCTCGGTCAGCGACCCGATCACGCCGTCGTCCAGGACCCCGGCCGCGTGCACCACGGCCCGCAGCGGCGCCTCCGGCGGGATCGCGGCCAGCACCGCCGCGAGCGCCTCGCGGTCGGCGACGTCGCAGGCCGTGACCTGGACCGGGACGCCCGCCGCGGTCAGTTCGGCGGCGAGCCGGGCGGTCTCCGCGGCACCGGGCCCGCGGCGGGACAGCAGCACGAAGCCCCCGGCTTCGGCGGCCAGATGACGGGCCACCAGCGTGCCCAGCATGCCGGAGGCGCCGGTGATCAGGACGGTGCCGCCGTGCCACGGCACCGGCATGTTGAGGACCACCTTCCCGACGTGGCGGGCCTGGCTCACGAAGCGGAAGGCGTCCTGGGCCCGGCGCAGGTCCCAGCCGGTCACCGGCAGCGGCGGCAGCGCGCCCTCGGCGAACAGCCGGGTCA
>Ga0302314_10007712_pt1 | contig 19304 bp, 21 predicted proteins | sample III_Palsa_N2_3_FD_200533 | JGI IMG/M metagenome (GOLD analysis project Ga0302314, IMG submission 200533) | Peat permafrost microbial communities from Stordalen Mire near Abisko, Sweden - III_Palsa_N2_3 | ecosystem: Environmental > Terrestrial > Soil > Palsa > Peat permafrost | place: Sweden...
AATGACCTTGGCGAGGACAAACGGGACGACGGCAACCCCGTTGATCGTCGTCGCCAAGAGAACTTTGAAGGCGTTCGCGCGGCGCAGATCGTGCATCCCCAGAACCCCGAGCAGCGCGAGCATCAGAATGCCCGCCGCGGCGCCGAAGAATCCACCGTAGACTGCGATGCACGTTTGCGCCACGAGTCCGGCCGGCGAATCGGGGGTCAGCGTTACCTCGGCGTGCTGGGAGGCCCGCGTGAGCGCCGGGCCGGCGATGAAAATTGCCGTTGCGGCGAGCAAGAGAAACGGAATTAGCCCCGCGAACGTCGAGTTCGGCGTGCGCAGCAAGATGATTGCTCCGGCAATGCTGCCGCCCGTACTCGCCACCAACATGCGCACGAGCGTTCCTCGCGGGACGTCGATCTCCGAACGGAAAGAGCCGGTCGAGGCGAGCGAGCCGAGCCACATCGCGACGTTGTTGGTCGCGTTCGCGGGGATCGGCGCGACGCCCGACGCGAGGATCGCCGGGAACGAGATGAAGCTGCCGCCGCCGGCGCCTGCGTTGATTGCGCTCGCGACGAACGCGGCGCCTCCGATGAACAGATCGCTCGCGAAATTCAGCGCCCGAGCTCGCGGGGACGCGTTATGGCACCATCTCCAACAGGTCGCTCTCGACGAGCACGACGCGGCGGGCGATCAGCAATTGCGAGAGCGCCAGCGTGTAACCCACCTTAAGCTTGCCCTGCGCGTCTTCGAACTCGCCGAGCTGCGCCGGTCGCGGCTGTCCATGCACGTCTAAATGCGACCACAGCCGATCTTCGACGAGACCGGCGCTCGCCGGTGCGATCCGTCCGTCAAGCTCGATGATCGTCTCGGGATAACCGCCTTCGGCCGTCTTCAATTGGCGAATCGAGGTCGATTCGCTTTCGAACTCCGAGTAGTCGAGCGGACGAAAGCGGCCGCCTTTGCGGATGCGGGCCGAGAGGCGAGCCGGGTCCTGATGTTCGCTCCAGTCGGATGGCTGGTAGAACGTCAACGTAAGATCGGCATAGCGGGCCTGCGGTGCGACGTACTTCTCACTGTCGGGCATGCGACGCTCGACCTCAATCTCGACGTCGTCGCGCCAGTAGCCGCGGCGCAATGTATCGCGCTGCAGCTTCCAATCTGCTCTCAGTCCGGGTTCGGGATCGAGCCAAACGGTGACGTCGTAGAGGCTGCGCAGGGTGCGCGTCAACAATGGAAAGAGTCCCTGCACGACGATGATCTCTTTGGGTTCGATGTGCTCGGTCGTGGTGAAGGTACCGTTCGAGTGGTCGTAGATCGGCTTCTCGATCGCACGACCCTCGCGCAGCGCCCACAGGTCTTCTTCCATCGCGGCGAAGTTATATGCGCGCGGGTCGGCCGAACTGAAGCCGACTAAATTGCGCTGCGCGCGGTCGAGCGACTGATAGTCATCGAGGCTGATCGTCCCGATGCGATCGCCGAAAATAAGATCGAAGCCCCGGCACAGGGTCATCTTCCCGGTGCCGGAGTCACCGCCGACGGCGATCATGACGGGTCTGCTGGACATGAACGGCACTATCGGCGCTGCTTGCGATTGACCTGCCGGCGTAGGTCAGTGCGGCTTGGGGCTTGGGATGGAGCAGGCGCCGGTCACGGCGTCGTCACCGAGGGCGACCGTTAGCACATCGTTCGGGCCAAACGACACGTCGCCGCCCTTATGGAGGGCATCGTACGTTCCCGCAACGTAGCCGACGAAGGGCAGCCAGCCGACGCCCGGGGGCGAGTTGTGTGACTTGCCCATGAACAGTCCCGAAACAGTGCGCACGAGGACCGCGGGAACGTGCGTGCCGTCGGAAGCGACGACGTAGCGCGTTTCGAGGACGAGAAGACCGGGTGCGCCACCCATGCTCCCGCGCCGCACGACGGAGATCAGCGCGACGCCGTCCGTGCCGGTAGCGACCTTCGGGAACGTGCCGGCGCCGGACTCGATGCTTGCGACCTTGAAGTGGAACGCTTGCCCGGGTTGTGCGTTCTTTGAGTCGAGCGTGTCGACCGGTGCGACCTTCACGGTTTCGCACACCGGCGATGGTGACGTCGAGGGCAACGGCGAGGGCTTTCCCGACGTCACGAAGGCCGGAACCGGCGTGGTTGTTGCCGACGGTTCGGGCGCCGGTGCCGCCGTCGCGGCGAGAGCGCCGGCAATCAAGAGCGCGAACATAGTCGATGCCTCCACCTGGCTTTCTTATCGGCAGTCATTCGCGGCGGCGCACCGAAAGCGCTCGCGATGGGTGGACGACTTTCTGGAAAGGTTGCGCTGGTCACGGGCGCGGCAAGCGGCATTGGACTCGCAAGCGCGAAGCGCTTCGCCGAACAGGGTGCGACGGTCGTCGTCGCTGACGTCAACGTCGCGGCAGCCGAAGCAGCCGCCGAAGGGAACCCCGCGCTGCACGCGACCGCGCTCGACGTGACCGACGATGCGCGCTGGGCGGCGGTCGTCGACGAGACGGTCGCGCGTTTCGGCAAGCTCGACGCGCTCGTCAACAACGCGGGCGTCGGCTCGATGGCGGACATCGAAGCGTGCACGAATGAGGAGTGGCATCGAACGTTCGCGGTCAATGCCGACGGCGTATTCTTCGGCTGCCGATACGGTGTGCGCGCGATGAAAGCACACGGCGGATCGATCGTCAACATCTCGTCGGTCTCCGGGCTGGTCGGCGGCCGCAACCTCGTCGCGTACAACGCCTCGAAGGGTGCCGTGAGGTTACTCACCAAGTCGGTCGCTCTGCACTGCGCGTATCGCAAGTACGGCATCCGCTGTAATTCGGTCCATCCAACCTTCATCGAGACACCGATGGTCGAAGGGATGCTCGCGGCCGCGCGCGATCGCGAGCACACGAAGGCTGCGCTGCTCGCGCAAGTCCCGCTCGGCCGCTTCGGGCGCCCCGAAGAAATCGCCGACCTGCTCGTGTATCTGGTTTCCGACGAATCGCAGTTTGTAACGGGTGCGGAATTTGTTATTGACGGGGGGCTGACCGCGTCGTAATCAAGGCCCAGACGCTCAGTGTCGCCGCGGTGTCATTAGCCGCGGTCGCGGTTTTCGCCGACATGTACGTCACGCAGCCCCTGCTGCCGCTGCTGAGCGCGGAATATGGCGTCTCTGCTGCGGTCGCCGGGACGACGGTGTCGTCGGTCGTGTTCACGATTGCGCTCGCTTCAAGCGCCTACGGGCCGCTGGGTGACGCGCTCGGCCGCAAGAAGGTCATGGCGGCCGGCTGTGCGTTGCTCGCGCTCGCCACGCTGGCGTGCGGCTTCGCGCCGGGATTTACAGCGCTCGTCGCGCTCCGCGCCGTACAGGGAGTGCTCGTGCCCTCGGTCTCGGCGGTGGCGATCGCGTATCTGGGGGATTTGCGAGGCGGAGAGGATCCGGGCTCGCTCGTCGGCGCGTACATCGGGGCGACGGTTTTCGGCGGCCTCGTCGGGCGCGTCGGTAGCGGCTTGATCGCGCAGGCATCGTCCTGGCGCACGCCGTTTTATGTTTTTGCGGCGGTAACGCTGCTTGCCGCCGCGGCACTCTTTTTTGCGCTCGAAGAACCGAAGGCAGCCGAAACGCACAACGGTTTCGCCGCAGCCTACCGCGAGATGGGCGCACACGTTGGAAACCCGCGACTATTTGGCGCGTTTCTCGTTGCCGCGACGCTGTTCTTCGGATTCATCGGAATCTTTACGTATTTGCCTTACCTGCTGAGCGCGCCGCCGTTCTCGCTGTCGACCGGAACGATCGCGTGGTTTTACGCCGCGTACTTAGCTGGGGTTTTCACCGCGCCGCTTGCCGGAAGACTCTCGGGCCGCTATTCGCGGCGCGTCCTGATCGCGGCGGGCTTCGTCGTCGCGCTGTGCGGCATCGCGCTGACCGCGCTTGGCGCGCTTACCGCGATCGCCGCGGGCACGATTGTCTTGTGCATCGGCATGTTTGCAGCGCAAGCGATCGCACCGGCCTACGTCAACGTTACCGCGACGACCGCGAAAGGTGGCGCGAACGCGCTCTACACCACGTTCTACTATGTGGGCGCAGTTCTGGGATCGACCCTGCCGGGACTGGCGCTCGAGCGCTTCGGATGGAGCGGCGTCGTCTGGACGTGCGCCGCAAGCCTGGTCGTCGGTCTCGTCGCCGACCTTACGCTGTGCACCGGCGATGGACCGACCCCGCCCGCTCCTCCGCGATCAATTCGTGACTAGTGAGGCACCGCGTTGGTGGGAAGATCGAAGGTCGTGTTTGAGCCGGAGATGACGGCGGTCGGCGGCTGGTTGCCGCTCGAATTGGGTGGAAACACGAGCACCGAGCTGTTGAACTGTGCGACATAGAGGTTGCCCGACGAATCGAAGTTAACGCCGAATGGGCCGTTCAGCTGGGTCATCGGTTTCGACCTCATTTTCGGCCTTCGGCTCTACTTCCCACGCCGCGGGTATCTGGCCGATGGTGTCTCTTGGGCGCGGGCCGCACTCGAACGGGCACCTGCCGGCTCCGCAGCTCGAGCGCGGCTGCTGCTTTGTCTCGGCGGCCTCGAAAACGCGCGTGGAAACTATGCAATCGCGCTCGACTACGTGCGCCCTGCGCCTGCGGGTTTGAAGGATCTGCGATTGGAGCGGCATCTTGCGCTCGCATTGAACGAGGAAGTTTCGATATTGCTGTTCTTGCGCCGATACGCGGAATCGGAGCCGCTCATCGAGCGGGCGCTCAGGCTGTCTCGACGTTCCGGCGACGTGAGAAACGAAGGTGTGCTCCTTTCGAACCGCGCGTACTTGCTCTCGGCTCTGGGACGGCCGGGCGCCTTCGAGACCTACGCGCTCGCGCTGCGATGCGTCGAAGAAGCGGGCGCCGAGACGCAGATTGCGGCCATCACCAATTGTATCGCCGCCCACGATTTTATGGCCGGCCGATATGATGCTGCCCGGCGCTCGCTCGAACGGGCGCTTACAATTCGGCGCCATAACGGCGATCTTCGCGCAGTGGCCGGCATCGTCAGTGACCTGGCCGACGTGGCGCTCATGCAGGGCGCGACCGAGCGTGCTCGAGCGCTGGCCGACCTTGAGATTCGCGTTCACCGGGCTTGCCGCGCTGGCCGCGCAAGCCGGCGAGGGGCGCGACGCGGCGCGGTTGCTCGGCGCAGCACGGCTGGACGAGCCCGGCATCGACGCCGCTTCCATCGCCCAAGTTTCCGAGCGCGCCAGAAACGCGGCCGAACAGCTGTCGGGGGAGGACGCGTTCGACCGCGAGATGAGCTCGGGCCGGGAACTGTCGCGGCGTGCCGCCGTAGCCCTCGGCCGAACGGTGCTCGAGCGTTTGTCCCGCCTCTCCGCTACCGCGTCTGGGACGACTTGAGACGATAATCCGCTAGCATCGGGACATGAAGAGGCTCGGGTCTCGATCGGAGCGCACGCTTCGTGCCGAGTGATGAGGAATTCCCGCGCACGTCTCCCTACGTCGTCGTGTTCTACTACGAGGGCGATCAGCTGCGTGCTCGGATTCGCGACGTGCGTTCCCAGGAGCTCTGGATCGGTCGCGACGCGGCTCGGCTGCGGGAGTTGCTCCAAGACCGCAAAAAACGGGGCTTAGAGGATCAATATGGATCGTGAACGTTCGGGTGCCGCCTCCGTGCTCCGGCCCCTTCTCTTTGGCGACGCGCCGGCAGAGCAGTGGCTGCAAGATGCGCCGGAAGACGGCGAGCCATGGCTAACGTTTCGGAACGCGCAGACGAGCCTCTCTGCCGGCGACGTTCCGGCGGCCGTGGCCGCTTGGCGCTCGATCGCAGAATCAACGGGGCTCGAGTCGCGGCAAACGCTCCAGGCGTGGCATTTCCTTCGCGCGCACGGCATTGCGCCGTCCGCCGCCGACGCGGCAACGGTGCTCGCGGCAATTGCGGAAGTGCCTGTCGGGGCGGGCCTCGATGTGCTCGCCGCGTACCGCGACGGCTCCGTTCGCTATCTCAATCATGCCGGCGGCGCGACGCTGGTCGAATCCGGCGCCGCACCTCCGGCGCTGCACGCGGCAACGGACGCATGGCTTGGTGTGGCGGGGGATTTCGCTGCACATGTGGGCGCCTGGACTCAGCCCGCATTGCCGCCGTTGCCCGCGCAGCACGGTCGCCTCATGATGCTCACGCCAGGCGGACCGCGATTCGGTCAGGGACCGCTCGAACAGCTAACGCGCGACGCGCGGGCAGCCTCGTACATGAACGCCGCAACGGTAGTCCTCACCGCGGTAGCAGCACTCCCCGTTCGGGGCAAGTGACTATTCCTAATTCTCGGAATCATCGCGATGTTCGCGGCCGCCATCCTCCTCGCGTTGCCGTTCCGGTCGCGCAGGCGAGCCAAGTGAGGCGGATCCGAATCGGATCGTTCACGACGGCTCCGCCGGCGGTTAAAGGTTGTCGACTTCCGCCGCGGCGACCAAGCTGCCGGCGCGGAAGATGAAGACCAGATAGCTCTGGCGCTGCGGAAACTTTTCATCCATCACGAGAAGTTCGTGCATTCCGCATCCCAAATCGTCGGGTGTTTTCGGGATGAGGCGCGGCGGAAACGCGCGGCTCACGCGTTGCGGAAACGTGCTCGCGCCTCGGACGATTCCCGGCAGGGCGCCGCGCGCCACGACGAATCCTCGGTCGATCCAGCCGCCCGTCTGCTGGAGAAAGGATACGGCGTCACCGTCTCGCTCGACGGTAAGCGCGGCATCCAACCAGCGGGGGTCGTCGGTGATGACGCGCGTTGCTAAGAGCGCGTCGGCCGCCGCTCCATAGCTGAGGCGCGTGTAGGTCGCGTCGTCGACCTCGACCGTGTCGGGCACGTTCTCCTTCCGCAACGGCTGTTCGAGCGACGGCAGAAACCCGTAACACCGAGCGACCGGATCGGTCTCGACGAACGATCCCCACGCCGCATACGGGATCGTCTGCGCCGCGTCGGCCGTGCCGGTCGACGCCACGAAGGCGGCTGAGAGCAGGCCGGCGATCGTACTCGCCGGAGCCATTAAACGTGCGCCGCTTCCCATTAGTGAATGGCGATCTCCAAGGCATACTTGGAAAACTGTTCGTCGGCGCCGTTAACCAGGAGAGCGTACGTGCCCGTCTCGGGCAGCTTGACGGATAGCGTTCCGCGTTGGAAGGTGCCGAGTTCGGTTCCGCCTGGGGCGATGATCGTCACCGAGTCGAAGTGCGTATCGCGAGCGACAAGGGTAAAGGTCGCCGTTTGGCCGGCGGCCCCGTCGAGTTGGTAGTGGTCCTCGAAACCGGCGGCCAGCTTCGTGCCCGTGACCACCTCGGAGGACGCGCCCGGTGCGAACGCGATTTTCCGCAACGCCGGCTTTGCGATATTCCGTGCGTAGAGAACCTCCTCATCGTGGACGTCGACGTACTTCGTGCCGTTCCAGCGATACGTGGCCCGGAAGATCACATCCGCGCTGTCGTGGACCGTGATCACGGCGCTTCCATCGGGCCGCGCCTCGGCTGAGATGCCGTAGGTCGAGAGCACGGAGGTGTACGCGTCCCCCTGCCGCGCAAAGATTTCGACCTTGCAGTTCTGGCCGCACACGCAGCTGCCGCCGCCCTCGAGGACGAACATCTGCGGGCCGCTCCGCAAAGCAACGGTGTGGAGATTGAAGTTCGTCTGGGCATACGCGGCGTGCGAAGCCGCGTGGCTCGATTGCGCGCAGGTCTCGATCGCGGCATCGCCGTCGTTGAAGAGCGCGCTCACGAGAGCCGGCGGCCAGGTCACCGATGCAAACGCACCCACGCCGCTTGCAACGGCGACGGCACCGGCCACGAGCAATAGCCGCAGGCACCGCAGAACGCACGACATCCTCGATCTATCCATGTTCACTCCCGTGGGGGCTGCGCGGCATGCGCGGGTGCGAAGGCAGGGCGGAGCTAAAGAGGGGGCGAGGCGCGTTTCGCTGCCGGTGTCTATGAGGCCGCTTAAGACCAGGTTCACCCTCATCGGGCGGCGGCCATGGTTCGAGTCTAGCCGCCGCACCGTCCCAAACCGTCTCCAACGAGACGCTTTGAGACGATGGGCTGATAGCGTAGCATTTACCGTATCCCTTGCACGCACACTGCCCAGAAAGAGCGGGTCACGAGCATGAATCAAGCCTTCCGCCTCCTCGTCGCAGCCGCCGCCCTGGCGCCACTTCCGGCTTCGGCCGCGTCTTCGGGCCCTTGCTTCAAACTCGACGGACAATCGTATTGCCAAGCGTGGTCCGCGAAAGACGCGACGTCATCGAAGACGGAGTTCTTACGCTCCGGCGAGACGGTCGATCGCTGGCAGAACATGGTCACGATCCTCAAGTACGGCGACGTTCACACGCTGGCCGGTGCGACGGGGCGATACATGGCCATCGTGAAACCGTACCTAGGCCCCGGTGCAAACCCGCAATGGGTGAGGCCCAAGAAACCGCTGCACGCCGAAGAGGCCGCCACGCGGCTGCTCCTCTCCTCCGGTTCGGATACCGAGTACGTCGTGGTGTACTTTGCCGCCGATCGCGAGAAGCCGGCCTACGTTGTCGCCTTCTCGCAGCACGTGCCGCTTCCGTCGGGGCAAATTCCGACGATGGCTCAGTACGGGCGCTGGGTAAACGACATGCGCGCGATGGTCCCGCGCGGCATATCGCACTAGAAACGTAAAGATGAAGTTGAAGCTGACGCGTGAGAGCGTCGCGATGGGCGACGATGTCGATGCGCCGCACGAAGAGTCGCTGAAAGTCCCCTCGGGGAGCACCTTGCAAGCGCTCCTCGAAGCCGTAATTCGTTCCGGGTACTTGCCTGTGGTGCGCGGTCGAGCGACGTGGTCGGTGCTTGACGGCAAAACTCCCCTCGCCGTCATCTCGCAGGAATGGGACGCGCCCCGATACATCGCAGCTCCCGAGACGCGCTACGACGGCCCGTCTCTGCACTTGCATTTCGACTACGAGTCGCAGCAGGCGCCCGAGATCGTCTTCGACGTGCAGAGGGCGGCCGCCGGTGCCTCCGGAGCCTCGCCGCCGCCCGCTAGCGCCGCCGCGTCACGGCAACCGTCCGGCCTGGTTTTTACCGCATCGCATCCGCCGCAAATCCTTTTTTGGATTGCTTCGGGCGCGTGCTTTTTGGTCGCAGCCGCAAGCATCGGATTCGCATTTGTTAACGTCGATCGCATCGCCGGCCTCGGGCCAAACGGATCCGCCTACATCGGGGCCGCCGCCCTGACCTTCGTCGTTTCTGCAGTCGCTGGATTCGTTTTGTTCCTGCGCGCGCTCCAGCCGCCGCGGCGATCGTTTGGGGCGATTGCTTCGCGTCAGCTGGGCGTCGGTCAGATCGTCGAGGAAGAAGATGCCCGACACCGGCGATAGACCGTTCCGAAGCGCTCTTCGGCGATGAGTTCGAATGCCGGATGCGTCTCGACGGTCGCGCGCTCGGCCGGGGTGTGATACACGATTGCGAGTTCGCGCATCGGGCCTGCAGCTAAGCGGTCGAGGATTCCGGAGAGCACGGTTGCGTCAAACGGGTTGAAGAGATAGACCACGAGCGGTCCGCGAGGAAACCGGTAGGTTGCCGCATCGGCGCAGACGAGCCGCACGTCGCGGCGGCGCAGCGCCTTCGACGCGACCTGTGCCAGATTGTCGCGCGCGATCTCGTAGAGTGCGCGCGAAATCTCAACACCGATGACTTGGCGGAACGGACGGCGCGCGGCGAGCAGGACCGCGCGCCCCATCCCGGCCCCGAGGTCGACGAAGGTTGCATCGTCGAGCGGAAACGGAACGTGCGCGATCAATGCCGCGAAATCGCCGACCGGCGTTGGCTCGTAGTGCGTCGCGTGCGCGATGTTCGGCCCAATCGCTTCCGGGTCGAGATCCCCAAGGAACAGCAACGCCTCCGTCGCGACGCCGTGCTCGGCGTCGAACCGCTGCCCGGCGCGCCGCCCGGACACGCGCGCCCCGAGCCTCGAGCGTCGTGCGTTAACCATCGGGTCGCCCTTCTCTGAACCCGACGGAGGCACCCCGCCGCCGGCAACGTTGAGTTGCGGCAATCCGGGTACGAAACGGCTATGCTAAACCCGGAGAAGTCCCTGAACGATCGCTTGACCGATCGCCTCGCGCGCAACTCGATCCTCGCGAAACTCGGGGAGACGTGGCAGCCCGTGATGCTTGGCCTCCGGGATGCGGGCGGTCCGCCGGTCAAGTACGTCCTCAACGGAACGTTTCTCGGGCACGCACTGCACCCCGTGTTGACGGATATTCCAATCGGGGCGTGGACTGTTACAGCTGTCCTTGATGCGGTCGAACTCGCCGGATCCGACGTTGCGCTCGCTTCCGACGCAACGCTCGGTCTCGGCTTGCTCGGCAGCGTCGCTGCGGTCGCCACCGGCTACGCGGATTGGGCCGATACCAAGGACGAGCCGCGAACGCTCGGGATGGGCCACGCGCTGGCAAACGGTATTGCGGTCGCCGGCTACGTCGTTTCACTTCTCCTGCGGCGCGCGGACAGACGCGGCGCCGGCATCGCCGTAGCGTATCTGAGTTATGCCCTCGCGACCTTCGCCGCATATCTCGGCGGTGAACTGATGGCCAATTACCAACTCGGGACGAAGCATACGGCGGAGCCGCTGGATCCGCCGGACGGCTTCACGCGGGTTGCGACGCTGGACGCGATCGAGGACGGCGGTATGAGTGCCGCCGGCGTTAACGGTATCGCACTGTTGCTGTTTCGGCGCGGTCAGACCGTCTTCGCCATCTCCGGCGCTTGCACGCACCGCGGCGGCCCGCTGCGCGAAGGGACGCTCGAGGGAGACGCCTGCGTGCGCTGTCCGTGGCACGGTTCTGTTTTCTCGCTCGAGGACGGAGCGGTCATCGAAGGCCCGGCGTCGTTTCCCCAAGCCCGATTTGAGACGCGCGTCGTCGACGGCTCGGTCGAGGTACGTGCGCCCGTTCGTTAGCGGTAGATGATCGCGAGGGTTGCGCACAACCACCCGCCGCCGAACAGGATCCCCCCGATGACGTCGGTTGCGTAGTGCGCGGCGAGCGCCATGCGCGACCAGGGAATGCCGATGACGCATGCCCCGAGCGCGGCTGCGACGGAATCCGCAACCAGCGGTGGAACGAAGCGGGCGTGCAGCGCGAGATAGGCGAGCGGCAGGAAGAAGATGATGCTCGTCGCGGAGTGGCCGCTCGGATAGGAAAGGTCAGGCTCGAAGCGCACCAGCCACCGGTCGGGGCGTGGGCGCCGGACGAGCGCCTTGACCCGCGAGATGACGCCTTGCGCGAGAATCTGCGACACGAGCAACGCTACTACGAGCAACGCACCCGAGCCGGTAAGCTGCGCGACGAGCGCCGCAAGGATCCCAAGCCCGAGCACCGCATACCACCGGCCCAGCCGTGTAAAGAATGCGGCAAGTCGCGTCGCGCGGCCGCGTAGCCGCACGGCGAGAGCGTCGAGGCGCGATGCCGGGTGGGCGCGCACGTAGGCTCCGAGAGCGGCGCAGGCGGCGAAACACGCGACGGCCGCGACCGAGAGCACGGTTGCGCTCATCGACTGACCGCGTCGAATCTCGGGCCGACGATGACGTTGAGCGCCCGAGGCACGACGCGAAAGGTCGCCGGGGTTTTGCCGAGACGATTGCCGTCGACGCTGATCTTCTGGCGCGGCTTCGTCTTCACGCGAATCTCGCGCGCCGAGAACGCGATCGCGTCGGGCAGGCTGTCCTGCACGCCGAGTCCCATCGCGAGATACATCCGTGCGACTTCGGCGTGCGACACGCCCGTTGTCGTAAAGAACGCGAGGCGGTGGTCGACGGCCGTCGCATCGGGGGCGATCGGTTGATGCCCAAAATAGCGGCCGCTCGCAATGACGATTTGCTGTGTCTTCATTCGGTTTTTTTCGCCGTCCACGACGATCGTCGCGCGGAACGGCTTGGCCCTCATGAACGGCAACAGCCCCGCGATGACGTACGATGCCGCGCCGATCGCGCGCTTCAGCGGCCGCGATGCCTCTTCCGCGATCTCGGCCGATAGCCCGATCGTCGCAAAGTTCGCGAAGTAGGTGCCGGCGACGATTCCAAGGTCGACGCACTCGATGCGTCGAGCCACCAGTGCGTCGATCGCGCCCGCGAGGTCGTCGTCGAGGCCGATCGTGCGCGCGAAGCTGTTGCCGGTGCCGAGCGGCAGCACGCCGAGAACCTTACTGCGCTTCGCAAGCACGTCGACGGCGGTGGTCATCGAGCCGTCCCCGCCGCCGACAATCACGGTGTCCGCATCCAATTTCACGGCGCGCTGGACGCGTTTGCGCAGTTCGCCTTCGTCTTCAACCGCCCAGAAACCATCGAGGTGAATCCCGCGCGCCGCGAGCATCGCGGGGAGTTCGTCGGCCTTGCGTCGGCCGGAACGGCCCGAGCCGGCGTTGACGATAAGTGTGGCGCGCATCCGAGTCAGCATACCCGCCGCACAGCCGCGCTACGCGCGGTTCGAGGCGGGCGGTGAGTGCATTTCTCGCAAACTCTGCTAGACTTGAGAGCATGCAAAGAAGCGTCCTTGCCGTATTGCTTACCGCGAGCGCGTTCGTTCCGCTGCTTTCGGCGCCCGCGCACGCCGATTCGGAACAGTTCGATCTCTGTCGTAGAAAGTGGGCTAAAATCGCCGCCCAGAAATCGTTCCGGGCCGTGATCGATCCCGGCACGGCGGCTGCGACGACGGTGGATGTGGTCTCGCCCGACCGCCTCCACTCGACGAGCGCTCAAGACGAAGTGTTCGTCATCGGCAGCAAGATGTGGCGGAGGCCCGCCGGCGGCCCGATGCGCCTGATGGGCGCGCCGCCGGGGCCAGGGCTCTCCTCGTTCGAGCCTTGGACGGCGTATGCGCCGGGGACGAAGGACGGCTCGTGCAACGATCACATCGAACTCTGGCGCGGCCTGGGGACCCGCGTCATCGTCGGATCTTGGACGGCACCGGTGGGCCGCGTCACAGCAACCTTGTATGAGGATGCCGACGGCATCCATCATCTCGATCTGGTCGCTCCGCACGAGCGCGAAGCGATCGACTTCTCGAAGTTCGGCGCGGTGACGGTCGGGTTGCCCTAACCGCCGCAAAGCGGCGCTGCGCGCGGTTCATGCTGCAAGGCCGCGGCGTTCGAGCGAACGGTAGCCGATTGCTTCGGCGACGTGCGCGGCATCGACCGTCGGCGCGCCCGCCAGATCGGCGATGGTTCGCGCGACCCGAGCGATTCGATCGAGCGCCCGCGCGGAGAGATAGCCTTTTGCAGCTGCGGTGCGCAGCAACTCCGTCGCGCCGGAATCGAGCGTACAGAAGCGCCTGACGGCGCTGCCGGCGACGCCGGCGTTCGTGTAAAACGCAGTCCCGGCATAGCGCTCGCGCTGCACGGCGCGCGCGGCCTCGACTCGCGCGCGTATCGTGGCCGACGATTCGGCGACGCCGCGCGCGACCATGTCGTCGAAAGGGACGCGCGCGACGTCGATGTGCAGGTCGATTCGATCCAGCAATGGACCCGAGAGCTTCGCTACGTAGCGCGCGACGGTCGCGTCGTCGCAGCGGCAATCGTTCGTGCGCGTGCCGCGAAATCCGCACGGGCACGGATTCATCGAAGCAACCAGCGCGAAGCGCGCGGGATACGTGAAACTTCCGGCGGCGCGTGCGATCGTGACCGTGCCCTCTTCAAGCGGCTGACGCATAACCTCGAGCGCCGCGCGCGAATATTCCGGTAGCTCGTCGAGGAATAGGACGCCGTTTTGCGCGAGCGAGATCTCCCCGGGTCGCGGGCTGCTACCACCGCCGCAGAGCGCGACCTGCGAGATTGTGTGATGAGGCGCGCGAAATGGTCTCGTTCCGACGATGCCGGCGTTGCGCGCGAGTAAACCGGCGACGCTATAGATCTTCGTGACCTCGAGGGCTTCGTGCGCTGTCATCTGCGGCAGGATCGAGGGCAAGCGGCGCGCGAGCATCGTCTTGCCGCATCCCGGCGGCCCGACCAACAGTGCATTGTGACCGCCGGCCGCCGCGATCTCGAGCGCGCGCTTCGCGGAACTTTGCCCGCGCACGTCGCTGAAATCGCCCTGCGCGCTTGGCGTCGCCTCGGTCGGGGGCGGGCCCGGGCGGTGATGGTATTTCTCTCCGTGCCCGAGCACGACCGCGACCGCGTCGTGGAGTGCATCGACGGCATATATCCGCACGCCGTCGACCAGTGCGGCCTCGGACGCATTCGCGCTCGGCACGATGAGGGCGTCAAAGCCGGCGTTGCGTGCCCCGATCGTCATCGGCAGCACGCCGCGGGTCGCGCGCAGGGTTCCGTCGAGCGCTAGTTCGCCGAGCGCAACGAAACGCCCGAGGGCGAGCGTATCGAGCTGTTCGTCGATCGCGAGCAGCGCGAGCGCGATCGGAAGATCGAAGCCGGGCCCGACTTTGCGGATGTCCGCCGGTGCGAGGTTGACGAGCACGCGTCCCGCCGGAAACTGATAGCCGGAGTTTATGACGGCCGCGCGGACGCGATCCCGCGCTTCACGAAGCGCGCTGTCGGGGAGCCCGATAATGGCGAACCCGGGCGTCCCGGGAGCGCTATCCGCCTCGACGCGAACGACGAAGCCGTCGATGCCAAGCATCGCAGCCGAATGTGCCAGAGCGAGCACTGCAGTCCTCCGGCCTGGTTATCGCGACCGAGCCTGGGAGTCGCAAGGGCTACGGCGCGCCGAGTCGCAACCCGTCGGAGGTTATGCGTGGTACACCCGTCTCCGGAGCAGCGCCATGCCATCCCGCTTTGCCCAAATCGCCTTTACCCCGCACGCCCAAGCGCTTCAGGAGCGCTTTGGTTCGCGTCGCGCGTATGCGCGGCGAATGGCGGAGGCCGGTCCAGCCGAGACGCTTGGCCCGCAGGAACGAGAGTTCATCGAATCGCGGGACAGCTTCTACCTCGCGACTGTCTCCGAGACGGGCTGGCCGTACGTGCAGCACCGGGGCGGCCCGAAGGGCTTTTTGCGCGTCCTCGACGAGCGTACGATCGGGTTCGCGGATCTCGCAGGGAACAAGCAGTTCATCTCAGTCGGAAATCTCGAGACGAACGACCGCGTCGCGCTCTTCCTCATGGACTACCCCTCGCAATCGCGCCTGAAGATCTTGGCTCATGCGCACATCGTCGAAGCAGCGGAAGATGCAGAGCTCTTGGAAAGCCTTACCGTGCCAAGTTACGATCCGCGAATCGAGCGGGGGATCGTGTTTGCGGTAGAGGGCTTCGATTGGAATTGCCAACAGCACATTACCCCGCGTTACACGCTCGAGGAGTTGGGCGAACTCGGTTTAGCCGCAGGGACGCTAAGCAATTGATATGACGGTTTTCGTCGCGCTTGCGCAACGCGACGTGGGCCCCCGGCCCGCAGGGCCCTGGAGCGTTCGGACGTAGAACATCATTAACGAAAGGGGGCAGCCGGCAATGCCCACGTGGTTGTGGCGTTTCGTGGCGCTCGTCGCGATTGGAATCGCCCTCGGCCTGACTGCCGGCGATATCTTGAACGCGGGACCGGGCGGAGACTTCGGGCTAAGCGCTCGCGCCGACGGTCCACACGAGTTCGTCGTTACCAGCGTCGAGCCGGACTCCCCGGCGGCTCGCGCCGGCCTCGCGACCGGGGATCGCATCGTGCCGGCTGTCGACGACATACGGAGCCGTTTTCTGCTGCTCTATCCCGGTGCGCCGCCGAACGCGCCGCTCACACTTCTCATGCACGCGCGCGGAGTCGATCGCCGCGTCTCGCTTCAGGCTGCCGCGACCGCGCCGCCTTCATGGGAAGCAGCGATCGCGGCCTACAGCTCAGTCTACGCGATTCAGGCGATCCGCATCGTCTTTTTTCTCGTCGCCGCGTTGATCGTTGTCCGCCGCCCCGATCGCGCCGAGGCCCGCGCTCTGGCAACATTTCTGGCCGCATTTGCGTTCGGAACGATCTCGCGATGGCCGTGGTACCCGATTCCGCTCGCGGTCGTGCTCGCCGTCCTGCAGCCGATCGTCATAGCCTTTGCGATTCTCCAGGCAATTCGCTTCGCGACGCTCTTTCCGCGGCCGAGCACCGGCGGTCCGCGCCGCACAATCGCCCGCCTCAATGACGCGATCATCTTCGCGGCACCGGTTATCGTCGGCGGGCTCTTGGCATTGACGTGGGCCGGGCTCGTGCGCGGCGCTTTTGTGACACTGATCGGCGCGCTGATGAACGTCTTCTTAGCCGGCTCGATCGTCGCGCTGGGGACTGCATTTGCGCTCGGCAGTCGCGAGGCTGAACCGGCCGATCGCGAGCGCGTCCGCTGGATCGCCGTTTCAACCGGCATCGGGCTTGGCGGCCTGATCGTGGCGGCCATCCTGCAACAATTGGGCGTTACCGAATTCGTCGTCGAACCGTTCGTTCTAGCGATCCTCGCGATTCCACTCGGCACGGCCTATGCCATCTTGCGTCATCGGCTCCTCGACATTGGGTTTGTCGTCAATCGCGCGCTCGTTTTCGGCATCATTTCCGCTCTCATCGTTGCGGCCTTCAGCTTGCTCGAGTTCGTTCTCGGCAAGTACGTTTCATCGCTCGGTCACGTTCAGAGCGCGGTGATCGGCGCGCTGGTCGCGCTCGGCATCGGGGTCTCGCTCGGACGCATTCACATGCGCGTCGATTCATTTGTCGACAACGTGTTTTTCCGCGACCGCCATCGCGCCGAAGCGGCGCTGCGCCGGGTCGCCCGTGAGGCCGCCTACGTCGACGATCCGACAATCCTCGCGACGCGCGTCATCACGGCACTCGAACGGCACGCAAAGGCCGGCGGAGCAGCGCTCTATCTGCGCGACGGAAACGGCTCCTATGTCGCCCAGGTTGCTACGATCTCGCCGGCGCCACCGGTTTCGCGCAACGACGCCGCGGTCGTGCGCATGTGCGCCTCTGGGGAAGCGGTCGACCTCGACGAAGTCGCAGAAGAGGTGGAACGCCCCGCTTTCTGCGGCAAGATCGCGTTCCCGATGATCGTGCGCGGGGAGCTGCTCGGCGTGCTCGCGTGCGGCGAAAAGACGAATCTCGAAGCATACGCACCCGACGAACGGGCAACCCTCGGGGGGCTCGCCCATGCGACCGGCATCGCCTTCGATACGATTGCGACGAAAGCGCTCCGCGATGCGGTTGCACGCGTCATCGCCGGCGACGGCGACATCGAGGATCTCCGCCGCGCGCAAGCCCCGCCATTTATTTAGGCTAAGGCCGATACTAACGCGGGAGAGAGCAAAGGGTCTCAGTCGTCGCCGTTAGAACGCCGAATGCCATGTAGCGCCGCCCTCACGTATCGCAGTCTCGCTTCGACGCCGACGAGGATGCCGCACTCGCAGAGGCTGTTTTGAATGCGCAAACGGCTGCCGACCCTCTGTCCGGCGACGAACGTGTCGTTTACGACGCCGACGAATATCTCGGCAGCATCATGATGGATGGGCACCTGCTCACGTTTTGCAACAAGGGTCCAACGCGAATAGGGGAGATGGGAAAAGCGCTCGAACAAGTCGGTGCGACTCAAGAACGCGCGTTGCTCAAAAATGCGCTGACCCTCTGGGTTCAGCATGGTTGCGCTTCTTACGACGAAGCGAACGAGACGTTGATAGCCTTTCACCACAAACGCCGCCTTGTCACCCTGAGCGAAGCGCCGCAGGCGCGCAGTCGAAGGGCAGACGGTGCAAGGCCAAGGGCCAAGTCCCGTCGGCGCTCCGACAAGCTCAGCTCGTGACATAGCTTCAGAGCGGCAGCTGTTGAAGCTTTTTGATTCCGGTCGATGGCCGGCGTAGCGTGGCCCATAATTGGGACGGATACTCAATCGCCCTGCCGCCGGAAGGCGGGGTGAAGCGATCCGGCGCAGAGCAAGCGACATGACCCTCACGGATGTTTTTTCGAAGGATCTTTTTGCCGGAAAACACGTCTTTGTTACCGGCGGCGGAAGCGGGATCAACCTCGGCATCGCGAAAAGTTTCGCCGCGCTCGGTGCGAAGATCGCGATTTGCGGGCGCTCGCAGGAGCGGCTCGACGGCGCGGCGGGCGAACTGCGCGCACTGGGTGCCGAGGTGTTCGCGCAGAGTGCCGACGTGCGCGACTACGCGGCGCTCGAAAGTGCGATCGAGGGCGCTCGCGGCGCGCTTGGATCGATGTCGACCCTCGTGTGCGGAGCGGCCGGAAATTTTCCGGCAGCTGCCGAGGCGCTGAGCCCGAACGGCTTCAAATCCGTCATCGACATCGATCTGCTCGGATCGTTCAACGCGGCGCGCGCAGCCTTCCCGCAGCTGAAGGAGACGAAGGGTTCGATCGTCTTTGTCTCTGCCGGTCAAGCATTCTCGCCGCACCCGATGCAAGCGCACGTCGGCGCGGCGAAAGCCGGCGTCGACATGCTCATGAAGGATCTTGCCGTCGATTGGGCCAAGTACGGCATCCGCTCGAACTCGGTCGTCCCGGGGCCGATCGACGACACCGAAGGAATGCGGCGGCTCGCGCCGGCGCGTGGCGGGAAGGAGAACGTCGCCAAACTCGTGCCGCTCGGGCGGCTGGGTCACGTCGACGACATCGGTGGCGTCGCGGCGTTCTTGGCCTCTCCGCTTGCGTCGTACATTACCGGCACCGTGCTCGTCTGCGACGGCGGTACGAACCTGCTCGGTTCGGGGATGTGGTTTTCGCTGATGATGGGAACGTAGACGCCGCTATGGCGATGCTTCTGCGGCCGGACGCGGTATTCGACGGCGAACGGTGCCACGAGGGTTGGGCGGTTCGCATCGAGGGAGAGCGCATTGTCGCCGCCGGTCCGGACAACCACGAAGCGGAAGCAGACGAAATCGTCGATCTTGCCGGGACGACGTTGCTTCCGGGCCTGATCGATTTACACACGCACCTGCTGTTAATTCCGTACGATGTGCGCTCGTGGGACGATCAGATTCTGCGCGACAATGTCGCGCTGCGCGTCGCGCGCGCGGTCGCTGCAGCAAAACGCACGTTGGAAGCAGGCTTCACGACCGTGCGCGACCTCGGCACCGAAGGCGCCGGCGAAGCCGACGTCGGCCTCCGCCGCGCGATCGACGAAGGGACGATCCTCGGACCGCACGTCGTACCGGTGACCCGCGCGATCGTCGCGCGTAGCCTCTACGGTCCGGCCGGGTTCGTACCCGATTGTTGCGTGCTGCAGGGCGCGGACGAAGTCGATGGCCCGGAGTCGATCTATGCCGTCGTGCGCCGTCAGATTTCGCGGGGCGCCGAATGGATAAAAGTCTACGCCGACAGCCGCCATGGCCCGGGCGGCATCTCGCGCCCGGCCATTT
>Ga0302314_10007715_pt1 | contig 19301 bp, 13 predicted proteins | sample III_Palsa_N2_3_FD_200533 | JGI IMG/M metagenome (GOLD analysis project Ga0302314, IMG submission 200533) | Peat permafrost microbial communities from Stordalen Mire near Abisko, Sweden - III_Palsa_N2_3 | ecosystem: Environmental > Terrestrial > Soil > Palsa > Peat permafrost | place: Sweden...
TTGCCCGATGGCGTGAGGGGCGTCCGAATCGGCGGTGGTCACGAGCACGTCGTTGTTGCCGTCCTTCGCGTTGCCGCTCCCGTCCTGCAGGTGGATCCAGTTGCGCCCGAGAATCCCGTCGGTCTCCTTCACGACGTGGCCGCCGACCATGACCTGCTTGCCGTCGAAGGCAGCCGCACCCTTCGCGAGGTCGGCGATCGAGATCGCCCCCTTCGGCGGGGGTGACGCGGCGACCGGCGCCGCGCTCGGGGTCGGCGCTTGCGGCGCACCGCTCGCGCTCGCGGCGGGCGCGGTTTCGTGCCCGGGAAGCATCCCGAACCAGATCCTGTCGAAGTCGCGATTCAGCTCGCGGCTATGGAACTTCGAGAGCTGCGCCGCGTGGATGACCGTGACGGTCGCGCCGTCCGTCACCGGCGCGCGGTACACGGCCGCCCACTTGTCGCCGTGGTCGGTCGCGAGGTGCAGGTACGTATACTGGGGCACGTCGAAGTGCTCGCGCACGACGCCCGTGAGCGTCTCCTCGGGCGCCCCCGGTTCGGCCGTGCCCGTGGATTCGGGCTGGTCGTTCGCGACCGCGCCCGTCTGGTCGAGCGGGGGTGCGGGGAGTGCGCTCACCGGCTCGGGTGGGGCGTTCTTCGAGAGGAGCGCGAAGGCGAGCCCTCCAGCGAGCGCGACGACGAGCAACCAGGGCAGCCAGCGGTTCACGGAACTGGCAGTGCCACGTCAGGGGGGGGGCCGTCACGGAATTCTTGCGAAGGGACCCCGCACGTCGTACCTCGGGCTCTCGCATGGGCAGTCGGCACCTGGTTCTAGTCGCGTGTCTTGCCGCGCTCGCCGGCTGCAAGAAAAAGCCGGTCGACGCGGTCGCCGACGCCTCGGCCCTGCTCGACCCGGACGGCGGCGGCGAGATCGTCGCGATCGCCATGCCGGAAGGGGGCGCGGGCACGGCTACCGCCAACCCGACCATCTACGCCCTCAGCCTGATCACGCCCATCATGAACGAGCCCGAGTGGGCGCCGCACGACCCCTCGAAGGCCAGCGACGACCGCAAGAACGTCATCCGCCTCGGCTACCTGCGCAAGGGCGACAAGGCGCAGGTGAAGCCGCAGGTCGTGAAGAAGTCGAGCTGCCTCGAAGGCTGGTACGAGCTCCTCCCGCTGCCAGGCTCGCCACCCGGCGCGACCGGCGGCTTCGTGTGCGGCAAGTACGCGACGCTCGACCCCGACGACAAGGACCTCGCGGCCGCCCCGCACCCGCCGAACATGGACGGGCCGCTCCCGTACGACTACGGCCTGAACCTCGTGAACGGCGCGCCGCTCTACCGCCGGCCACCGCTTCGCAAGGAGCGCGCGGAGTACGAGCGCGGCCTCGAGGTGGGCCGCGCCTTCCGCAAGAAGGACGGTGACGACGGCACGTCCGCGCCCGGAGGTCCTCCCGCAGCGCGCGCCGCCAGCGCGAGCGACGACGGGAGCGGCAACGATCCGGCGTGGTACCTCGCGCACAAGGACCGCTCGCAGGTCTCGATGGACGACCTGAAAGGCGAGACGTCGCTCATCGACAAGCGGATGGTCAAGGGCTTCTACCTCGCGCTCGACAAGAACATCCACGCGTTCGCGGGCAGCTTCTGGCGAACCACGCGCGGCATGTTCGTCCCGAAGGAGCACGTGCTCGTGCACGACCCGAAGGTCGAGTTCGAAGGCGTGTGGCTGAGCGCGGCGGGAGAAACGAGACACCTCCCCCTCGGGTGGATCATCAACCCGCACCAGTGGAAGTACACGATCGACGAGGCGGGCAAGGTTCATCGTCACGACCACGTCGACCGCTTCACGATCGTCCAGCTCACCGGCAAGAAGCAGCTCGTCGAGAACAAGAAGTACTGGGAGACCGAGGAAGGCTGGTGGATGCGCGACATGGACGCGACGGTCGCGGACCCGAATCCGCCGCCGAAGGACCTGCAGCCCGGCGAGAGGTGGATCGACGTGAACCTCGGCAAGCAGAGCCTCGTCGCGTTCGAGGGCGACAAGCCCGTCTTCGCGACGATCATCTCGACCGGCCGTCACGACGACGACAACCCGGCCAAGGATCACCGCACGCGCCCGGGCGACTTCCGCGTCCGCGAGAAGCACATCTCGGCCACGATGGACAACGACACCGCGACCGACGGGCCGTACTCGATCGAGGACGTGCCGTGGATCATGTACTTCGACGGCAGCACGGCGCTGCACGGCGCCTTCTGGCATTCACGCTTCGGTCACGAGCGCAGCCACGGCTGCGTGAACATGACCCCGCACGACGCCCACGAGCTGTTCGGGTGGGTCGGCCCGAAGCTACCCGACGGGTGGCACGGCGTCCGCGCGACGGAGGCGAACCCCGGGACGCGCGTCATCGTTCACGACGACGGCAAGAGCGCCGAGGAGTCGAAGAAGGTCCATAAGAAGGACGACGACAGCGACAGCAAGACGAGCGAGAAAGACGACTCGCAGTCGCAGTGACCGGTCTATCGCGCGCGACTCAGTGATGTCCGATGAACATCAGCAGCGCGCCCACGAACATCCCGACCGCGAACACCGGGAGCCAGCTCGAGGTCGCGCGCGCCCGCGCCTGGTCAGCCGCGACGTCGAGTGACCCGAGCTCCACCTTGATGACGCGCTTCTCTTCCGCGTCCACGAGCAGCACGCCGTCCACGCCGAACGCCACGCGGTACTCGAGGAGCTGGCGTCGCGTCGCCGCGCAGTCGAGGCTCGGCGCGACGCGCCCGGTCTTCACTTCGGCCACGTACCTGCGGCCCTTGCGCGACACGATCAGGTCGGCGCGCAGGTCCACGTCGAGCGGCTCGCCGTTGGCGTGCACCGTCCAGCCGCCCTCGACCTGCCGCCCGAGGATCTCGTAGCCGGCGCGCCGCACGAGCGTCTCGGCGAGGACCTCACCGGCCGTCGCGCGCGCCGCGCGCGTGCGGGCGGTCCACGATCGGAGCAGCTGCGTCCACGTGAGACGCGCGGTCTGCACGACTGCAGCGATGGACGCACATGCAGCCAGCGCGACCCAAAGTCCGTGACTGAGCGCTTCTGTCTCCACGATGAAAGCGAAGCAGAAGCGACGCACGCGGCGCAAGTTTATGGCGCTGCCTCCACAAAGATTGTGCGGGAAACACGCGCCGCCCTCGCTTGTTGGCGCTTGTTTCACCGCTCCCTGCGACACGGTCACTGCGCCACCGACGCGCACGTACTCCATCCCCGAGCCCTCACCCATTTGGGGTGGTGGGCGTGAGGGGGTGGGTGTGAGGGTAGACTGGCGCGATGCCCGGCCGCGTCATCCACGGAGATAACCTAGAGATTCTGCCCACGATCGCGACTGGCTCGATCGACCTCGTCTACATCGACCCCCCCTTCAACACCGGCAAGGCGCAGCGGCGGACCCAGCTCAGCACGACGCGGAGCGCCGACGGCGACCGCATGGGCTTCGGCGGACACCGGTACGCGACCGTGCGCATCGGCTCCCGCGCCTTCGCGGACGACTTCGACGACTACCTCGCGTTCCTCGAGCCGCGCCTCGTCGAGGCGCGCCGGGTCCTCAAGCCGAACGGGTCCTTCTACTTCCACATCGACTACCGCGAGGCGCACTACTGCAAGGTGCTCCTCGACGGCATCTTCGGTCGCGCCTCGTTCATGAACGAGATCATCTGGGCCTACGACTATGGCGCGCGCACGACGAAGAAGTGGCCGCCCAAGCACGACACGATCCTCTTCTACGCGAAGGACCCGAAGGGCTACGTGTGGAACGTCGATGCGATCGATCGCATCCCGTACATGGCGCCGGGGCTCGTCGGTCCCGAGAAGGCCGCGCGCGGCAAGCTGCCGACCGACACGTGGTGGCACACGATCGTGAGCCCGACCGGCAAGGAGAAGCTCGGCTACCCGACGCAGAAGCCGCTCGGGATCCTGCGGCGCATCGTGGGTGTCTCGTCCCCGCCGGGTGGCGTCGTGCTCGACTTCTTCGCCGGCAGCGGGACGACGGGCGCGGCGGCGCTCGAGGCGGGGCGGTCGTTCGTGCTGGTGGACGAGAGCGCCGAGGCGATCAGCGTGATGAAGCGGCGGTTCGCGGGGCAGGACGTGGTGTTCGAGTGAGCGTGACAGGACCGAGCGCCGTCGCGACCGAGCCCGTGTCCCACTTCGCCGCGCTCCACTCGGCGACGAGCTCCGCGACGATCGCGCGGAAGCGGGCCGCGGGGATGTCGAGCTTCTCGGCGGCCCGGTAGACGGAGACGAGCACGTCGCGCGGATCGACGGCCACGACGGGTGGCGCGGCGGTCGCGCTTGCGGGCGCGGGCGCGACAGGCAGGTCGACCTCGAGCTCCGCCGCGAGCGGGCCGGCGAGATCGGGGCGCTGGGCTGCGACCCGGTGCACGAACAGGTGGCGCTGTGCCAGCCGGGGTGGCGACCGCATCCCGTTCTCCCAGCGCACGATGGTCGCGGTCGAGAAGCCGGCCCACTCGCCGAATTCGGCCTGCGTGAGATGAAGGGACTCGCGGCAGGCGCGAATCGCGGTGGAGAGGCGGGTCCGTTTCTTCGCCATGCCCGGGAGAATGGCATGGCCCCGGGGGGTCGCGACAGTCCCTTGGACTCTAGTTACAGTCCACTGGACTGTCGCGACAGTCCAGTGGACTGTCACGACCTCTCTCGGTCAGGTCATGACAGTCCAGGGGACTGTCGGGACGGTCCAAGGGACTGTCGCGACCTGACGAGATCGGGTCGGGACGGTCCGCTGGACTGTCGCGACCTTACGTCGTCGGGTCGGGACAGTCCGTTGGACTGTCGCGACCTACGCCGCGACCGTCTCGAGCTCCTTGAACAGCGGCACCAGCTCCGGCCTGCGCCGCAGCGGCTCGCAGAACCGCGTCGTCAGCGCGACCAGCTCCGTCTCGAGCGTGTCGGCGAGCTTGCCTGCCTCGCCGATCTGCTGCTCGCACTTCTTCTGCTCTTCCTCGATGGCCTGCTCGTGGCTCGCGAGCGCGGCGCGGAGCTCGTTGATCTGGAACTCCAGGTCGCTCACGGCGCGGTCGAGGCCCTGGGCCGCGGCGAGCGTCTTGCGCTCCTCGCTCCGGGCCGCGAGCCATTCGTCCTGCGCCAGGGCCGCCGCGCGGTAGGCCGCCGCGAGGTCCTTGTACGGCTCCTGGAAGCCCGAGCGGCCCTCCCAGAACGTGATCTCCTTGTGGACGACCATGAACTTGGCGGCCTCGTCCTTCACCCTCTCTTCGAGCGCCCCGAGGTTCGTCTTGCCCGCGCGCGCCTGCTCTTTCGCCTTCGATGCATCGATCCCGAGCGCGTCCACCGCGAAGCCGAAGCGCTGCCGGCCGTCGCGCCCGCGCTGCTCGATCTGCTCGAGCGAGCGCTGCGCCGTCATCGACCGCGAGCGCAGCTCCGCGATGCGGCGCACGTGGGACTTCACCTCGGCGAGGGTCTTGGTCAGGTCGGAGGGCGCGTTGCCGTTGAACGCGCGCGCCAGCATCTGCTCGAGCACCTGCAGGCGCTTCTGCCACGCCTCGATGCCGACCGCGGGGAGCGAGATGGCGTGCGGGCGCGAGCTGGCCGGGTCCGTCTCGGGCTCGGGCGGGATCGCGGCGCCGACCCTCTTCGCGACGGCCGTGAGGTCGATCATGACGCGGTGGGCATCGACCGGCCGCGCCTTCGCCTCCTTCGCGAGGAGCGCGAGGATGAGCGCGTCGAGCTCCGCGGGCACCTTGGGGTTCAGCTTGCGCGGCGAGGGCGCCGGCTCCTTCAGGTGCTTGATGAACCACGTGGGAATGTCATTCGCATCGAAGGGCAGGCTGCCCGTCACGATCTCGAAGAAGATGACCCCGAGCGCGTACAGGTCGACGCTCGGCCCCGCCTCGCCGGCGCTGATGCGCTCGGGCGCCATGTACTGCGGTGTCCCGAACAGCTCGCCGGCGCCGGTGAGGCGCGTGTCGCTGCGCGACCGGGCGATGCCGAAATCGAGGAGCTTCACGAGGTCGCTGCCGTCCTCGCGCGCGCAGATGAAGATGTTCTCGGGCTTGAGGTCGCGGTGGATGACGTCGAAGTCGTGCGCGCGGGCGATGCCGCGGGCGATCTGGATCATGATGCCGAGGGCGCGGTCGATCGGAAGGGCTCCCTGCGCGAGCAGGTCGGCGAGCGCCTGGCCCTGCAGGAGCTCCATGACCATGTAGGCCGTCTGCTCGTCGGCCTCGCCCTGATCGAAGATCTCGATGATGTTCGGATGACTCAGCTTCTGCGAGCTCTTGGCTTCCCGGCGGAAGCGCTCGCGAGTGACCGGGTCGGCGGCGTACTGCGGGCTCAGGATCTTCACCGCGCACGGGCGATCGACCAGCTTGTGGCGTGCCCGGTAGACGGTCGCCATCCCGCCTTCGCCGATGACGTCCTCGAGGACGTAGCGCCCCGCGAGTAGCGTCCCGATGCGGGGGTCCTCGAGCGGGAGCAGATCCGAGCCCTCGACGAAGCAGAACTTCGCCTCGTTCGGGTAGCGCATCTTGCACTGCGGGCAGGTCTTCACGCGCTTCTGCTTGTAGGGGAGTCTTGCTAGTGCAGCTTGGGGGCAGGATTTGCGCAAGGTGGTTGTGGGGGGGGCTAGCCCCTCGCGGGCGGCAAAGTTGACCGGCTAGACCCGAAGTGCGAATCCGTGAGGTCGATGTTTCGGTCGCGACACTGCCTGGCGGGGCTCGCTTGCCTGACGATGGCTCGTGCCGCGCACGCGGCCGCGCCCGCCCCTGCGAGCACGGCCTCGGCACCGGTCGTCCGCGTGGCGCCCGCGACGCCCAAGCCCGCCAAGAAGCCCGCGTCCAGGCCCGCCAAGTCCACGGCAGGGCACGGCCGCGCGGATCCCGCGACGCGTCGCCTCGTCGCCGCCGGGCCGACCGCGGACGACGCGGCCGCGGGCGCCGAGTCGCCCGAGCTGCACGCGCTGCGCGAGGCCGAGCGCGAGCTCTTCCCGCCGGCCACGCCTTCGCTCGGCGACCCATGGCCGACGGAGCTCCCGTCGCCTCTGTCGGCTACCGAGGGTGCGCCGCGCGTCCACGCTTCGGGCCTGCCGCCGTCGCCCCCGCCGAGCTCACCGCCGCTCGCCGAGGGGGGGCACGACCTGTCGTGGCTCTCCCAGCTCGAGATGCCGGACCTGCCCGTGCGCTGGGACGCGCGCGTGGTGCGGTACCTCGAGTTCTTCAAGGACGACCCGCGCGGGCATCAGGTGCTCGCGACGTGGACGCGGCGTTCGGGCCGCTACCGCGAGGTCGTGCGCCGCACGCTGCGCAAGAAGGGTCTGCCCGAGGACCTGCTCTGGCTCGCGATGATCGAGAGCGGCTTCGACCCGCTTGCCCGCTCGGTGGTGGGCGCGATGGGTCTGTGGCAGTTCATGCCCGACACCGGCCGCGCCTACGGCCTGTCCGTGGACCGCTGGGCCGACCAGCGCCTGTCGCCCGAGGCAGCGACCGAGGCCGCCGCCGACTTCCTGGGCGACCTGCACCGCCGCTTCGGCAGCTGGGAGCTCGCGATCGCCGCGTACAACATGGGGTACTGGGGCGTCGCGGGCAGCATTCGCAAGTACAACACGAACGACTTCTGGGCGATGTCGCGCCTCGAGGGCGCGCTGCCCTGGGAGACGACGCTCTACGTCCCGAAGATCCTCGCGGCCGCCATCATCGGGCACAACCCGCGCATCTTCGGTCTCGAGGACCTGCCGGTGGACGCGCCGCTCGACGGCGAGCCGATCGAGGTACCCCCGGGCACGGCGCTCTCGGCCGTTGCGCAGGCGGCCGGCGTGACGACCAAGGAAGTCGAGCAGCTGAACCCCGAGCTGCGCGCGTCGCGCACGCCGCCCGCGCAGCCCGTGACGGCGGCGCAGCCGGCGGGCGCCGTGCCGAGCACGTACGCGGTGCGTGTGCCGTCGGGCCGCGGGCAGATCGCGTCGGCGGCCCTCGCCAAGTCGCGCAAGGACCAGCCGCCGCTCGAGCGGTACGTCGTGCGCTTCGGCGAGTCGCTCGAGCAGATCGCGGCCGGCCGCGGGACGACGCTCGCGAAGCTGATCGACCTGAACGCGATCACGCCGGGCGAGTCGGTCCGTGGCGGCACCGTGCTGCTGGTGCCATCGACCGCGAAGCCGGCCGCGCCCGCGACGGCCACCACGACCTCCGCGGTCGCCGCCGCTCCTTCGGCCGCTACGGCGGACGACAAGCAAGCCATCGCCGTCGTCCCTTCGGACCTGTTCGTCTACCCCGACCGCCGCCGCGTCTTCTACCGCGTGCTCGTCGGCGACACGCTGCGCGAGATCGCCGACACGTTCCACGTGACGATCGACGAGGTGCGCCGCTGGAACGACCTCGACCCGTCGGCGCGCCTGCAGGAAGGCATGACCATCCAGCTCTTCGTGCCCGCCGACGCGGACCTCCAGAAGACCGTGGTCCTCGGCGAAAACGCCGTGCGCGTGCTGCCCGTCGGGTCGGACGAGTTCTTCGCGTACTGGGAGTCGCTCAAGGGGCGCAAGCGTATCACGGTGTCCGCGCACGAGGGCGAGACGCTCAGCGTGATCGGCAGCCACTACGGGATGACGCCCGGGATGATGGAGCGCATCAACCACCGCAGCCGCAACGAGAAGCTCGGGGCCGGCGACTCGGTCATCGTGTACGTCGCCGAGGCGCGCCTCGCGGGCAACACGGCGTCCGCGCCGGTCGTGGACCCGAACGCGCCGCAGCCGAACGGGCCGATGCCGGACGCGCCGATGCCGGACGCGTTGCCGGCGTTGCCGCAGTTCTAGAGCCTAGAACTTGTAGTTGAGCCCCACCCCGAGCACGTCGGCGCTCGCGGTATACGTCCCGCCGTTGATCGCCTCGCTCTGCGTCGGATTCCCCTGCACGGGGTTCACCTTCGGGACGGCGGCGATCGACGGGTCGACGTACACGGTGCTCGCGAACGTATGCGCGAACATCGCGTCGAAGCGCCAGTGCGCGCCGATGTGGATGCTGCCGCCCATGCCGAGCATCACCTTGTTCATGTCCACCGTGAGCGGCGACTCGTACGCCGCGGGGACCGCGCTCGTCTCGTAGTTGAGGCCGAGGCGCGCATCGAGCAGGTACTCCGACACCTTGAACGAGTACTCGCCGCCGAGGCGGTAGCTGTTCGAGTTGTCGAAGTTGCGCGGGATCGAGATGGGCGAGACCGCGAACGGGCTCGGGAAGCCCTTCACGTTGAGGAGCTCGATGTTGTTCGGGATGATGTCGATCGAGTGCTGCGTGGTCCAGAACTCGCGCACGTACGCGACCTCGACGCGCAGGTCGCCGGGTCCGGCGTGGACGCGGCCTTCGACGCCGGCGCGGAAGATCGCGGGCAGCTCGAACTTCACGTGCGCGTTGTCCCCACTCTGGCTCGCGTTGTCGAACTCGACGGCGTTGGGCAGGCGCACTGTGACGGTCGCGGGCGCGTCGATCGAGAACGGCAGCTGGCCCGAGATGCCGATGCGCACGTGCTTCTCGGGCACGAGCGTGACGCCCGCGTTGCCGCTCGGCGCGAAGATCGGGCCGACCTTGAGCTGGCTGTACGCGTCGTAGTTCGGGTCCTCCGCGGCGCAGACGAGGTTCTGCGGGGGGCACGCGCTGAACACGACGGTCGAGTCGAACGTGCCGACGAGCGCTTCGATGCCGACGCCGAGGCGGATCCAGTCGGCCGGCTTGTACGCGGCCCACAGGCCCGTCACGACGAGCGCGGACCCGTCGAGCGAGACGAGCGAATAACGTGACGGTGACGGGGTGCCATCGCCGAGCGTGAGCGGGTACGACGCTACGGCCGTGTACGGCGAGAACGCGCCGATCGCGAACGTCAGCTCCTGCATGCTCGGCACGTTGTACGAAGCGCCGATCGTCGGGATGGGCAGGAACGGCGTCGTCCCGTTCACCGTCGGGAATACGTACGTGCGGATCGTGCCGTTCGCGTCGGGCACGTTGGTCTGGCGCGTGAAGCTGCTCGACCAGTCGAGCCACGAGGCGTCCAGGAGAAAGCTCGTTCCCGCGTCCGCGAGGCCGGCCGGGTTGTACCAGATGGCGTTGATGTCGTCGGCGCCGGCCACGAACGCTCCGCCGCGCCCGAGCGGACGTACGCCGCGGTCAGTGAAGTACAGGCCGGCCGCGTGCGCGTTCGACGCGCCGAGCACCGCAGCCATCGTGACCAGAGCCGCCGCGCCACGTGCGCGCGCGCCCGCCGTCGCTCGAATCATTCCTGCACGGTTCCTTGCCGGACGATCGCGTAGAACTGCTCGAGCCCGTTGGTCGGATTGAGGAGGAAGTCGCTGACCTCGTTCGAGATGTTCGCGTAGTCGGCGCCCGCGTACTCGCCAGCCTGGGACGGGTCGGCGCGGTTCACGTCACCGATGACGTCCATGATGGCCTGCAGCGGCGTCTCGTTGCTCTGCCCGTTGCTCCCGGGCAGCGGCGTCACGAGGTTCGAGAGGGCGAGCGTGAGCACCTGGTTCGGGTCGAGCTCCGCCGAGCAGATCTCGTTGCCGCTCGTGTCGTACGCCCGGCCCGAGATACGCCCGAGGAGCGACAGCTGCGCGTCGATCACGCTCTTCTGCGTGATCTGTCCCTGGGCGTTGGTCACCGTGGGCTCGAACGCCGAGGCGAGCGCGTTGTAGAGCGGCACGAGGTTCGTGTCGTCCTTCATGACCTGCACGATGTCGTTGGCCGTCGCGAGCATCGAGGGCAATGCGTCGTTCTGCGAAGCGCTGTCGAGCAGGTACTGCAGGAGGTTGCCCATCTGCTGGCGCGAGCTCGTATCCCGGCGGACCGCGTCCAGCACGTCCATCGTCGCGGCGAACGTGGGGCCGTGCATCACGTTGCCGAGCTCGGTCGTGAGCTGGTCGCGCGCCCAGGCGCAGCGCGTATTCGGTGCCGCGAACGTCGTGGGGCACTGCGAGAAGAGCTGCGCACGCGTCACGTCGATGAGCGTCGGGATGAACTTCGGGATCGCCACGTTCGCGAACGTCGAGCTGGCCCCGGTGCCGTTCACCGCGAGGAACTGATCGACGAGCTGCGAGCGGGCCAGGCGCCACTGCGCGAACCGGTTGTCGGTGGGGTCGGGGTTCACCTGGGCGGCGAACACGGCGTCCATGTTGTTGAGCGCCTCGGTGAGCAAGTAGACGGGCGTGACCTGCGGGTTCGTCGTCCCGTCGTTGCGCAGGCCGGTCACGACGCCGTGCCGGTCGGTCAAGCCGATCGCCAGCGCCTGCGCCGGGTCCACGAGCGCGCGCGTCGCGTTCGCGAGCACGGTGATGCCGTCGTACGTCTGCTCCGCGGTGCACTGGTTCGTCGTCGGGTCGGTCGCCGTGCAGTGCGGGATCGTGATGCTCTCGAGGTTCGGCTCGAGGTGGTTGAGCGCGGGAATGATGTCGCTCTGGAAGTCCTGCACGAGGAGCGGCTCGTAGGTCTCGATGCCGTCCTTGGTGCACTGCTGGTACTTCTGCGTCGGGTCGATCGAGAGCGTGCACTCGTCGGGGGTGCCCTGGGCGTCGGCCCAGTGGCGGTACATCGTCTCCATGAGGCCGATGAAGAGGTCCTCGCGGCCGTGGTTGATGAAGGCCGTCAGGAGCGGCGTGATTGCTTCGTAGAAGCCGAACTGCTCCCACACGAAGATCGTGTCCTTGCCGCGCAGGTCGGCCCAGTCGTTCGGCTGGTTCGTGCAGTCGAACAGACCGGTGATGCCGTTCGGGTCGATGTCCGACGCGTCCTCGCAGTCGCTGCTCGTGAGGCACGGGTCGGTGAGCGGCGGTCGCGGCGTGCAGACCGACGACGCGATGTGCGGACCGTTGAGGTTCGCGAGGAACTGCTGCGTGATGTTCAGCGGGTCGCTCGACTGCGTGTTCGTCGTCTGGTCGAAGAAGACGAGTCGGTTCAACCACTGCGGCCGCGGACGGAACGTCTTGGCGCTCGTGTCGTCCCAGAAGCCGTACGCGTTGTTGACGTCCGTCGGATCGCTCGACGAGTACCCGATCTGGCTCGAGTCCTCGACGAGGCTCACGGTCGCCGCGCCGATGCCGAGGATGCCGCTCTTGAGGAAGTCGGAGCGGAAGTTCAGGGTCGCCTTGCCGACGATCGAGTCCAGGTAGAACTTCGCGAGGTTCTCGATCTTGAAGACCGCGCACTCCTGAAACGGGTCACTGCCGAGCGAGCAAAGGCCGCCCGAGCAGACGTTGGCCGTCCCGAGGAGCGGGATGCCCTGGGCGATGACGATCGCCCCCGGCTTGTTGCACGTCGTGACGCCGTCGGTGTCGTGGATGAGCGACAGGAACCGGAGCATCGCGCTCCGGTTGAAGCCCGTGTCGGGCTGCGTCCGGTCGACGGGCGTCTGCATTACGCTCGTGCCCGCGTCCCCGACGTCGAGATTGATCGGCAGGCCGTTCAGACCCGTGAGGCTGCTCCCGTCGTACGTGATGCGATCCCTGAACTGCATGTAGTTCGCGAAGATCGTCCCGAGGTCCTGCGAGCCGTCCTGGCCGAGCGAGCGCAGCACGTCCTCGAGGAGGCCGGGCTCCTGCTCGATCTGCACGGTCACGTCGAGCATCTCGTCCCAGAACGTCGACTTCGCGGGGATCTTCGCCTCGGGGTGCGCGTTGGCGAGCGCCTTCATCGCGAGAGCGTCGCCCGCGAGGCGCGCGGTGTCGGGCAGGTCGGTCGTGAAGAGCTGCTTCACGTACGCGAGCGTGTCGTCCATCGTCGGGTCGCCGAGCATCTGGCCGATCGCGTAGACGAGGTCGAGCAGCGCGGACGTGTCGGTCTCGAACGAGTTGTACGGAAGGAGCGCTGACGGGTCGCTGCAGTTGGACGGGTTCGACGGGTCCGGCGCATAGCACTTCGACGAGAGGTTCGAGCCGTCGCGCGTTCCGAACAGGACCTGCGCGCCCGCGAGCGCGTACATCAGCGTGTTGTGGTTCTGCGACTCGACGGGGTTCGCCAGCGGCTTGAGGTTGTGCAGCAGCGAGGTGGCAAAGACCGAGGACGTGTCGAGGTACTGGTAGAGCAGCTGGTCGGGCGAGACACCGCCGCACGTGCTCGTCACGGGCGCGGGGCCGCCCGCGTCCTCGATGATCGGTGTGCTCGCGTCGTCGCCGCCGCCGTCCTCGACGAAGGGGCGCGCGAGCGTGCCTCCATCGAACCCACTGACGCCGGCCTGGAGCGCTCGCCCGCAGCTGTCGCGCGTGCCGAACGGCGAGCCAATGGCGAAGAAAGGCGACGGGGGGATCGAGCCGTCCGACGTGATGAACAGGCCCGTGTTCGGATCGACGTCCGCGAGCCCGTCGTTGTTCATGTCCTCGAAGGGCGGCGGCACCTGGCCGTTCACGAGCGTCACCGCCGCGTAGCCGCGCGGGTCACGAAGGACGATGTACTGCGGCTGCCCGCCGAGCCCGTACGCGGGGTCGCTCGCGTAGAAGAGCTGCTCGAGGACCTCGAGGTCAGTCCACGGGCGGCTCAGGAGGGTGCGTCCGATGGCCGGGTCGGTGGTGGTCTGTAGTAGGGACGGGGTGAGGTCGGGCGTCGAGTAGAAGAGCTCGTCGTGCGAGGTGGCGATGAGCTGCTCGAACTGCGGGTTCGCCGGGCCGGCGATCGGGATGCGGTTGCCGGACGAGTCGACCTTCGACGTGTCGTACGGCTGCGAGTCGGCCGACAGGAGCGCGAGGGCGGCGTTGGTCAGGTCGCGCAGCGCGGGATAGGCGATGGCGGGCCGGGCGACGCCCAGCGTGAGCTCGATCGGCCGGTACCCCTGGCGCGCCTCGAACCGCGCGAACGAGTTCTGCGCGTCGGGGGACGACTTGATGGCGTTGAAAACGCTCGCGAGCGACTCCGTCGATTGCGGGATGGTGCCGTCGTTGTAGAGGGCCTGGAACCGGCTCAGGAGGCCCGTGAGCTGGTCGGACATCGAGTCCGTCCCGCCGTCGGCCGTCGCCGGCTGGCAGGAGAGGGTCGGGTCCGGGTTGCCGGTGTCCAGCACCGGGAGCTGGATGGCCGGGAACGTCGCGTCGAACGACGCGATCAGGTTCGGGCGCCCGGTGGCGAGCGCCTGGACGCGGTTCACGGCGTACGTGCGGTTCTGGACCTGGACCGCGACGCTCACGGGGTTCCCGTCGATGTCCACGGCCGTGGGGCTGGGCGGCGGCAGCTGCGTCTGGTCGACGAGGCTCGTGTAGTTCCCGTTCGCGTCGGGGTGGCAGATGCCATGGAAGGACGCGCCCGTGAGGTCCTCGGGCAGCGCCTGCGCGCCGAGGCGGTCGCACACGACGCCGTAGAGCTCCTGGCCGATGGTCCCGCGCGGGGGCGGGTCGCGGGTCGTGTCGAACGAGGGCGCGCACGCGGCGGCGAGGAGCGCCGCACCCAAGACGCCAAGACCGCCGAGGAGCAGCGGCCGGTTCGTTACGCGCAGTCGCAGACGCAAAGCCGAAAGCATGGACCCGTCCCTCCGAAGCACTCGCCCCCCCGACCCTGGGCGCGACCCCTTCGCCGACGCGAAGCATGAGTCTAACGCCGGGAAGGGAACGCGCGAGGGCAGGTCATAGAGGCCGGCCGCCCGAAGGCCAGTGAAATCGGACGCACTGCGGCATTTTCTCGGCTGCTAGGATGCCGGCCGCTTCTCGAGCCCCGGAGCTCGAGTCCCGGAGCCCCGCCATGTCCACGCTCGCTTCGACCTCCGCCATCATCCTCGCCGCAGGGCAGGGCACCCGCATGAAGAGCGGGACCCCCAAGGTTCTCCACGCGATCGCCGGCCGGCCGCTGGTGCACTACCCGGTCGCCGCGGCCCTCGACGCCGGGTGCGGCGAGGTCGTCGTGGTGGTCGGCCACGGGCGGGCCGAGGTGGCCGCGTACCTCGCGAAGGCGTTCGGGGACCGCGTCAAGACGGCGGTCCAGGAGCAGCAGCGGGGGACGGGGGACGCGGCGCGCGCCGGCATGACCGCGGTGGGACGCGCCGTCGAGGCCGGGGGAAGAGCCGTCGAGAACGTGCTCATTTTCTACGGGGACGTCCCGCTCCTCATGGGGGACGACCTCACGCCGGTCGCCACGGCACTCGCCGGTGGTCCGGGCCTGGCCCTCGCGACGTGCACTGTGGACGATCCGTCGGGCTACGGCCGCGTGCTTCGCGATGCCAAATGCGAGGTCGTCGAGATCCGCGAGCAGCGCGACCTGCGCACGGACGCCGAGCGAGCGGTCCGCGAGATCAACCCGGGGATCTACGCCGCGGGCGTCGCGCTCATCCGCGAGGGGCTCGCGAGCCTCCAGCCGAACAACGCGCAGGGCGAGCTGTACCTGACCGACCTGGTCGCCCACGCGCGCGGCGCCGGCGAGCGCATCGTCGCCGTGACCTCGCGGGCCGAGGTACTCGCGGGCGTCAACGACCGCCACCAGCTCGCCGAGGCGGAGCGCGCGATGGTCGAGCGGATCGCGAAGAAGTGGCGGGTCGCCGGCGTGACCGTGCGAGACGGGGCGCGCATCGAATCCGGGGTCCACATCGATCAGGACGCGACGATCGAGTCGGGCGTCGTGCTCCGAGGGACGACGCGCATCGGCCGGGGGGCGCTCGTCGAGGTGGGGTGCGTCCTTACGAACGTGACGGTGGGCGAGGGCGCCGTGCTCAAGCCGTACAGCGTCGGGACGGACAGCGCCGTGGGCCCACGCGCGCAGATCGGGCCCTTCGCGCACCTGCGCCCCGAGAGCGACATCGGCGAGGACGCGCACGTCGGCAACTTCGTCGAGACCAAGAAGACGCGGATGGCCAAGGGCTCGAAGGCCAACCACCTCGCCTACCTCGGCGACGGCGTCATCGGCGCCGGCGCGAACATCGGCGCGGGGACGATCTTCTGCAACTACGACGGCTTCCAGAAGCACACGACGACGATCGAGGACGGCGCGTTCATCGGGAGCGATTCGCAGCTCGTCGCCCCCGTGACCATCGGCAAGAACGCGTACGTGGGGACGGGGACCACGGTGACCAAGAGCGTTCCGGCCGGCGCGCTGGCCCTGTCGCGCGTTCGGCAGGAGAACAAGGAAGGCTACGCGACGATCTTGCGCGCCCGGATGAAGGCCGCCAAAGAAGAAGCGGCGGCGAAGAAGACCAAGTAGCGGCCCGGGTCGATCGCTTGGCCGCGCCCGAGCGTTTCAGGCAATAAAGGAAGTCACGATGGACGCCATTCGCATTCGCGGCGGGAAGGCCCTCCGCGGCACGGTCCGTATCAGCGGCGCCAAGAACGCCGCGCTCCCCATCCTCTGCGCGACGCTCCTGTCCGACGGCGCCAGCCGCCTGCGGAACGTCCCCGACCTGCGCGACATCACCACGACCGCCGCGCTCCTGCGCTTCCTCGGTCGCGAGGTGAACGTCGCTCCGCCCGAGGTGACGCTGGAGCCCTCGAGCGGCAAGGTACGGCCCGAAGCCCCTTACGAGCTCGTGAAGCAGATGCGCGCGAGTGTCCTGGTCCTGGGGCCGCTGGTCGCGCGGCACGGGCGGGCGAAGGTCTCGCTGCCCGGCGGCTGCCAGATCGGCGCGCGCCCCATCGACCAGCACCTCAAGGCGCTCGAGGCGATGGGCTGCACGATCACCCTCGAGCGTGGGTACGTCATCGCGGAGGGCCCCGGCGGCGGAGGGCGCCTTCGGGGTGCGGAGATCGCCTTCGACCTGCCCACCGTGACCGGCACCGAGAACATCATGATGGCCGCCGCCCTCGCGAAGGGCCGAACCACGCTCGTGAACTGCGCGCGCGAGCCGGAGGTCGAGGAGCTCGGCCGCGTGCTCAACAAGATGGGCGCGGAGGTCGAGGGGGCGGGCACGGACGTCATCCGCATCAAGGGCGCCGATCGCGACGGGCTCGCACCGTTCGACCACGCGATCATCCCCGACCGCATCGAGGCGGGCACGTACATGGTCGCGGCCGCCGCTGCGCTGGGCAACGACGTCACGCTCGAGCGCGTCGAGCTCGCGGACCTGGAGGCCCTCGTGCTCAAGATGCGCATGGCCGGCGTCGAGATCTCGAGCGAGGGCTCGAACGTTCGCGTCCGCCGCACCGGGCCCCTGAAGGCCGTGAACGTCACGACCGCGCCGCACCCGGGGTTCCCGACGGACATGCAGGCCCAGTTCCTCCTGCTCATGTCCCTCGCCCGCGGCGAGAGCGTCATCACCGAGACGATCTTCGAGAACCGCTTCATGCACGTCCCGGAGCTTCAGCGCATGGGGGCCAGCGTTGCCCTGCGCGGGAACACGGCCGTCGTGCAGGGCGTGGAGAAGCTGTACGGCGCGAGCGTCATGGCGACGGACCTGCGTGCGAGCGCGTCGCTGGTGATCGCGGGGCTCGTGGCCGAGGACGAGACCGAGGTCCGCCGCGTGTACCACCTGGACCGCGGGTACGAGCACATCGAGGAGAAGCTCCGCGCCCTGGGCGCCGACATCGAGCGGGTGCGCGGGGCGGAGGCGTGACAGGCGTGACGGCGACCGCTCCCCTGACGATCGCGGTTCCGAAGGGGCGCGTGCTCAAGCCGCTCGCGGCGCTCTTCGCGCGTGCGGGCGTCGACAGCGCGGCGCTCCTCGCGGAGGACCGCACGCTCATCCGGGGAGCGGGCGGCGTGCGGTTCCTCCTCTTGAAGCCGGACGACGTGCCCACCTACGTGGAGTACGGCGCCGCGGACCTCGGCGTGTGCGGACGCGACGTGCTCGACGAGCGCGCGAGCGACCTCCTGCGGCCGCTCGACCTGGGGATCGGGCGGTGCAGGATGGTCGTCGCGGGGCTCGCGAGCGCGTCGGGCCCGCGCGCGAGCGTGCGCGACAGCGGCGTGCCGCGCGTCGCGACCAAGTACCCGCGCACCGCGGCGGCGCATTTCGCGCGCCGCGGCGTGCAGGCCGACGTGGTGTTCGTGCAGGGCTCCGTGGAGCTCGCGCCGCTCACCGGGCTCGCGGAGCTCATCGTCGATCTCGTCGAGACCGGCGAGACGCTCGCGCAGAACGGGCTCGAGGTGCGCGAGGAGGTCGCGCGAATCTCGAGTCTGCTGGTGGCCAACCGCGCGAGCTTCAAGCTCCGGCACGCGCAGGTGGATCCGCTCCTCGCTCGACTGCGCGAGGCCGTTTCGAACGTCACGGCGTGAGCCGGACGAGCGGGTGGAGGCGCCTCAGCATCGCGCGGCCGATGCCCTTCACGCGCAGGAGGTCCTCGATCTGTCGGAACCGCCCGCCGGGCAGGTGGCCGCGTAGAGCGAGGATCGCTTCGGCGCGCTTGGCACCGACGCCGGGGAGGCGACGCAGGTCGTCGAGCGTCGCCGCGTTGAGGTCGACCGGGTCGTCCGGAGTCGCTCGTGGCCTCGCGTCGCGGGCGGGCGCGCCTCGCGCGGGTGACGCGGGCAGCTCGTCGACCGATACCGTCGGGATGGAGGCGATCGAGGCTCGGGCTCCCGCATCGACGGGCGCCGCCGCGAGCACGGGCTCCACGGAGACGGAGGCCGCGGGGCCGGGAGCCTCCGGACCATGGTTGCTCCCGGCGAGCGCGGAGCGCCCGATGACCGCGAGCACGATGAGCCCCGCGAGCACAGCGAGGCTGCGCGCGGCGAGGCTCTCCTTCGCCCACGCGTGAAGACGCGCGGCGAGCGACATGGGGACCGCGCTCGTCGCGCGGTCCCCACGAAGCAGCGATTTCATCGCCCGTCAGACGCTCAGAAGAGCGCTCCGTCGGGCGACGCCGGGGACGCCGGGGCCGGTTGAGGCCGCGCCTCGCGACGAGGGCCGCGCGCCTGCGCGTCGCCTGCCTCGCGCGGGCCCGCGCCGTTGAAGCGCTCCGCGGGCTCCCACTCGCGCACCTGGAGCGTGCCGTTCACCGGGATGGCGTCGAGCTTCAGGTTCATCGAGCCGTCGCGGTTGACGAAGCCGACGCCCACGCGCGTCCAGTGGGACTTGCCCGGGCTCCGCTCGACCACCGTGAAAACCGCCTTCATCGTGCTGCCGTTCGCGTTCGATTCATTCATGGGAACACCTCTTCCTTTGCGCCCGCCGACTGCCGGCGTGCGTGCGCGACCGGAATTGCGACGCTCGTGCCGCGCTCGGCTGCTGTATTTTTCGAGGGTTCGCCCGTGGGTGGGGCGGCACGGCCGATCCGAGGGGTGGCACGGAACGGAGCGCGGAGACCGCTGATCCCGAGTGCTCTCGAGTTTCCTAGGGGCCCAATCGGTGCTTAGACTACAGCGTACGGAGGTTCCCGATGTCCCGCGACGACCGCCTCGCCCCCTCGCGCCGCGCCTTCCTGGGCAGTGT
>Ga0302314_10007716_pt1 | contig 19300 bp, 18 predicted proteins | sample III_Palsa_N2_3_FD_200533 | JGI IMG/M metagenome (GOLD analysis project Ga0302314, IMG submission 200533) | Peat permafrost microbial communities from Stordalen Mire near Abisko, Sweden - III_Palsa_N2_3 | ecosystem: Environmental > Terrestrial > Soil > Palsa > Peat permafrost | place: Sweden...
ACGCGGTCTGAGTATGCTGGCCGCGAGGGTGTATGGGAACGGTTCCAAACCGGCCCGAAAAGGGCCGGTCCAAGCGGACTTCGGTCCACGCGAGGGAGGTAGTAATGAGGGAAGGACAGCCGAATCGTCGGCATATGCGGAGGTTCACAGGCCTCGGCGTAGCACTGGCGGTGGCAGCCGCAGCTGCCATGGCGCTGTTTTCGACCGGCGCAGGTGCGAGCACCAAGGGGCACGCAGCCGGCAAGCCGTACACGTTTGTGCTGAGCAACAACTTCCTGGGCAATGACTGGCGGCCACAGGTCGAGCGCCTTGCCAAGTTGACCGCAAATGTGGCGCCGTTCAAGGGAAATATCTCGATGAAGGTCGTCAACTCGGCCGACACGGTGCAGGCGCAGATCTCGGATCTGAACAACATCATTCAGACCAAGCCGAACGTCCTGCTGCTGATTCCAGGATCGACGACGGCAGAGAATCCGACGATCCAGCGTGCTTGTAACGCCGGAATCCTCGTGTTCACGCTGTCAGCGCCGGTCGCATTGCCGTGCGTCTACAACCTGAACCAGAGCTTCTACGACGGAAACGAAGCAATGGGGCAGTGGATGGCCAAGGTTCTGAAGGGCCAAGGGAACGTTTTCATAGATCAGGGCGTCGCCGGTGTGGACGTCTCCGGATCGATCGAGGACGGCTTCAAGGCGGGCCTGAAGAAGTACGGCCCGAAGATCACGATCTCAGGCACCTACGTCGGAAACTATGCGGCCGGGCCTGAGCAGACTGGCATCACAAACCTGCTCGCATCGCATCCGAACGTGAGCGGGATCATGACGGAGGGCTACTGCACCCCCGTGTTCAACGCCCTCAAGGCCGCCGGTAAGGCCAACGTGCCTGCCGTTTGCTATGGCTACAACGGCGAGATGGAGGCATGCGGGCAAGCCGGCCACGAGTGCGCTGTTCTGACAAACACGCCGGCTCAGGTTCAGCTCGCCATGCAGATGGCGCTGAAGATCCTGAAGGGTGGGAAGGGGCCGAAGCACGGCAAGACGCTGATCCCCTACCCGATGTACCTCTACGTGTCACCGACACCGAAGGTGACGCTCGACGTCAAGGGGCTCGGGATAACCTCGGTTCAGACTCTGAAGTCCGGAGTCAACTTCTTCCCGAAGCTCGCAGCTGGCCTGTCGTTGCCCTACACGCTGCCAGCGTTCGCAAAGGAGATCACACCACAGCAGGCAGCTGGGTCGTAATCCGGCGCTTGTAAGTGCGGTATACCCGGCGGGGTCTCGAGTCAGCTCGAGGTCCCGCCGGCGACCGCCGGAGCCGGTGGCCAGCAATGACGGTGGTGTGGGAGACACGGAATGACGGCAAGTTCGCTTGAGATCACGGGACTGCAGAAGTCCTTCGGAGGGGTGAAGGCGCTCGACGGAGCGACCCTGAGTTGTGTGGGCGGAGAAACCCATGCCCTGATCGGGGAGAACGGCGCCGGCAAGAGCACGCTGGTGAAGGTTCTCTCAGGCTCGGTCCAACCCGACGAGGGTGAGATTTGGCTGAACGGCGAGCGACTGCATGTGTCGTCCCCGCTGGAGGCACGCCAGGCCGGCATCGCGACCGCCTTCCAAGAACTCAGCGTGATCCCTGACCTCAGCGTCGCCAGCAACCTCTTCTACGGGATCGAGCCCAAGGTTCGAGCCGGGCGCATCGACCGCAACTCGCTGCGCAGGGAGGCGGCAAGCTTTCTCGAGTCGCTCGGAGTCGACGGCATCGATGTCGCCGCCAACGTCAGGGAGCTGAGTCTGGCGCAACGCCAGGTGCTCGAGATCTCGAAGGCGCTGCTTCGCGAGCCAGCAGTCCTGATCCTCGACGAGCCGACCTCGGCACTACTGCCTGAGCAGGTCCAATGGCTCTTCGCGCAAGTTCGTGACTTTGCCCAAACCGGCGGGATCGCGCTCTTCATCTCACACAGGCTCGAGGAGATCGAGAGCCTCAGTGACCGCGTCACGGTCCTGCGCTCCGGCACCAACGTCGGCACCGGGCCGATCGGCGAGATGTCCGAGGCGCGTCTGGTCGAGATGATGTTGGGCCGCCCTGTTGATCGAGTCTTCCCCGAACAGCCGGCCGCACCGACCGAGCAGGACGTCGTCTGCGAACTCACGGATCTGGCGGCCCCGCCGCGCCTGCGTGGCATCTCGATGAAGATCCATAAAGGCGAGATCGTCGGCGTCGGAGGCCTGCAGGGGCAGGGACAGCTGGCGCTCTTCATGGCGCTGTTCGGTGCGATCCGCTCTACCGGCAAGGTTTCGATCAAGGGCAAGCACGTTCGGCTTCGCCACCCTCGGGCGGCGCTCGATGCCGGCATTGCGCTGATTCCCGAGGATCGTGCCAGTGACGGCCTGTGCATGACCCTGAGCATCAGAGAGAACATCTCCGTCGGCAGCCTGCCCGCGATCTCGAGTTGGGGCGTCGTGAACCGGGCGAAGGAGAGCAAGCTGCTGTCATCAGCGGTCTCGCAGCTGAACGTGAAGATGAAGAGCCTCCGTCAGGAGGTCTCCGCACTGTCCGGTGGCAACCAGCAGAAGGTGATCCTCGCGCGAGTGCTCGCACAGAAGCCGTCGGTGCTGCTGATGTATGACGCCACGCGCGGCGTGGACGTCGGGACCAAGGCCGAGATCTACCGGCTGATGCGCGAGCAATGCGAGGCCGGTACGTCGATCCTCTTCTACTCGACCGACGTCGTCGAGCTCGTGAACATGGCCGACCGAGTCGTCGTTCTGCACGACGGGCAGATCCGAGCGGACCTCCACGGCGCCGAGATCACCGAGAGCCGCATCGTCGCCGAATCGGTCGGCGGCGGAGCGACGAGGCAGCTGCTATGAGCGTCACTCCCGGAGTACTGAATCCGCCGCCGCGTGCTGATCGCCGTCCGCGCTTCAAGGTCGGCGCGGGCGACCTGCCGCTGCTGATGGCCTACGTCTATGTGGTGGTGATGACGGGTGTCTGCCTGATCGTGTCCCCTGATCTGATCGACGGGCCCGGCGCGATGTCGGCGAACTTCTCGCTGGTCGTGCCGCTGGCGCTCGTCTGCTTCGGACAAACGCTGGTGATGCTGACGCGCGGCATCGACCTCTCGGTCGGTGGCGTGATCAGCGTCGGCTCAGCGCTGATGGCAACGCATCTGAACGCCAAGGGTTGGGCGGTCATGCCCGAGGTGCTGGCGATCTTGGTGCTCGGCACGCTGATCGGCGTGTTGAACGGCGTGATCATCGCGAAAACCGCGATCCAGCCGTTCATCGTCACGCTTGCGATGTGGTCGATCTGGGATGGGGTCGCGTTCGGGGTCCTGCCGGTGGAAGGCGGCAAGGTCTCGCAAACACTCACCAATGCGACCAACGGCAACATCGTCGGGATCCCCAAATCCATCTGGATCGTCGTCGTGCTGCTGGTTGTGTGGCGCTGGCTGCGCCAAACGCGTCTGCTGGGCGACCTGGTCGCGATCGGAAGCGATGAGAACCGGGCGCGACTGCTCGGGGTTCGGATCGACCGCCGCAAGATCGAGGCCTACGCGGCCTGCGGCTTCCTCGCCGCACTGGCGTCGATCTGGGTGACCGCGCAGACGCAGTCGGGTTCACCGATCGGAGGCGACCAGTTCATCCTCGCCTCGGTCGCCGCGGTCGTGATCGGCGGCACGAACATCTTCGGCGGAAAGGGATCTGCCGCGAGCTCGATGATGGGCGCGATCGCGTTCCTGCTGATCCCGATCCTGGTGTTCGCGCTGAATCTGACGTCCTTCTGGGGCACGTTCTTCCAGGGCCTGATTCTGATTGTCGCCGTCACCTTCAACTCGCTAATTCAAACGAGGTCACAGCGATGAGAGAGGCTGTTACCGACACGCTGCGCAAACATCGCTCGGTGGTGCTGGCGTTCGCGCTCGCAATTGTGCTGTTCGTGATCGGCACGGTCCAGGCGAGCGGTTTCGCCAGCTGGGACCACGTCCGCACGATCCTGATCACGTCTTCGTTCATCGGTCTCGTGGGCGTCGGCCAGACGCTCTGCATGTTGACCGGCGGCATCGACCTGTCGATCCCTTCAAACCTGGCCGGCGCGGCCGTGCTCACTGCGTTTCTGGCCAACGGCAGCTCCGCGTCGTTGCTCTGGATCATTCCGCTGGTGATCGTGATCGGCGCCCTGATCGGGTTGATAAACGGCTTGGGTGTCGCCTACGCCGGCGTGCCGCCGATCATCATGACGCTCGGCATGAACAGCGCCGTTCAGGGGTTGCTGCTGATCTACACCCACGGGGGCCTGGCGGCCGCAGCCCCGACGAATCTCGTCAACTTCGTCAACGGGAACACGCTCGGCCTGTCGACGATGGTGCTCCTGTGGATCGTCGTCGCGATCCTCGCGACCGTGGTCCTCAGTTTCAGCACCTTCGGGCGCAAGCTCTACGCAGTCGGTACCAACCCCGCCGCCGCGCGCCTGGCGGGCGTCGATGTGAGGCGGGTACTCGTCGTTCCGTACATCGTTTCCGGAGCGGGTGCCGCCGCCACCGGGGTGTTGCTGCTCGGATACCTCGGGCAGGCCTTCATCACCATGGGCGACACGTACCTGTTCTCATCGGCGGTCGCGGTGGCCGTTGGCGGCGCGTCGATCCTCGGGGGCAAGGGGCATTACGTCGGCACGGTCGCCGGCGCGATCATCCTCACGCTGATCACTGCCAACCTCAACCTGATCTCGCTCGGCACCTCGGCGATCGACGTCGCCTACGGCGTGATCCTGCTCGGGACCGTCTACCTGGCGTCAATGAGGATGCGCAGCGGTCAGTCGCCGCGCCTTGTGGCGATGCTCGGGGACGCTCGGACTTCGATCGCGAAACGCTGGAGGTGAGCGACATGGGATCTCTGACTGACAAGGTCTGCGTGCTGATCGGCGGCGGCGGTGGGATCGGTGCGGCAACCGCCCGGGCGTATGTTCGCGAGGGTGCGTCGGTGGTCATCGCCGACATCAACGCAGAGCTGGCGGAGACGGCAGCCGCCCAAATTCGCGCTGACGGCGGAGATGTGAGGACCGCGACAGTCGATGCCCTGGCTGACGGCGAAGTCGACGAGCTGATGTCGGGCGTGGTCGAGCGGGAGGGCCGCCTTGATGTGGTCCACAACCTGACAAGCACGACCGTTCTGGCCGCGTCCGTCGATCTGCCGCTGTCGCAGTTCCGCAAGGTGTTCGAGGCCACCGTGCTCGGTCAATTCGCCGGTGCCCAGGCGGCTGCGCGGCAGATGATCGCCCTTGGCTCCGGCGGGTCGATCATCAACATGAGCTCGATCGGCGGCCACGGTGGCCTCCCGCGTCGTGCGTCCTACACGGCGAGTGCCGCCGCGATCGTCAACCTGACAAAGACGCTCGCCGTCGAATGGGCGCCGTACAAGATCAGGGTCAACGCGATCGCGCCCGCCTGGATCCTCACCGATGCCCTGCGCGGCTACCACGAGTCCTTCCCCGGAGTGCTCGACTTCGACGCGCTGCAGGAGCGAATTCCGCTCGGCCGCTTCGGCGAGGTCGACGAGATCGCATCAGTCGGCGTGTTCCTCGCCTCTGACGCGAGCAGCTTCGTGACCGGCACCACGATCCTCGCCGACGGTGGAGTGACCGCCTACATCGGACCGGGCGGAGTGCCAAGTGCCCAGTGATGCAAGCCAAGGAGAGTTAGTCCCATGAAAGTCTTCAACTCCGAGATCTCGAAGCGAGAGCTGCTGCGGCGCGTCGGCAACCTGAGCCAGGTCGGCGGAGTGACGCTGCTCTCGCACGAGGACGGCTACGCCAGGGGGACTCGCTTCCTCGAGTTCCGCACCGGCAGCGGATTCCGCTTCGGCGTCAACGTCGATCGCGGCATGGATCCGGGGTACGCCGAGTTCAACGGCGCGTCGCTGGCGTGGCTGGCGCCGAAGATCTTCCCGGCGCCGCAGTACTGGGAGAACGATGATCACGCGTGGGTCAGGTTCGTCCTCGGCGGTCTGTGCAACACGGCCGGCCTCGTCACGATCGGGAATCCGCAGGACGTCGACGTGTCGCCGTTCCAGTTCCACTCGCGGCACTCAGACCGTTACGGAACCCATGATCGCGTGGCGATCCTGCCGGCGAGTCACTTCAACTTCGGTGAGCTCTGGGACGGCGAACGCTGCGTGCTCTGGGCCGAGGGCACGGTCCGCCAGGAGATCACCTACGGCGAGAACCTCCTACTGACCCGCCGCTACGAGACGGAACTGGGCTCGAACAAGTTCACGATCCGCGACGTCGTTCGCAACGACGGCTACTACCCGACACCGCACCAGCTGCTCTACCACTTCAACATCGGCTATCCGGTCGTGGACGAGGGCGCTGAACTGCTTGCCTCCGTGACGGAGCAGGTTGGAGGGTCGATCTTCGACGCCGAGCAGGGTGCCAGCAAGCGCTACCGCGAGTTCAGCGGACCCGAGGAGAAGTTCGTTGCCGAGGGTTTTGTCCTGCCGATGGCCACGGCAAGTGACGGTTGGGTCTCCGCCGCCGTCGTCAACCGCGGCTTCAAGGGAATCGACGGCGGCCTGGGTGTATCGCTGCGATACGACCCCTCGACGCTGCCGGTGTATCTCGAGTGGCGAATGATGGGGGAGGGGCTCTATGCAGTCGGGATGGAGCCATCCACGAACACGTTTGGAACCGTTCCCGAGCTGCTCGAGGCGGGCTACCCGCTGATGATGGAACCGGGTGAAGAGCGGGTCTACCAGCTCGAGTTCGGGATTCTCGCCGGTGGCGAGGAAATCGATGCGTTTGCCGCATCGCTGCCAGCTGTTGATCCGACGGGAGCGTAAATGCCGGAAATAGTTATCCAGTCCGTGGGCGTGGCGATGGAGGAGGCGCTCCTGACGCGCTGGCTCAAGCAGCCCGGAGACACGATCGCCGTCGACGACATCGTCGCGGAGATCGACACGGACAAGGCGAGCATGGACGTCGTCAGCCCGTACGCCGGCACGCTCGGTCCCCACCTGGCAGCAGAGGGCGAGGTTGTGCCCGTCGGAGCGGCGATCGTCGCGGTGCTCGACGGCAGCGAGCAACTTCAGGATTCGCCGAGCGACGGCGCTCCGACCCCGCACAAACTAAGCCCGCGCGCCCGGCGTCTCGCCGCTCAAGCTCAGGCTCAGGCTCAGGAGAGCGCCGCGCCAGCGGAGCCCAACGCCAACGGCGGCTCGCGGTTCCGAGAGTTGATCGCTGCGAAGGTGGCCGAATCCTGGCGCGAGATCCCACATTTCACGGTCTCACGAGAAGTCAACGCGGGAGCGCTGCAGCGACAGCTCGCTCTGCTGCGGTCAGATGCATTCGATCCCAAGCCGACGCTGACCGACCTGTTGCTGGTCGCGCTGGCACGCGCGCTCGATGGCGACCGGCCGGTTGATCTCGGGCTGGCGGTCGCAACCGAGCACGGCGTTGTGATGCCGGTCGTGCGTGATGTGCTGGGGCAGACGCCAGCTGAACTCGCGAGCGCGCGCCAAAGCGCTGTCGAGCGCGCGCGAGCAGGCAAGCTCAATCAGGACGACCTCAGCGCCACGCCGTCCTCGACGCTGTCGAACCTCGGAGCGTTCGGTGTCGACCGCTTCACCGGCATCGTCGCCAGCGGGCAGACGAGTCTGCTCACCGTCGGTCGGATACTGCCGCGCGTGGTTCCCGATGAGACCCGTGAGATCACCGTGCAGATGATGTTCGACGCGACTCTGAACGCCGATCACAGGACGGTCGACGGAGCCGACGCGGCGCGCCTGCTCGCGGCGTTTGCAGAGGCCGTCGAGACGATGGACCTGACCACCGAGAAAGGAACCTGAATGGACGACAACGGGACCGTTGCCACCGCGCCCCAGGATGTCATGGAGGTCGACATCTCCGGAGTCGACGCCGACATGCTGCGCGAGTGGCTTCAGATGATGCTCGTGATCCGTGAGTTTGAAGAGTCGCTGGAGTCGCTCACGGCCAACGGCAAGATCCCGGGCTCGGTGCATCAGGCGTCAGGCCAGGAGGCGGTCGCTGTCGGAGTGATGGCAGCGCTTGCTCCCGGGGACATCGTCGCCAGCCCGCACCGGCCCCACCATCACGCGCTGGCCAAGGGCATGACCGCAAACGTGGTGATGGCCGAACTGTGGGGGCGGGCGACCGGCTGCGCCGGCGGCCGCGGCGGCACCATGCACCTCAACGACTTCGATCTCGGTTATTTCGGATCCAACGGCATCGTCGGCGCCTCTCTCGGCATCGCGATGGGCGCCGCGCTCGCCGCGAAGCTGAAAGGCTCGGACCAGGTCTGTGTCGGGTTCTTCGGTGAGGGCGGAGCGAACACCGGGAGGACCTGGGAGGCCGTGAACTTCGCGGCGAGCCAGAAACTCCCGCTGATCGCGGTCTGCGAGAACAACCAGTACGCCGTGGAGACATACATCGGGCGCGCGCTGACCGGCCCATCGATCGCGCAGCGAGCATCGGGATTCGGCCTGCCGTCTGTTCAGGTGGATGGCCAGGATGTGGTCGCGGTGTACCGCGCGGCACTCGAGGCGCGTGAACGTGCGGCAAGCGGCGGTGGGCCGACCTTTATCGAGGCCGTCACCTACCGCTATCACGGCCACAACACGGGCGAGGACGCCGGTTACCGCACCGACGAAGAGGTTGAGGAGTGGCGCCGCGTGCGTGACCCGATCGACGGCCTACGTCGTGCCATGGAAGCCGCAGGGCAGCTCGACGCTGATCGTTACGAGGAGATGTTCCTACACGCACGTTCGGTCCTGGAAGCCTCGATCGAATTCTCCGAGAACTCGCCGCTGCCGGATCCGGCGACCGCCACGACCGGCGTCATCAGCCTTCCATTCGACCCAAGGGGCCCGCGATGAGCGACCTGTTCACCGTCGGCCAAGCGTTCCAGCAGGGCCTGTCGGAAGAGATGGAGCGCGACGACTCGGTGTTTGTGATCGGCACGGACCTGTTCATCCGCGGCGGCCACTTCGCGCAGGTCAAGGGTGTCGGCCCGCGCTTCGGGCACGAGCGCGTGATCGATGCCCCGATCTCGGAGGCGGCGATGGTCGCCGCCGGTGTCGGAGCCGCCATGAACGGGATGCGCCCGGTCGTCGACCTCAACTTCATCGACTTCGCATTCGGAGCCATGGATGAGATCGCCAACCAGGCCGCGAAGGCCCGCTATCTCTGGGGTAAGCCGGTCCCGCTGGTGATCAGGGCATCCTCGGGCGTTTCGCTGTTCGCGGCCCAGCACAACAACAGCCTCGAATCATGGTTCATGCACACCCCCGGGTTGGTCGTGGTGATGCCGTCGAACGCTCAGGACACCAAGGGCCTGCTGAAGTCGGCGCTCAGAGGAGATGACCCGGTCATCTTCTTCATGCACAAGCGTCTGACCGGTTCGCGTGGAGTCGTGGGCGGACCTGAGGAGCTCGTGCCGATCGGCAAGGCCGCGGTCCTTCGAGAGGGGACGGACGTGACGCTGGTCGCAGCCGGGATCGTCGTCAACAAGCTCGTGAAGGCCGCCGACGAACTCGCAAAGGAGGGGATCGCGGCGGAGGTCATCGACCTGCGCACGATCTTCCCGCTCGACCTCGACACGGTCGCCGAGTCGGTCCGCAAGACCGGGCGGGCCGTGATCGTGAGCGAGGAGCCGCCGTATGCGAGCGTCGCGTCGGAGATCGCGGCATCCGTGCAGGAGGGCGTGTTCGAATACCTCGATGCGCCGGTGCAGCGGTTGACCGCCGCGCACACACCTATCGGCCACGCACCGAACCTGATGGAAGCGGTGATCCCGCAGGTGGAGCACGTGGTGGCCTCGGTGCGGGAATCGATCCAGAAGTGGCCGTCGAGCTAGACGCGAGTGGCTCTGACCCCGGGCCCGCTGGCCCGGGGTCAAGGAGTAGCGCTCAGATGGTCGGTAGTCCGAGCGCGGTCAGAGCTGCGTTCTCGCGCTGATAGCTGCGCAGAGCCGGCTTCTCGGCGAGGCTGTCCCACCAGCCCGCGTACTCCTCGATCATCCGCAGGTTCCCCGTCGTCATCTCGACGCCCAGCTCCCGCGTGAGCTTGGTGCCGTCAAGTGCGTAGTGCTCGGCGGGATAGGGGAAGACGATGTTCGTGAGGTCGACGGTGGGCAGCGCGACTCCCAGTGCCTGCTCGTCGACGGGCACGATCTGCGGTTCCACGCCCATCACCGCGGCGCACAGCTCGACCCAGCCGCGGTTCGTGATCGTCCGCGCGTAGGTGCAGTTGTAGGCCTGGCCGGCGGCGACCTCAGGCCGCTCGAGCGCCACGACAATCGCGCGCGCAACGTCGGCCGCGTATACGAACTGGTTGATCGCCGTTCCGCCGCCGGGCAGCAGGATCGGGCGGCCGGCGGCAAGGCGACCGAACACGAACGACTCGCGATCGGCGAAGTTGCCGGGACCGAGGATGAACGGGTAGCGGAAGGCGGTTGCACGGAACCCTCCGTTGGTCTCCGCATCCCAGAGGTGGCGCTCCGACGCGACCTTCTCGACTCCGTACTGACCCCATATCGGCATCGGTCCGATCGGCGTTGATTCCGTCCAGGGCATTTCCGGTACCGGGCGGTAGACAGCTCCGCTGGAGATGAAGATGTAGTGCGACACACGTCCACTGAGCGTCTCGACGGCGTCGCGCGTCCATTCGGAGAAATAGGCCGACATGTCGACAACGGCGTCGAAACGCCTGTTGCCGAGCGCGGCCAGCCCGTCCGGTGCTGAGCGGTCTCCGATCACGTCGATGGTGCCCTCGATCGGGTCGCCGGTGACGCCGCGATGCAGGAGCGTCACCTCGTTGCCGCCCGCGAGCAGCTGTTCGGCCACATGGCGCCCGACGAAGCGGGTCCCGCCGAGAATCAGAACCTTCATGCGCGTCTCTCCCTGGTGCTTGGTGCCGGCACTAGTCCTTGGTGCCGCCGGCGTTCATTGCGAGATTGCCGCCGTCAACCGGCAGCAGAACACCGGTCACCATCGACGCGGCGTCGGATACGAGAAACAGGACCGGGCCGACCATCTCACCCGGGTCACCGAGGCGGTTCAGCGGGATTCCGGAGAGGAACTTGTCGCGGATCGCACCGAGCTCGGGATTGTCGAGCCGCACCTTGAGTCCTGGGGTGAGGAACTGGCACGGCTGGATCGCGTTGACACGAATCCCGTGCTTGGCCCATTCGATCGCGAGCTCCTTGGTCATCATCACGATGCCGCCCTTGGCGATGCTGTACGGGAAATTGCCCCGCCCCATCGCCGAGCTGCCGCCGATCGAGCACATGTTCATGATCGCGCCACCGTTGCCCTGAGCGATCATGCGCCTTCCGGCTTCGCGACAGCAGAGGAAATAACTGGTGACGTTTATCGCAAAGGCGTCTTCCCAGACCTCGAGCGTCAGATCCTCGGGCGCTCCGAACTGCGGGGTATAGGTGAGGTTGATGAGGATGTCGACTTTGCCAAAGGTCTCGTCGACAGCGGCAAAGGCATCGCTGACGGCGTCTTCCTTGGACGCGTCACGCTCGAGCACGAGCGCACGGCGTCCCTGTTCACGCACTCCTGCGGCCGATGCCTCGAGCGTCTCAGCGTTGACGTCGATCAACGCGACGTCGGCGCCGTGGGCGGCAAGGCCTGCGCAGATCGCGGTACCGAGGCCACCACCCGCGCCTGTCACGACGGCGACGCGGTCAGTGATGTCGACGATGTCGGTCAACCGGCCACCCGTGCGGCGAGGTCACGCGCGTTGACGACCGTCGGCACAGGTTCACCGGCCAACGCGTCGCAACAGCGCTGAGCAAGGAGCTGCCGCAAGCGCGCCAGCGAGACCTCTGAGTACCAGGCGGAGTGGTTCGTGAGTAGAAGGTTCGGGGCGGTCAGCAGTGGATCGCTGGCGTCGGGCGGCTCCTGCGGCAGCACGTCGAGCGCGGCGCCGGCGATCGTGCCGCTGCGCAGCGCCTCGTTCAGCGCCACCGTGTCGACCAGCGGCCCGCGTGAGACATTTACCAGCAGCGCTCCGGGCTTCATCGAGTCGAGTCGCTCGGCGTTCACCAGATCGCGGGTCTCAGCCGTCAGCGGGCAATGCAGCGAGATCGCGTCCGCCTCTGTGAAGACCTCGTCGAGTGTCGCAGCCTGCACGCCGGCAGGCGGATCCTGGACCGGGTCGAAGCTGATCACGCGCCCGAAGAATGGGCGCAGCAGCCGGATCACCTCGCCGCCGATGCGGCCGATACCGACCAGGCCGAGGGTTGAACTCGACATCGGCGCAATCGGCTGTAGCGCCTTCCAGTCGCCCCAGCGGCCGTTCTCGATCAACTCGCGTGACTGGGCGAGCTTGCGCCAAGCAGCGAGCAACAACGCAGCGGCGTGGGTGGCGACCTCCTCAACACAGTAATCGGGCACGTTGATCACAGCGATCCCGTGCTCTGTGGCGGCGTCGAGGTCGACGTTGTCGACGCCGACGCCGTAGCGTCCGATCACGCGCCAACTGGGGCACTGTTCGATGATCTCGCGTGTGATCTGGCCGTACTGGACGAGAATGCCGTCGGCGGTTCCGGCGGCTTGCACGACAGCCTGTCCCGACACGCCGCCGGCGTCCTCGATGCTGACGCTGTATGCCGCCGCCGCTTCTGATTCGATGCCGATTTCGCCAAACGAGGCGTCCAGCACCACGAGCCGCGGGTTCATAGAGGGTCCTCCGTCAGATAGTCATGTAGTACACGTCCGGCCACGAGCGTGAAGTCGGCCCGCCAGTAGTAGCCCTCGAGCGGCTCGATCACCGGTAGGCGCCAGACGGGCGCCTGAGCGTTGGGGCGCAGCTCGACTGTGGACGGTCCCGTCCAGCATTCGTGAACGCGCACATCGGTCAGACGGCGCGCGGTCAGCTGCCTGATCGCAGGGGTTCCGTCGATGTGCGGGATCAGCTTGTAGTTGATGTTCTCCGCGAAGTCGAAATGGCGGCTGATCTGGCTGTGCTCGACGGCACGTTGCTTGTAGGGCATCGTTGCCGTCAGGATCGTGATCCCATTGCGCTCGACCTCGGCGACGATCAGATCACCGCGGGTCTCGAGTTTCAGCGCCGCCATCTTCTTCGGCTGTCCGTGGACCTCGCGTCCGTGTGCGACGCCGACATCGGAGTCGAGATAGAGGCCGACTGAGTAGCCGCCCTCGATGGTTTGGTGAGGTTGGACGAGACGCGCTCCGAACATCACGTTGCACTCATGAGCAGTGCCGACGAAATCGACGTCCGGCATCGAATAGATGTGTGCGAGGACGACGTCGCCCGTGGGCTCGAGCGGCGGCGGTAGGAGGCGAGCGATCGCAGCCGGGTCGGTCCGCCACGCCGCGGTCAGGATCGATACGTTGCGGAACTCGATCGGGAAGGGTGGTACCAGTGGCGCGTCCCAGGGGAATGAAAACGGACCGTCCGCGGTTCCGGCGTCCTCGAGCCTCTGGTCGTACGCGGGAGTCCCGCGCCATTCATCGGACATCGGCGAACCTCGTTACCGCGTCCCAGTCCCAATCCAGACCCAGGCCAGGGCGATCCGGCACCAGGGCGTTGCCGTTGTGCACCTCGAGCGAGCTCTGCAGTAGTTCATCCAAGCCGTCGAGGCCTGAGCCCGGAGGCATGTACTCGAGCCCGGCACGGTGAAGATTCGGGATCGCCGCGCCGAACTGAACGTGGATGTTGGGATGCACGTGGGCCGAGACCTCGAGGCCATACGCCGAAGCCAACGCCGTGCTGGCCATGAACTCCCTGACGCCGCCGACCGCGGTTGCGTCGCAACGTACGACGTCAACTGCGTCAGAGCTGATCAGCTCACGGAAGGAGCGGTGGCCGGCTAGGTTCTCGCCGAGCCCGATCAGGATGCCCGAGCGTCGCCGGAGATCGGCGACGAGTGGAGCCAGCGCCTCTGAGAATGGATCCTCGAGATAGGCGAGGTCGAACGGCTCGAGCAGGCGCATCCGCCGCAGTGCGTCCTCGAGGCTCGTGAATGAGCGGAACGCGTCGACGACCACCGCGCATTCATCGCCGACGACCTCGCGCACCGCAGCGATCCTCTGCGCATCCGTCGCGGCATCGTCGGCACCGACGGTCAGCTTCACGGCCTTGCACCCCAAGCGCATGAAAGCTGCCATCTCCTCCTGCAGGTCGTCGAGTCCGGTCGAGCCCTCGCGCTTGTAGCCGCCGACCCCGCAGACCGGCACCTCGCGTCGGTAGCGGCCGAGCATGTCGGCGAGCGGCGCCTGCATGCGCTTGCCGAGCAGATCCCAGAGCGCCAGGTCGACGGCGCTGGCCGCGACGCTGAACAGCCCATGCTCGGCGTATGGCCAATAGGCACCGGCCAGTTTCGAGCGAACCAGCTCCGGCACTGACGGGTCGGCATCGATCAACAGCGGCGCGAGCGAGTCCTCGATGATCCTTGAGACCGGCAGACCACGACCGAAGGCGTATGCCGCTCCCTCCAGACCGTCAACCGTTCTGATCCGAACGACGGCGTAGGTGCGCTTCGTCACCCGGGCCTCGCCGACGATCAGCGGACGGGGGAGTGGAACGGTGCAGTCAAAGCATCGGACCTCTCGGATCCGGTCGACGCCGATGCCCTCGAGCGGGGCGGTGGCGGTCATCTGACGCTCAGGGCGGTAACAGCGGGCGGTGCAGTCGACGCGCGTGTCTGCAGGCTGGTCGGTATCACTTTCACGCGGGGCTCCAGGTCCGGGTTGGCGAGCCTGGAGGTCACCATCCGGCTGGCGTGGTGCGCCAGACTGTCGATCTGGCGCGACATCACCGTGAGCAGAGGGCGCTTGACCGATGCCAGTTCACTTTCGTCCATCGCGATGATCGAGAGGTCCTCAGGGATTGAGATCCCACGACCATCGAGGTACTCGAGTACACCAGCGGTAACGGTGTTGGGGACCGCGCAGATGATCGCGGTGGCGCCGGCGGCGAGCATGCGCTCAGCGATCTCCGCACCGAAGTCGCGATTGACGCGGTTGTACGGAACTGTCATCTCGGCAACCGCCTCGAGCCCGAGCGTCGCCACCGTGGCTACAAACGCTGAGCTGACCTGCCGGCCCGGGCGAACATCGAGGCTCAGGTGTGCGATGCCAACGCGGCGGTGGCCCAACTCCGCAAGGTGCTCGAGTGCCTTGCGGACGCCGATGCGAAGGTCAGCCAGAACCACGTCCGCTTTGACGCCCGGGATCTCACGGTCGATCAGTACGACCGGCCTGCCGATCGCCGAGAGCACCTGCGCCAGTTCCGCATCACGGTCATTGACAAGTGAAAGCACGAGCGTGTCGACGCGGTGGTCACGCAGAGACTGCAGTCCATGGCGCTCGCCGGCCGCGTCCCAGCCGGAGCTGACAATCACCAGGCCGACGCCCTCGTGACGCAGGTCCTCCTCGAGCACTTCGGCGACGCGACTGAAGATGTCGTTGTTGATCGCCGGTACGAGGTATCCGACCAGGAAACTCCTCGTCGTCCGCAACCCGCGCGCCGCGGAGCTCGCGCTGAAGTCAAGGTCTGAGACGGCTTCCAACACGCGGTCCCTGGTTTCGCTCGCGACATGGGGCGATCCATTGAGGACTCGCGAGACCGTCGACTTGGAAACCTGTGAATGACGTGCGACGTCGATGATCGTGAGCTTCCGCTCGCCATCGCCCGACTCGCTTTTCGTCTTTACACCGGCCATCTACGCCTTTCCTGTGCCATTTGACGACAGAGCGTGGGAACGTTCCCTAGGATACGCACATTCCCCTACTGAGGACAACCTTGGACGGCAGAATCCACACCGAAACGACCGGCAATCAGGGCCAGAGCGCACAGCCGGGAGAACTCCTATCCGTCGGGACGCTGCGTGCGTATCTGGACATGCGCGGTGTCCTGCCGCTCGGAGTTCACGCCGAAGTGAGCCGACTCGACGGCGGCGTCTCGAACGTGGTGTTGGCGGCCGACGACGGCGCAACACGCGTGATCGTGAAACAGGCACTGCCGCAGCTTCGCGTAAGCGAGCTCTGGCTGGCCAAGCGAGAGCGGGCGATCAGCGAGGCTGAAGCGCTGACTCTTGCTGCGACGATCACTCCAGACTCCGTCCCAGTCCTGATTGATTCCGATCGCGACAACTGTGCGCTCACTATCGACGGGGCGCCTACGAGTTGGAGCACTTGGAAGAGCCGGCTGCTTGCGGGCGACGTCGACCCAACCGTCGCGTCTCGGCTTGGCAGCATCCTCGCCAAGTGGCATGGCGCGACCTTCGAAGACGACGCTGTCGCGAACGCATTCGCCGACTACGAGGCCTTCGAGCAGTTGCGCGTGGACCCGTTCTACAGCGTGGTGGCAGAGCGTCGGCAGGAGTTGGCAGAACCGATCGCCGCGCTCAAGGCGCGGATGGGGGCGACGCACGCGTGCCTTGTGCACGGTGACTACTCGCCGAAGAACGTGCTCGTCGGCGACGGCCTGTGGGTGATCGACTTCGAGGTTGCCCACTATGGGGATCCGGCGTTCGACGTCGCCTACATGCTCAACCATCTGCTGCTCAAACTGATCCACGTGCGCTACTCGACGGCTCAGCTTGCCTTGAGCGCCAACTCATTCTGGGATTCGTATCGCGAGGCCGTGCCCGCGGAGCTCCGTCCCGACCTCATCTATGTACTTGCCCACGTCGGTCTGCTGATGGTCGCGCGCATCGACGGCAAGTCCCCGGTTGAATACCTCACTGCGCACGAGTGCGACGCTGCTCGCATGATCGGTTCGCGGCTGCTGCTCGATCCGCCGGACACGCTCGATCGGGCGCTCGAGATCGTCACGTCAGGAATCGCATGACGCCCACGATCACAGCGGTACACGCCAGAGAGATTCTTGACTCCGGTGGACGGCCCACGGTGGAGGTCGATCTGGTGCTCAGCGACGAGACCGTCGCCCGCGCAAGCGTTCCGTCGGGCGCGTCGACCGGCCGTCATGAGTCGCTTGAGCTGCGTGACCACGACCCCTCGCGGTTCAGCGGCAACGGCGTGCTTTCCGCTTTGGCGAACATTCGCGACACGATCACGCCCGCGGTACTCGGCAGGGATCCGTTTGATCAGACCGGGATCGACGGCCTGCTGATCGAGTTGGACGGGACCGACGACCGTTCGCGCCTCGGCGCAAACGCGATGCTCGCGGTGTCGGTTGCTGCGTCGCGAGCAGCGGCTGCCTCAAATCGCACGGCACTCAGGGAGCAGCTGGGCGGCGGATCGATGCTGCCCGTGCCGATGATCAACATCATCAGTGGCGGCCTGCACGCGGAGGGCGGCCTCGCGTTTCAGGACTTCCTGATCATCCCGGTGGGTGCGAGCTCATTCCGGCAGGCGCTCGAATGGTGCTCGGGTGTGCGTACGGCGACGCGGGAAATCCTCGAGCTCAACGGGCTCACGACGCTGAAGGCGGCGGAGGGTGGATTCGCCCCACCGCTCGCCGATGCCAAGGCCGCGCTCGATCTGCTGATGGCAGCCACTGCCCGGGCCGGCAGATCTCCGGGCGATGAGATCGCCTTCGCAATCGACGTCGCCGCCACGCACTTCTGCGACGGTGCTGGTTACCGGCTGTCGGCGGACAGCGGTGTGCTCAGCGCCGGAGCGTTGGTCGCGCAACTCGTGGAGCTCGTCGACCAGTATCCGGTGGTCTCGATCGAGGACGGCCTGGCCGAGGATGACTGGGGCGGCTGGGGTGAGCTCACGCGGCTGCTCGGTGATCGGATCCAGGTCCTTGGCGATGACCTGTTCACGACCAACTCAAGACGGCTTGAACGCGGGATCAGCAGCGGCGTGGCAAATGCCGTGCTCGTGAAGATGAACCAGATCGGCACGCTCACCGAGACTCTCGATGTGCTCAAGCAGGCAGATGACAACTTCTACGCGCCCGTTGTTTCGGCCCGCTCGGGAGAGACCTGCGATTCGTTCATCGCGGACCTCGCGGTCGGCACCAATGCAGGACAGATCAAGATCGGCTCGCTCGCGCAATCAGAGCGACTCGCCAAGTACAACCAGCTGCTGCGGATCGAAGAGGAGCTGGGACCGGATGCGGCGTTTGCTGGACGCGAAGCGCTGGCTCCTCGGCGACGACCGACACCGACTGAGCAGTGACAAATCCAGGTTTCCAGGAGGCGACATGAACGACTTTCAAAACGAGTGGCACGAGCGGTTCGGCCGCACCGAACCGAAGGTGCTCTGCATAGGCCTCAACTACAGCGATCACGCCGGCGAGGCGAGCCTGGAACTGCCGAAGGCGCCGCTGATGTTCGCCAAATTCGCCAACACGCTGTGTGCGGACGGCGACGCCATCGTGCTGCCGCCGGACATCGGCCACGTAGACGCCGAGGCGGAGCTCGTGGTTGTCATCGGCGAGGTCGCCAAGAACGTACCGGCGGCGTCAGCCAACGACGTGATTGCCGGCTACACCTGCGGTAACGATGTCAGCGCTCGGGACGCGCAGTTCGGCGATGGCCAATGGTTCCGCGGGAAGGGTTACGACAGCTTCTGCCCGATCGGTCCACGCTTCGTCCCAGCCTCCGAGCTTGGTGATCCGAGCGATCTTCGTGTCATCCAACGGCTCAACGGCGACGTCCTGCAGGACTCGCGTACGAGCAACCTGATCTTCGGCATCCCGACGCTGATCGCCTACGCGACCTCCGTGCTGACACTGCTGCCTGGCGATCTGATTCTCACCGGCACCCCAGACGGTGTCGGCGTATTCCGCGACCCGAAGATCTCAATGAAACCCGGGGATCACGTTGAAGTCGAGATCGAGCGGATCGGCGTGCTGTCGAATCCGGTCGTGCTCGCTGCCGGAGGCTGATCCGCGCGCATCGCGCACGGGCCGCAGCCGCAATGTTCAGCGGCGCTTTTTCTTCTTGACCTTCCCGGTCAGTTTGAGCCGCAGGGTGCTTGCCTCGTTGAAGGGCCCGAGGGTCGTCGACTCCATGACCGATACGGCGAGTTTCTCGTGGTTTTGTTTGAGCGCGGTCTGACCGGCGCGGGTCAGATGGATCTTCACCTTATGGGCGCCGTGCGAGGTGATGGTCAGGTGGCCTGATCCCACGATCGCGGTGTGGTGCTTGCGCTTGGCGCGGGCCGCGCCGGCCACGACTGCTGAGAGTTGTGTGGAGACCGTGCATGGCACCGAGTAGCACGACAGCGGTACCGTCACCGTGCTTTTCGCGACCGGCTGAGGCTTTGCCACCTGCGCCGCGAACGAGTTGCCTGCGTCCGAGGCCGAAAACTCAAGCGCGTAGATCGAGCCCGCGGCGGTA
>Ga0302314_10007719_pt1 | contig 19297 bp, 18 predicted proteins | sample III_Palsa_N2_3_FD_200533 | JGI IMG/M metagenome (GOLD analysis project Ga0302314, IMG submission 200533) | Peat permafrost microbial communities from Stordalen Mire near Abisko, Sweden - III_Palsa_N2_3 | ecosystem: Environmental > Terrestrial > Soil > Palsa > Peat permafrost | place: Sweden...
CGGGCCGCTTTCGCCCCGGCGAGATCCGTGTCACCGACCAAGCCACCGATACGGTCGTCTACACCGGCCCCGACGCTGATGACGTGCCTGCGCTCATGGTCGAACTGTCAGAGTGGCTCAATACGGGGGACCTCGATGCTCCAGGTTATGTCCGCGCCGCAATGGCGCACCTGAACCTGGCCTCGATCCACCCGTGGCGCGACGGGAACGGCCGCATGTCCCGCTGCGTGCACACCCTTGTCATGTCTCGTTGCGGCGAGCTTGCGCCGGAGTTCTCCTCCGTCGAGGAATGGCTGGGTCAGGGGCGTAATAGATATGACTACTACGATGCTCTCGCTCACGTGCAACGCGGCCGATTCGCTCCTGGTGATGGTGACACATCGGCGTGGGTGCGTTTCAATCTGCGCGCCCACCACCTGCAAGCGCAGCTTGTGGAGCGCCGTGCCGAACGGGCGGCGAAGCTATGGACGGCACTGACCAAGCTGGCTGAGGCCGAGAGCTTGCCGGAGCGCACTGTCACCGCCTTGTATGAAGCACTTCGGGGTGGCGCGGTCCGCCGGACGATGTATCAGCATGATGAAGAACTCTCCACCGATCAATCAGCGAGGGATCTTCGAATGCTTACCGAACGTGGACTGCTGGAGGCCAAGGGCGCGACAAAGGGGCGTCGTTATGGAGCCACACCAGTCCTTGGCGAGCTGGCTTATCGCGGATTCCAGGCACTGGGGGAATTGCCTCCGCTGAAGGAGCCGTATGGCGCCCGGCTGCTCATGCGATAGCAGTTGACCGCACCCTTGCTGCCGTAGGCATCCTCTGCGCTGGCGAGGCGCAGGGCCCGGTGCGCCGGTGTTCAACCAGTTCAGGCTGCGTCAGTTCAGGCGTAGCGTGCGGTCGACGATGTCTGCGGCGACCTGTTCTATCGGCCGGTCCTCGGCGAAGGCGTGCGCCCTGATCAGGGCGAGGGCGTCCGCGGCGGCGCAGTCGCATTGCACGGACACCATGCCGGCGGCCTGGTTCACCACGGCCCACTGGCCACTGCGGTTCAGCATCGGCGGCCAGCCGAGGAGTTCCTCGGTGTCGGCCGATCCCAGATCCACCGCAAGCATGGCGACCAGTGTGTCCGCGACCACTCGGTACGAATCCAGGTCCGGGCCGGGAGTCATCGGGGGGTCGAAGACTGTCAGCGCCGCGAGGGTGGCGCTGATCGTTTCGACCGGAACGGCCGCGACCGCGCTGATGCCCAGCTGTACCACGGCGGGTCCGTAGATCGGCCAGGCCTCCTGCATCTGGCCGCCGGCTGCGGTGACCGGGCGGCGCAGCTGTACCGCTGCGTGGGCCGGGCCTTGGCCGAGGGTGTATTCCAGGTATTGGGCGGTACGGGTCGCCTGGTCCGAGGCTGCGGCCGGTGTCTCGGTGCCGTCGGGGCCGAAGAGGGTCAGCGCGGCGCCGGAAGCGCCGAGCGTCTCGGCGACGGCTGCCATGAAGCCGGGCTGGGCCTGCGGGTTGACGGATCCCTCACTCCACCGGCGCAATCGGTCGGCGTGCACGGTGTGGATCCGGGCCGCGGTCCGGTGCTGCTGCTCGACCTGCCGGTGCATGACCGCCATCCGCCCGTGGAATGCCCGCATCCCGTCGGTGGCCGTCGCCATCAGTGTTTCGTGCCGGGAGGCGATCTCGGCGGCGCGCGCGGCTCGGCGGCGCTCGACCGTCGCGCGCTGCATCGCCTGGTCGAGTTCCCGGCCAGGTTCAGGCGGGAGGGGCATGTTCGCAGGATACGCCAGAGGCACCGTGGTTCACAGCGCGCTTGTGGGATTCGGCGGGTGCCGTGTCAGTCGCGATTGGTGTCCTCCATCAGCAGGACGACGCCGCCGCCGTCCATCGGGGAGCAGGCGATCGAGCACAGGATGCTGCGGCCGATGCGGTTGACCGCGACGATGTCCGCCGGACCGGACCGGACCCCGGTGGACTGACACGCCGCGACGACTTTGCGCACCTCGTCGGTCGGCAGGCCGAAGTCCAGGGTGAAGAACGGCTGAAGGTGGACCTCGCGGGCGCGCAGGCCCCACAGGTCTTCCGCGCCCCGGTTCCAGCTGTGCACCCGCAGGTCCGCGTCCAGTACCACGACGCCGGCGGCGATGCTGGAGAGCACGCCTTCCAGGAAGCTGCGGGCCATGTCGAGTTCGCCGGATCGGATCCGCATCTCCTCGTTCATGGTCTCGAGTTCCTCGTTGCCGGACTGGAGTTCCTCGTTGGTGGTCTCCAGTTCCTCGTTCGTGGACTGGAGTTCCTCGTTGGTGGTCTCCAGCTCTTCGATGCTGGATTGGAGTTCCTCGTTGGTGGTCTCCAGTTCCTCGTTCGTGGACTGCAGCGCGTCATAGGCCGTCTCCAGCTCGCCGCGGGTGCGGGTGAGCTCGTTGTGCAGACGGGTGGCGACCGTGGTGTCCAGGAACGTGAGGGCGACGCCGACCAGCTGGCCGTCGGCGGCGGACATCGGTTGGATGACGATGTCGAGGAACTGAGAGTCGCCGTCGTGCAGATGACGCTCGGCGGCGGGGACCCGGACGGTGCGCCGCTCGTTCTCGGCCTGTTCGATCAGCGAGCGCAGTTCGGTCGGCCGGTAGGAGATCTCCAGGTCCCGGAACGGCCGGTTCAGGTCGTAGGTGGTGAGGCCGAATTCGGCCCGGGCGGCGGCATTGATCAAGACGATCGAGCCGTCGGGGCCGACGGCGATGGTGGCGTTCGGGGAGGTCTCCACCGTCAGGTCGCGCAGCTGGCGTTTGCGGCTGGCCTCCCGGACCTCCGCGCCGGTGGCGGCGTCCACCTTCAGCGGCGCCGGATTGTAGGGGGTGGCCGGTTCGCCCGGCCTGCGCCGGAAGATCCGCTGGCGCATGTTGGCGACTTCGAAGCGTTCGCCCTCGGACAAGAGCATCTCGGCCTTGCCCAGGAACAGGTGGCCGCCCTCCCGCAGGGCGAAGTGGAAGCGGTCGATGATCTGCGACTGGGCCTCGGAGTTGAAATACATCAGGGTATTGCGGCAGACCAGCAGGTCCAGGCGGGAGATCGGCGCGTCCCGGGTGATGTCGTGCCGCCCGAAGATCACCCGCCGGCGCAGGTCCGCCCGGAACGCGAACTGGGAGCCGTTGGGCTCGAAGTACTTCGCCCGCAGTTCCGGAGCCAGCGGTTCCAGGGCCTTGGCCGAGTACAGCCCGCTGCGCGCCTCGCGCAAAGCCTCCTCGTCGACGTCCGTGCCGTAGATCTTGACCCGTCTGGCGCACTCCTCGACGCCGAGGACCTCGGCGAACAGGATGGCGAGGGAGTACGGCTCCTGGCCGCTGGAGCACCCCGCGCTCCACACCCGGATCTCCTCGGCCGCCTCGCGCGCCGCGATCAGCTCGGGCAGGATCTCCCGCTGCAGGTACGCCCAGGCCTCGGCGTCCCGGGTGAAGCTGGTGACGTTGATCAGGATCGTGTTGAACAGGGCCCGGAACTCTTCGGCGTCGGCCTCCAGGAGGTCCTGGTAGTCGGCATAGTCGGTGATGCGGGCGTCGCCCATCCGCTTGCGGATCCGCCGGGCCAGCGTGGAGCGCTTGTAGCCGGTGAAGTCGAAGCCGCGGGAGTCGCGGATGAAGACCAGCAGCTCCTCCAGGTCGCCGCCGGGCTCCAGGTCGGGGTGCTCGTCCGGCACGGTCACCTGTCTGCCGGCTCGACCAGGCTGCGGATGACCTGCGCGATCTCGTCCAAGGGAAGCACGAAGTCGACCACGCCGGTTTCCACGGCCGCCTGGGGCATGCCCGGGAACTCGGCGGACGCCGGATCCTGAACGATCACGGTGCCGCCTCGGGCCTTGACCGCGGTCACCCCCATCGCGCCGTCCTTACCGGTCCCGGTCAGCACACAGGCGACCGCCCGCCGACCGTAGGCGCCGGCCACCGACTCGAACAGAAGATCCGCGGACGGGCGCACGAAATGGACCAGCTCGCTGTCCGAGAGGGTCAACCGGCCTGCCGCGCCGACCAGCAAGTGGCGGTTGGGTGGCGCGACATAAATGGTGCCGGGGCGAGCGAACTCGCCTGCTTCGGCCAGCTTGACCGGCAGCCGCGCGCTGCGCCCCAGCACGTGGGCGATCACAGTCTGATGCCGGGGATCGAGGTGCTGCACAACCAGCACGGGCACCGGGAACCCGACCGGCAGCGCGCCGAGCAGCACCCCCAGTGCCGTGATACCGCCGGCCGACGAGGCCACGGCGACGACAGCGTATCGCTCGTCCGACCCGTCGGGCCGGGATACGTTCCCTGCCGAATCCCCACTCACCGGCGGGCACCCCGCAACCGCGGAAAGCATCGCATGCCCGCCGGACAGCCGCACGCCTTATACGGCCCCCAAGGCAGAGTGGACGAAGTCATGGACACGGCTTCCACCCTAGCGGACCAGCGCCGTAGATCGTGCGACCCGCCATAGCCAACACCCGCGAACTCACCCGGAAATTCGATGCGGGAGATGTAAAGGCGTCACTGGGTCGACTACCCTCAGAGTCAACCGCGAAGGAGTCCGCCAGATGCCGGAGCACCGTGGGAAACAGGCCACTGAGAACCGCGAGCAGCGCGTCACGGCGGCGTTCGTCGGGCTCAGCGACACCCTCGCCGACGACTTCGACATCGTCGACTACCTCTGTGTCCTGACCAGGCACTGCGTCGAACTGCTCCCGGTAACCGCGGCCGGGGCGCTACAGTCTTTGAGTGCGGTTCGGGCGGTCGCCATCGATCTGCCGGCGAGTGCGGGTGTGGCGTCCGGCTCGTCGGCCAGAGCGCAGAACGGGTGGGTGCTGGCGATGCCAAGCTGGTCCAGGCTCCGGGCCTGGAGTCGTGAGACCTGCTCCTGGGGGACGCCGAGTTCGGTGGCGATCTGTGCCTGGCTCATCCCGCGCAGGAACCGCATCAGCAAAGCCCGCTTGGCCCGGTTCTCCAGCGCCATGAATGAGGCCGTGAGCGCTGCGCGACTTGGTGCCGTCTGCAGGCTGGCATCGCACCGGTCGGACTCTCGGGCACTGTGCGGCGGCTCGGGCAGCTCGATCCAGGGCGCGGTGTGCCCCAGCGCGGCGTCGAGCGACTCGACGATCTGCTCGCAGCACTCGCCTGTCACCTCGGCCAGTTCCGGCACGCTCGGGGAGCGTCCCAGCGCCCTGGTGAGTTGGTCGGCGCTCACGCGTAGCGCGTCGGCCCTCTGCCGCGTTCGGTGCGAGGAGGCGAGGTCCCCGGCGCCGTTGCGGCGGCTGGCTTTGACCTCCCGCAGGATCACGGGGACGGCGTAGTGCAGAAAGCTCTCCCCGCCCTCGGGGTCGAAGCCGTCGGCTGCCATTCCCAGGCTCCGGTGGGTGAGGGTGACCTCGTCCTCGCCCGGTGGGCCCTGGGAGCTGTAGAGGGCTGTGATGTACCGTGCATGACGCATCTGGCCCCGGATGACCGCCTCGCGCAGGTTCGCCCGCAGCGCGTCCCCTGGCTCCAGGGTGCCCATACGCCGCAACAGCTCCAATGCCTCGTGGCAATCGGCGGCAGGCGGCAGGCGAGGTGATCGGACGGAGCGTTCGCCCACGGGCCGAGGCTGTTCGTCGTGTTGCTGCCCGGGCCCCTGACCGGGGCGGATACCTGGTCCCGCTGAGCCGTCGGCCGGGTCGGCGTATGCACGAGCGCGGTGGGCATGGCGCGGGGTACGGCCGTTTCGGGACAAGACGGCGGGCACCGTGGCGCGCTGCGGGTTGTCGTAGCCGAGGATCGTGTCGTACCCGAGTGCCGTGTCGTATCCCAGGATACTGTCGTACCCGAGCGTGTCCGGCCTTGGCGCGGGGAGAGCGTCGCGGGCACCGCCGGGTCGACAGCGATGCAGGATTGAGGAAGTGGCGGCCAGGAGGGGAGAGATCGCGGTCTTCAGCGGTGCGTTCACGAGGGCACCCGGCTTCTTCACGGCCGGGGCGTGACTCGCACCGGCGCACGACGCCGGGGTCTAGGACGACACTATTGACTGTAGTGCGGCGATACGCCTCGGGTATAGGGGGCTTCCGGAGAAATCTCGGCCAACCTATGGCTAAAGCTGGCAGAGTGCGCTAAACGACACATTGCGCGCTCGCCCGAGACAGGGTCTTGAGGACGTATATCAGGCCCCTTATGTTTGGATGGTCAGCCGTGTGCGGCCAGTACCGCTTGTGCTACCCGGAGTTGATCGGTCATAGCCTGGCGGCGTTCGGCGGCCAGTAGGCGCAGGCGCGGAAACTCCTCGTGCTCCTCGTGAGTGGCGTGGGCGAGTACGGCCCGGTAGAGCGCTTCGAATTTCGTGTCGAACTGCGGGTGGTCGACGCCGAGGGCCTTGAGTTCGGCGATCGCCTGGTCGGCCTGCCTCTCCTCCTCGACGCGTGCGTCGGCGATCTGTTGGCCATCGGGGGTGCTCTCGCGTGTCACGGGGCGCACGACCTGTTGTTCGCCGGCCTCGTGCGTGTGCAGCAGGTCGGTGAGTTTGCCGAACAACTGGTTCTTGCCTTCGCCAGAGGCGGCCTGCACCTCCGCGAAGGTCTCCTTGATGCGCTCGTGCTGGGCGATCAGCATGTCGACGATATCGCCGTGGCCCGAGGCGGCCACGGGCGGCATCGCAACGGGGATGACGGCGTCCGGGGCCAGTGTCCAGAGGGCGGGGACGCTTCCGCGCCACTGGTCGGTCTCGATGCCGTGTTGCTCGATGAACGTCTTGAACCTCGTGGTGTCGGCCTTGACCTGGTGGCTGTCCATCCCGACGATGCTGCCGGCTTTCTCCACCAGGTCCTGGGGTTGCCAGGCGAGCTGGACGGTGACCCGGGTGTCGTTCTCGCCCAGCCGGTGGAACGTCACGACCCCGACGTGGCCGGTGTCCCCGCCGACGCTCTTCCAGGCGATGCGCTCGTCCGTGCGCTGTTCGGTGACCTCGGCGTCGAACTCGCGCCGCACACCGCCGACCTTGGTCACCCAGTGGCTGTGGTGGCTATCGGTCTGGCGGATCGATTCGACTCCGTCCATGAACTGCGGAAACGACTCGAACTGTGTCCACTGGTGGTACGCGGTGCTGATCGGCACGTTCACGTCGACCGATTCGGTCACGTCACTCATGCGATACCCCTTGCTGTAGCTGGTGCGAGACTTCCTGGTGCCCGGCGTACAGGCGAGCAAACAACTCAACCGCCCAGGTCAGCCTTCTGATCGACCCGGACTCGTGATGGCAACAGCCAATCCTGGTCCCGGTCGGCCGCCATGGCGGTATGGAACGCTTCCGGGTCGAGTGGGGCGAGGGCTCTGTCGACGGTAATCGGAGGCAGGCCGGTGACCTCGGTGATTTCGGTGCGGTCGATGTTGACCGCTGCGGCGGCGCGGATGATCTCGGCGCGCCGGCCGAGATTGTCGCCGAGCCGGTGCAGGTCGGCGTGCGCCGTGGCGTAGGTGGCGTCGTCGTATACGAATCGGCGTATGTGTCGGATCTCGGCGCCCGCCAGGAGCTGCGACGGCGGATGGCGGCGGGTCAGGCCAGGTCGAGTCCCGGAAGTACCGCTTGAGTTCTCCGAGGATCGTGGGCTTGGCAAAGGCGAGGAACGCGGTGCCGAAACCCGGGTCGAAGTGACTGTCCGAGGTGTCACTGCCCGGGGAGCCGCGCGTCGGCACGAGGGGAGGAGTTGTCGAGGGAAGGGAATTGATGCCGGGAGAAAGTAGCGTCGCCATGGGGGTCCGCCTTGCGAGGGAAGGACGGGCAGCAGGGCGGGCCGGTTCGAGGCCGAGTCAGGCGGCGCCCAGCATGCGGCGGTCCGGAGGAATTCGCACCGCGTCGGCTACCGGCCCCCGCACGTCGCGTCTCTCATCAACAAGAGAAGCCAGGACCCCGCTTCGCCCTCGGCACCGCGGGCGGCACCGCCCTGACCCTCACCTCGATCAACCCGATCAGCCTGCTGGTCCTCTCCGCCACCATCAACGGAATCGCCGCCGCGCCCTTCCTCATCGTCGTCATGATCATCTCGCACAACCGGCAACTCATGGGAACCAGGCGCAACCACCTCCTCGCCAGCGTCCTGGGCTGGATCACCGTCGCCATGATGACCATCGCGGCCATCGCCATGCTCGCCCTCCTAGCTGGGCTTTGACCAGTGGAGGTCGGCCCGGCTTGGCTCATCCCCCTCATCCGTCCCACTTGAGAAGCCACGGCATGACGACGATTGCCGAACTGATCGTCACGGGTGGCGTGTACGGCGCAATGGCGACAACTCTTATCACGCTGTGTAGTCTCTTGTTGTTGCCTCAAGACCTCGGGTACTGCACATGCCCGCTGCGCATCTACAGGTTTCGAGGTATGTGGCCATGGAGAAGTTGCTGTTGCGTGAGAGCCGTGGGAACGGCGTCGTGGTGCTGGCGGTATCCGGCGAGGTGGACGTATCGACCGGCCCGCAGCTCGACGAGCGGCTGGTCGCGTTGGCCGACGGGGGTTTGTGCCGCGTGGTCCTGGACGCGGTGGGGCTGGTGTTCTGCGATGGCAGCGGCATCACTATTCTGATCAGGGCCGGCAACCGGGTCGTCGAACAGCAGGGCTGGCTTCGCCTGGCGCGGGCTCGGCCCTCTCTCCGCCGGATACTCGGGATCGTCGATCTGTCCAGGGTCCTACCAGTCTTCGACACCGTCGCGGACGCCATCGACGGCACGAAGCCTTGGTCCGATCGTCGGGTTCGAGCGTCGGTGGCGGGTCGATGATGGCGCCCGATGCCGGCTCTCCGCCACCTGCCGGTCCCACGCGTTCCGCATCAGGGGTAGTGTTCGAACTCGGTCCCTGCGGGCCGGCGAGGGCGGCACCTGCTGGTCGCATATCCAAGACCTCGGCGACACCCTAGTCGACGACGTCTCACGCAATACCGGGGTATGGAGTTCACCCTCTGCCAGGGCCCGGGCTTGGCGGCGGTCGTCACCGGGGTCCCGGTGCTGGTATCGGACCTGCTCGACGCGGCAACCCGCCGGCCGGCATTCATCCCCGCCGCCGCTGCGCCCGCTTCAGTCGGGCTGGGAGCAGCCGGAGACTTATCGCGCCGAGGTGCACCAGGCCACCGGCATGATCAGCGTGCAGCTGGGGGTCAGCCTGGCCGAGGCTCTGGCCCGGTTGCGTGCCCACGCCTACGGTAACGACCGTCCGATCGCCCGGATGGCCGCCGACGTGGTAGCCCGCCGACTGCGCTTCGACACCCCGACATGATCATTACGATCGAGCTGCTGGGCACGGGGCGATATCCGCGGCCATCCGGCGGCCGTACCATGGGGGCATGAGCGTGACCCGTGAACGAGCATTGGCCGAGGCGTTCGTCGAGGCCGCCGACACCCTGGTCGCGGACTTCGACGTGATCGACTTCCTGCACACCCTGGCCGAGCGCTGCGTGCAGCTGCTCGACGTGGACGCTGCCGGATTGATGCTCGCCGACCAGCGCGGCGCCCTGCACGCGACCGCCGCCTCCGCCGAGAACGCCCGTCTGCTGGAGCTGTTCGAACTCCAGGCCGACACAGGCCCCTGCGTCGACTGCTACCGCACCGGTCAACCCGTCGTCAACGCCGACCTGCGGGCCAACCACGAGCGCTGGCCCCGTTTCGCCGAGGCCGCCGAGTCCACCGGCTACGTCTCCGTCCACGCCCTGCCGCTGCGATTGCGCGCCACGACCATCGGCGCCTTGAACCTGTTCTGCGCCGGCCCCGGTCCGCTGACCGACGAGGATGTGCGCACCGGCCAGGCCCTGGCCGACGTGGCCACCATCGGCATCCTGGCCCAACGCAGCCTGTACCAATCCGAACTGCTCACCGCCCAGCTGCAGAACGCCCTGACCAGCCGGGTGATAATCGAGCAGGCCAAGGGCGTGCTGTCCGAGCGCCGCAAGATCACCGTCGACCAGGCCTTCGACCTGCTGCGCAGCCACGCCCGCTCCGCCAACCGGCATCTGTCCGATCTCGCCCGGGAAGTGGCCGAAGGTTCCAACAGCGCCGAGGACCCGCTGCGCGGCTCAGACGAGGTGAGCCCGCCCACGGGCGCACCACCCCGGGCCGCACACGCGTAGTGTCCCTGCCGCGGCGGTACTGGCAGGGGCGGGTCAGTCGTCGACGTCGAGGGCGACCTCTGGCAGGTTGCGTACCTGGTCCTTGGTCAGGTCGAGCCGGACGCCGCGGTCGACGCCGGTCACGGAGCCGATCGGGATGGCGACCTGCTTCTGGCCCCACAGGTGGCCCTCGTCGAGCAGCACGTGGGTGACGCGATGGTCGGTGGGATCGACGACGAGTCCCTGGACCCGCCCGATGGGTCCGTCGGTGGCGTGTACGTGCTCGCCGCGGCGTACCTGAATCTTGCCGGCGGGAACGCGGTCGTAGGTGGTCGTTCCCGGCTCGGCCTCCGTGCTCAAACCGAGGCCGATGCCCGTGCCGCCAGTGCATCCACTCCGTCAGACGTACTTGCGGCAAGTCGTCGATGGCTTCGGCATGAGGGATTGACTGCGCATGATGGTGCCTGCAAGCCATCGGCGCGCACGCCGTACAAGTTGTTCGATTGGCAGGATCTCTTCCGGTTGGGCAGCCGGGCGCAGCGGTTCGGTGCCGCCGGTTGCCACAGCGTCCTGATTCGGCTGTGCTGCGCCGGTTGCCGCTGCGCGTTCGTCGACTTCCCTGCGAAGCCGACGCAGCTCCCCGAGGCTTGCCTGCCGCACCCGGTTGCAGGCGATCGAGCTCTTGCGGGCGAGTTCCAGCGATCTCTCCAGGGTGCCGTGGGCACTGGCAATGGCTTTCGGATCACCGGCGCGCTGCGCCGCGGCCAAGTGCTGATAGGCCGTGTCACAGCACACGAATGCAGCTTCGAGTGCGGCTTCCATCTGGTCTCGGCGCTGCAGCAGCACTTCCTCCCAGACGTCGCACACAAGCCTTTCGGCTTCGAGCACACCCCGGTCGGTCGCATCCGAAGGCGGTGCGCCGCCACCCCCGGTCCCCTCGTCGGGTTGCCCTGCGGACATCACCGATCACCCGCCGAGCGCGGCGCGGCGCGGTGTGCTGGAGATCGGATAGCAGATGGAGTGATGGGGGAGAGATGGGCACAGGGGTGGCATGCCGTCGCCATGAGAGTCCGCCTCGGGAAGGAGGGACGGGCAGCGAGGCGGGTCTCGAGACCGGCGTGTGGTCTAGACCTATTCGGGAGCTCAGTCAGGCTGCGTGATCGATTGCTCTACCGCCAGTATGCCTCCGAACCGGCACCGGCGACAAGGCGAAAGGACCTCGGCGGCTAGGTGGTAGTTCAGGGTGGGTACGGGTAGTTCCAGGCCGGCGCGTCCGCGCGGGGGTGCGGTCCCGTCCGCTGTGGCACCGGCCCGTCTTCCCTGCTGGTTACATGTCACCCGAGATGGAGGGGCGCAGCGCGTACGTGTTCTTGAAGGATCCGACGGAGACGCATCCGGCCCGGTCGTTGAGGTTCAGCGTCTGTTCGGTGACGCCCCAGTACTTTGTCTTGGACCATTTGCCGTTCGTGTTGAAGTAGCCGTACCGCTTCGCCCGGCCGCTGTGGCCGTTGAGGGAGTTGTACGGATCGTTGCGCCTGAATGAGATGGCTTCCGCTTCCCGGTTTCCCTCGAAGCCGCACTGGTAGTCGGGGAACAGGTAAGCGGCCCAGCCCAGGTTGGGGGCCCTCATGTAGGCCGAGGAGGGCTGGTCGGCGGCGGCGTGGCCGCGCAGGGAATAGTCCGTACGGGCGTCGGTGATGGGGAAGACCCAGATCTTGGCGGCTTTGTCCTTGTTGAGGTCGTGGTCCTTATAGAGGCACAGGCTCATGCTCGGGCAGTCGCCCGATCCCTGTCCGACGAGTTCCTGTACTTGCGGGGCCGCCTTTGCGGCGGTCGCCTCGTGCGCCTGGGCGACGCCCGGCAGGGTGAGTGCGAGGGCGGCGGCGATTGTCGTGGTGATCGTGAACTTCTTCATGATCCACATAACGCGCCAGCTGTCGAATAGTCACCGTCGCGGCCGGGTGCGCTCTGCATCCCTCCCGCCCCAAGGTCGCAGGGTACCCAGCGACCTTCAATCTCGTGGACTTCGCCCCCATATGAAGGGGGAACGAGCCTACTACCCCACTCCAGGGGCGGCCCGGAAGGCCGACCTGGTACTCAGTGTCCTGTCAACTTGTACCTACTCGGCTACCTGGTGGATTGTGACGGGCCAGAGATGCTTGCGGAGCTTGTCCAGGGCGAAGCGGTGATGCCCTTGATGAGACGGGGAAGTGCCAGCGCGGCGGAGCGTGACATGTGAGCGTGAACAGCAGCGGCAGGATTTAGTGCATCGTGATGCAGTGGCAGGATACTATTCCTTGAGATACTCTCTTTTGAGATAGTATCTCTCCCGTGTCTAGCGGAGGCAGTGGATGGTCGACTTCGTGGGCAGGCGGCGCGAACTCGCCGCACTCGGACGCACACTCGCCGAAGTGGATGCGGTGAAGGACTCGGCCCGGCCCGGGCAGTGCCTGATCATTCGCGGGCGTCGCCGCATCGGGAAGTCGGCGCTCGTCGAGGAATTCGTGCGGCACAGCGGTGTCCCGAACGTCTTCCACACCGCCGAGATCGGTTTCGGCACGGATGCTCTCGGAGAGTTCGTCAACGCTGTGCGCGATTCGACCTTGCCCGATGCCGACGTCTTCACCGAGGCCACTCCTGGAAACTGGGCTGCGGCCTTTCGTCAACTTGCCGGGATCCTGCCAGAGGACCGGCCGAGCGTTGTGGTGCTCGACGAAGTGCCCTATCTCATGGACGAGTCGGGAGCGTTCGAAAGTGTGTTGCAGCGCGCTTGGGATCGTGAGTTGTCGCGCAAGCCCGTCCTGCTCCTTCTGGTCGGCTCAGACCTGTCGATGATGGAAGCACTCACGTCATACGGGCGCCCATTCCACCAGCGCGGGGTGGACATGCCGATCGGCCCGCTCAACCCGGCTGACGTCGCTGCCATGACGGGCTTGGATCCGGCGGCCGCCTTTGATGCGGCCCTGGTGACCGGCGGCCTGCCGATTATCTGCGCCCGTTGGCAGCGCGGCGAGGATGTCTGGTCCTTCCTCGCTCGCGAACTTGCGAACCCGGCCAGCCCGTTGACCGCCTCTGCGCAGCTTTCCGTCGCCGCGGAGTTCCCCGACCAGGCGCAGGCGCGCGCCGTTCTCGCCGCGATCGGTTCGGGGGAGCGAACCTTCACCAACATCGCCCGGGCCGCCGGCGGTATCGCCCACTCCACCCTGACTCGTGCCGCCGAACTCCTGATCGACAAACGCATCGTGGTCGGCGACCTGCCAGTATCCACACAGCCTTCCAAAGAGCGCCGTTACCGGATCACCGACTCGTACCTGCGTTTCTGGTTCGCCTTTCTCGGTCCGCACCTGACCGAGATCGATCGGATGCGGTCGGACTTGACCCTTGACCGGATCCGGCACGGATGGACCAGTTGGTGTGGGCGTGCGGTCGAGCCTCTCGTGCGCGAATCGCTGGCACGACTGCTCCCGGCGCACGGTATTCCCGCAGCTCCCGCAGTGGGCGCCTATTGGACCCGCAGCAACGACGTGGAGATTGACATCGTTGGCGCTGATCGTGAACCGATCGCCAAGGAGTTGCTCTTCCTCGGATCCGTCAAATGGCTTGAGAACTCGCCATTCGACAACCATGATCTGGTCGCGCTCCAGCACCACCGCGACCGCATCACCGGCGACCCGATCCCGCTGATCGCCGTGACCAGATCGGGCGCCTCCACCGATCGGCTGGACGCGGTGTTCGAACCGGATGAACTACTCGAGCCCTGGCTCGCCTGAGCCGGTATATCAGGCCGTCCGGGCGGAATCGACGTTGTCGAGTACCAGCAGCCAATCAGGCTGTGTGCCCAGCCATTGCAAGGCCACCAGTTGAAGCGTCTCGTCGGTGACGCCGCCTACATCGGCCAGTATGCCGTGGAGGAGTGGTGCGAGTTCCCGACCCAGGGCAGTCAGGCCGGTCTGGATGGCTTCTGGTGAGTCGACACTAATCCACCACCGCAGGTTAGCTGCTCCTCCTCGTGGTCGTTCCTGACTCGGTGGAAGGAGCTACGGCGCGTTCCCGGAACCGTGTGGGGTCCGCATTGGGCGAGCGTGACCACGCTCATACCTTCGCCAGGCGCGCGGAGTTGAAACCGGTGGATTCAGGGCTGTAGCTTCTGGCGCCAATCGGAGAAGTGATGGCGCAGGGCGGTGATGTGGGTATCTGGGATGTCGTACTGGCGGAAGGCGTCATCGGTAATCTGGGTCAGAACGCCGAGTGCGTCGGCGAAGAGGGCAGGGGTGAAGCCGGAGTCCGCGTTGGCGGCGAGTTCCAAGAGGTGCTCGCGTGTGTAACGGCCGACCGTGATGGCGGCTTCGATGTCGAGAAAGTCTCGTGGGAGGGCACGCCCATACAGGGCGCACATCTTGTTGGCGACAGCGTCATCGGGGTGCAGGACCGGGCCGATGTCCAGCAGGACGGGCGGGTGGGCGCGCCAGTCTGCCGCCATTTCGAGTTTGTCTTCCGCGCGGTCGGGGCCCGGTGACGTGACGAGCAGCCGAGCGAAGGTGTCGCCGCTGGCCGCAGTGGTCACGCTGTAGCCCACGTTGGTCAATGCGGCCATAACGGCCTCGACGGCTGCCGGAAAATCGGCACGCTGGTGCCAGTCAGTGAACAGGTCGACGTCGCCGCTGGGACGTTGGCCCATGCCGTGTTCCCGGATCGCGTAACCGCCGGCGAGGGCGAAGCCGTGTGTTCCAGCAGCAGACAGCGCAATCTTCGCAATAGCGCGGTGGCGTGGTTCCATCGTCGCGCTTACGCTGCCTTGGCGAGATGGTGCAGCTGCGCGAGTTGCGGGAATTTCTCTTCCCACGCGCGCCTGTTGGCAGGGGAGAGCCAGATATAGGACCAAAGGCGTTTGACGGTGGTCTCATCCAGGTAGACATGCAGGTCATCGGGGCTGGTAGCCTCGTGGATCACTGTCCGGTACAGGTCGATGATCCGACCAGGTCTGTCCAGGTCATAAGTGGGGTCTCCGGACCAGTCCAGGTGATGAGGCAAGTGCACGATCCCGCTGGTAGGGCCAGTGAGCAGAGCGAGGTTCTGTGGAAGCACGACGGGCTTAGCGTAGCGACCCCTCTGTTTCTCAGGTGCGGGCATCGAGGCCTCCATCCGTGCCGGCGTCATACATCCTGATGTCTCCAGTTTACCGGGTTCTTGAAGCGTCCGGAGGGCGGCTCGTAGTGCGCACGGGCCGCATTTGCCGGATTGGTGGGGTCTGTGTGGCTTTGCCATACAGGTCAACGAAGAGTGTGTACCCGCCGAAGATGATGTCCAAGCTGGTCAATTGGTATGCCGATATTCGCCTGCAGTTGCCATTGCCTGTCGCCGCACACCTTGTCTGATCAGTTTCACACTGCGAGTTCGAGCTCAAGTCGTGCCCCACATGAGAAGAGAGTAAGCAATCCGCCAAAGCAATCACCCCAGGTCAGCGGCTCGCGAACCTGGGGTGATCTCATACTTTTGATTCACTATCTTGGCAGGTCAGGGCGTTGCCTAGATGTCGTAATAGAGCTCGAACTCGTGCGGGTGGGGGCGCAGGCGGATGGGGTCGATTTCCTTCTCGCGCTTGTACGTGATCCAGGTTTCGATCAGGTCCGGGGTGAAGACGCCGCCCGCGGTGAGGTAGTCGTGGTCGTTCTCCAGCGCCTCGAGTACGGCGGGGAGGGAGCCGGGGACCTGGGGGACGGCGGCGTGCTCGTCCGGGGGGAGTTCGTAGAGGTCCTTGTCGACCGGGGCGATCGGTTCGATCTTGTTCTTCACGCCGTCCAGGCCGGCCATCAGCATGGCGGAGAAGGCCAGGTAGGGGTTGGACGACGGGTCGGGGACGCGGAACTCGATGCGCTTGGCCTTGGGGTTGGCGCCGGTGATCGGGATGCGGATGCACGCGGAGCGGTTGCGCTGGGAGTAGACCAGGTTCACCGGGGCTTCGAAGCCGGGGACGAGGCGGTGGTAGGAGTTCACCGTCGGGTTGGTGAACGCCAGGAGGGACGGGGCGTGGCGCAGGAGGCCGCCGATGTAGTGGCGGGCGATGTCGGACAGGCCGGCGTAGCCGATCTCGTCGTAGAACAGCGGCGTGCCGTCCTTCCACAGCGACTGGTGCGTGTGCATGCCCGAGCCGTTGTCGCCGAACAGGGGCTTCGGCATGAAGGTGGCCGTCTTGCCGTGGCCCCAGGCGACGTTCTTGATGATGTACTTGAACAGCATCACGTCGTCGGCGGCGGCGAGGAGGGTGTTGAACTTGTAGTTGATCTCGGCCTGGCCGGCGGTGCCGACCTCGTGGTGGGACCGCTCCACGGTGAAGCCCATGCTCTGCAGGCCCACGACCATCTCGTCGCGCAGGTCGGCGAAGTGGTCCGACGGGGGGACGGGGAAGTAGCCGCCCTTGTAGCGGACCTTGTAGCCCTGGTTGCCGCCGGCCTCCTCGCGGTTGGTGTTCCACCAGCCTGCCTCGGAGTCGATGTGGTACGAGGCGCCGTTGACCTTGGTCTCGAAGCGGATGTCGTCGAAGACGTAGAACTCCGCCTCCGGGCCGAAGTAGGCGGTGTCGGCGATGCCGGTGCCGGCCAGGTACGCCTCGGCCTTCTTGGCCACGTTGCGCGGGTCGCGGGAGTAGGCCTCGCCGGTCAGCGGGTCGTGGATGAAGAAGTTGAGGTTGAGGGTCTTCTCTTTGCGGAACGGGTCGATCCGGGCCGTCGTGGGGTCCGGCAGCAGCTGCATGTCGGACTCGTGGATGGCCTGGAAACCGCGGATCGACGAGCCGTCGAAGGCCAGGCCGTCCGTGAACACCTCGGCGCCGAAGGACTGGACCGGGACATTGAAGTGCTGCATCACGCCGGGTAGGTCGCAGAAGCGGACATCGACGAATTTGACGTTTTCAACCTTGAGGTACTCGAGTACCTCGTCGGCGCTTTTGAACATCCATCCTCCTACTGCGGGGGCATGAGCACGTGACGCGCGGTCAGGTCGGCTGCTCTGGCCTGACACGGTAGACAGTGACCATTTCCCACCTGTGTCCCTTTTGTTTCATGCATGTTACTCGCGCGGGTCGGTCGGGTGGACCCGGGTATCGGGGGGAAGCATTCGACGGCTACCTTGGACCGCATGACTAAGTCGGCGCCCGCCACCACGCCTCAGCCTCAAGCTCAACCTCAAGCTCAGGCTCAGACTGCTCCAGATGTAGATGTGACGGATGGTCCCGGCGCGACGAGCGATACCGCCGCAGCCGCCGTGCCGTCGCCGCGTGACGCGGTGGGGGGCTGGCTGTCCGGGCCGCAGTTGGAGCCGGGGCAGGACGAGTGGAACTACAAGGGGGAGCGGCTCGGGCTGCCGGAGTCGGGCGCGGGCGCGCTGGCGAGCCAGGGGCGGCGGCTCGGCGCGCTGGTCGTCGACTGGGCCATCGCCTATCTGGGCACGGTCGCCTTCGGCTGGCGCGCCGGGAGCGCGCAGGAGCAGTGGGGGGTCATAGCGCTCTTCGCCGCGCAGATGCTGCTGCTGGAGTCGCTGCTCGGCTACACCATCGGCAAGCGGATCTTCGGGATCCGGGTCGGCCGGCTCGGCGGGCCGCTCACGCCGCTGCACGTGATCGCGCGGACGCTGCTGCTGCTCCTGGTGATCCCGGCGGGAATCTGGGACCGGGACGGTCGGGGTATGCACGACCGGCTGGCCGGGACCGTCGTGGTCAACATCCGATAGATCGAGAGATATCGAAGATCGATAGATGCCGATAGGCCGATAGATAACTCGACTTTCGCGGTTAGGCGGCGGTGAGTTGGCTGGCCAGGTGGTAGGTGTGGATTTCCGAGGGGGTGTCCTGGCCTGTGGCAACGCCTGAAAATCTGGCGTAGATCAGGACTCTGCGCAGTTTGGCGATCATGTCTTCGAACGACGGGTCCTCCTTGGTCAGGTACCACGGGTGTTCCCGGCGGCGGGCCGCGGCATCATCGGGGTGGTGGCCGTGCTCGGCGTACCAGACGGTGACCAAAGACTGGATCATGAAGGTGAACGGGACGGTACGCCGCACCGCGCGCGGTGTGCGGTTGCGGGCCTGGCCGATCCCCATGATCTGCTTTCCGACCGCGTTCGCCGGCTCGATCGACCAACGCCGCGCGTAGCGCTCGACGACCGCGCCCACCGCGACGGCCAGATCGGTGGTAAACAACGCCAGGTCATACGGCGTGTCCGAGCCCTCGTCCCGGACGAGCACCACCCGGCCCCGGGCCGGACCGAAACTGCCGTACCACAGCGCGGGGACCTCCGTGACGTGGACTTTCTCCCGCCGCCCGTAGCGGTTGACCACGACCGTGCGCCACCGGCCGGATCCGGCCAGGTCAGTGGAAGTGCCCAGCCGCTCGCCCTTGGTCTTGGGCCGCCCTCTGCGCCCGGTACGCCCCGGCGCATAGCTGTAGAGCACGGCGTTGCGCGGCAGCCGGGTGGTGAAGGAGGCAACCGGCCCCGACAGTTCCGGGCCGTGATACGCAGCGTCCCCCACGCCGTGAATCTCCCGGTCGGGAAACTCCCCGGCCAGCACGCCAAGCATCTGCCCCGCCAGCTGCACCGGACTGGCACTGCCCTTGCCCAGCCACAATCGGAAGAGCACCGGAAGACACACCGGGCGGGCACAGAACGGCAGGTCGACCACAATCCCGGCCACCACCCACCGATTACCCCGCGCCACCGCGCCCTTCACCCTCGAGGAGCCGTCATGGGTCCACAGCGCCGCGAACACGTGCTTCCCCCAGCGCTGCACCAGCGTGTCATCCACCGCCACCAGCACCGGCGCCCCCACGGGAACCAGCTTGTCGATAATCAACCGGGCCACCCGCAGCCCCACCCGGTCCACGTCCCAGGTGCCCTCGGAGAAGAACCGGCAGGCCGCGTGGAAGGACACCGCCACCTGCATCCCGCAGCCCGCGAGCATCCCCACCACGCTCTTGCGCCCGGTCTGCGCCACCAGACCCGTCGCCAGAATCTGGAACATCCCAAACCCCGGCGCCCGAAACGCCGGGCGCACCGAAGCTAGAACCAGGGACCAGGAGACCGGTAACCTCAACATGGGCAGCATCAGCGGGCACCTTCGTGTACAGCGAACGTGATAGAGACCGCCGATGCTGCCCACTTCCACGCCGCCACGCAACAGAACCCGGATACGTCAACCTCCGGTCATCGCGATCACCGCCCGCCGAGACCGCGAAAGTCGAG
>Ga0302314_10007720_pt1 | contig 19296 bp, 16 predicted proteins | sample III_Palsa_N2_3_FD_200533 | JGI IMG/M metagenome (GOLD analysis project Ga0302314, IMG submission 200533) | Peat permafrost microbial communities from Stordalen Mire near Abisko, Sweden - III_Palsa_N2_3 | ecosystem: Environmental > Terrestrial > Soil > Palsa > Peat permafrost | place: Sweden...
CCGGGGCCGGGTTCGACGGCCGGACCGGCGCGGGCGGCGGTGGTGGTGGTGGTGGCACCGGCTACATGACGCATGCCGGCGGCGGCAATGGCGGCAAGTACGGCGCCGGCGGCGGCGCGGCCGGCGACCAGGGCCAGGGCCGCGGCGGCGACGGCGCGCCGGGCATCCTGGTCGTCACCTGCGCCCCGGGCTGAGCCGGCGTCCCAGGCCCCTACGACCCTGGGCTCGCCTCCAGCATCCAGGCGCCGATTTTCGGCCATGCCGTGCGCAGCGTCTGATGACCCATGAACAGGCCGATATGGCCGCCGGGCACCAGTTGCTTGGCGACGCGATGCGCCGGGCCGCCGAGCACGGTCTCGCCGGCGAACACCTGTGCGGCCGGGGTGATGTCGTCGGCCTCGCCGGCCAGCAGGAAGGCCGGGCAGGGGATGTCGGCCAGCCGCAGTTTGCGGCCGAGGCCGACGAAGCGGCCGTGCCAGAAGTCGTTCTGCTTGAACAGATGTTTGATTGCTTGCAGATACCAGCGGCCGGGCAGGTCGATCGGGTTCTCGTACCAGCGGTAGAACGTTTCTTCGCGCGTTTTGAATCCGGGGTCGTCGAGGTGCTCGTAGAGCTCCACGTATTTATGAAAATAGTTCTGCTCCGGGTGCATGCTCTTCCAGCCGGCCAGCATGAACTTGCCCAGCATGCGCCCGTCGCCCTGCGCCACCAGATCCTCGTAGAACGACATCGGCAGGTCGTGCGCCGCGTGCTTGACGAACCCGTCGCCGGCGTCGCAGTCGAGCGGCGTGCCGGCCACCACCAGGGCCGCGATCTTGTGCGGGAAGCGCGCGGCATACATCGCCGCCATCCAGCCGCCCTGGCACAGCCCGATCAGGTTGACCCGGCCGCCGAGGTCGTCGACCACGACATTGATCTCGGCGAGGTAGGTGTCGATGTCGAAGTCCTTCATCGCCTCGGTGGCACTATGCCAGTCCAGCACGGCGACGTGCCGCAGCCCGGCGGCCAGCAGCACCTGCACGAGGCTCTGCCCCGGCGCGTAGTCGGCGATGGTGGAGGGGTGGCCGGCATAGGGCGGGTCGATCAGCGTCGGCACCGCACCGGCGGGCGCGGCAGGCGAGAAGTCGCGCAGCGTCAGTGTGTCGAGCGTGCAGGCGACGGCGTGTTGGCTCGCCCAGGCCGGGTGCAGCCCGTGGTCGATCTTCAGCGCCTCCTCGGCGAATTCCATGTTGTGCCTGAAGATCTCCAGCCCGGCCGCGCCGAACTCGGCCATGGCCATGAACGGCCAGAACCCGGGAACGCAGTGCTCGCGTGTCGCGGGCGCGGCGGTGTGGTGCAGTTTCGGATGCGTCGGCATGAGCTGGCGGTCTTTGCTGCAAGTGCGAAGATGGCTTAGCATGCCCGGCGAGCGATGGTTGCGACGCTTTCGCGGCGCTGCACCATCAGTGCTTCAGGCCTCGGGTAGTGCTTCAGGCCATCGGGTGGGCTTTGGCCCAGACGGCATGGATGCGGGCGATCGCGTCCTTGGCGATCGAGTCGGTCAGCGGCCCGGTGCCGATGCCGTACACGTCGTAGCCGTCGTCGATCAGGCGGCAAGCCGCCTCGATGGCAAGCTCCGGGCTCGGATGCATCACCAGATGATTCGTCAAACCGCGCCGATACTGGACGTGCCATGTCATGGGGGCGGCACACTCGGATGCGTCAACCTCACTTGGCAAGTCCGTATTTCTACGCAGACGGCTGATATGGCGTGGCGTTCGGACGTTTGCGGGGTCAGCCGGCGGTGCGAAAATCCTGCGGCATCGGCTGGAATGCCTCCAGCGCCAGCGCGGCACCGCCCATCGGCACCGCATCCGTGCCGAAGGGCGAGACCAGCACCTTGGCGTCCTCCAGCATCACCGGCAGGCCGTTCGCCGCCAGCGCCCGCCGCGCCGCCGCCATCAGCGCCCCCGCCAGCACCGCGAGGTTGCCGCCCAGCACCACCGCACGGGGATTGATGACGTTGACGAGGTTGGCGATCGCGAGCCCCAGATGGCCGCCCGCTTCCTCAAGGACGGACAACACCGGCGGATCGCCCGCGGCCGCGGCGGCGGCGATCGACTCCGCGTCCGCCAGATCGCGCCCGGCCTCGCGCAGCCGCGCCGCGATCGCGCGCTCGGAGACATAGGCCTCCAGGCAGCCGCGCCCGCCGCAACTGCACGGCCGGCCACCGACCACAATTTTCATGTGACCGAGTTCGCCGGCGAGCCCGCCGCAGCCGCGATACAGCCGGCCGCCGAGGTGCAGCCCGCCGCCGATGCCGGCGTTGCCGTAGATGAACACGAAATCCCGCATGCCGCGGGCGACGCCGAAGATGTGCTCGGCCAGTGCTGCCGCCTTGGCGTCGTTGTCCACGTGCACCGGCACCGGGAAGGCGGCGCGCAGCATCGCCACCAGTTCCACGTCGCGCCAGCCGAGGTTCGGCGCCAGCACCAGATGGCCGCTCGCGTCCAGCAGCCCCGGCACGCCGATGCCAATCTGCAGCAGCTTGCCGCCGGTCGCGGCCTCGCCCGCGGCGATCTCGGCGACGCCGCGCTGCAGCGTCGCCAGCGCCGCCGCCGGGTCGGTGCTGCCGGGCAGGTCGAGTCGCGCCCGCCGCCGGCCGTCCAGCCCCATGGCGACGAGGCTGATCACGTCCGGCTCGATCGCCGCGCCGACCAGCAGCCCGGCCACCGGGTTGATCGCCAGCCGGCTCTCCGGCCGCCCGGCCTGGCCGCTGCGCCGCGGCGCCGAGCGCTCGACGATGCCGTCGCTCTCCAGCCGCGCCACGATCGCCGAAACGGTCGCCGCGTCGAGGCCGGTCAGCCCCGCGAGCGCCCGCTGCGAACTGTTCGTGTGCTCGCGCAGCGCATGAAAAATCCGCGCCGTGTTCAGCCGCCGGATGGCGGCCGAATTCAGCCGCGGGCCGCCCGGCGTGCCGCCCTCGGCGCGCGGGCGTGTTTCGACATCGCTCATGACAGTGCAGAGTGGCACGGATTGCGGGCTCGCCACACCCGCGGAAAGGCCTGGGGCTGCACGGGGATGCCGGCGCTTCGGGTCGGCGGCGTAGCGTGTATGCTGCCGTGCGGGCCGGCGGCGACGTGCCGGCGCCGACACCGGAGGACCCATGCAAGCCAACGACGCGACCTATCCAAGCCTGCGCGGCCGTGCCGTGCTCATCACCGGCGGCGCCGGCGGCATCGGCGCCAGCCTCGTCGAGCATTTCTGTGCGCAGGGCGCGCGCGTGGCGTTCCTCGACCTGGCCGACGCGGCGGCCGAGGCGCTGGCGTCCCGCATCGAAGGCGCCGGCTGGCCGCGGCCGCATTTCGGCCATGTCGACGTGACCGACATCGGCGAACTGCGGGCCGCGATCCGCGCCGCGGCCACCGCGCTCGGGCCGTTCCACGTGCTGGTCAACAACGCAGCCCACGACGAGCGGCACCGTTGGCAGGACGTGACGCCCGAATACTGGGAAGGCAGGCTGGCGGTGAACCTGCGGCACCAGTTCTTCGCCATCCAGGCGGTGGCACCGGCGATGATCGAGGCCGGCGGCGGCTCGATCATCAATTTCGGCTCGACAAGCTGGCGCATGGGCAATGGCGGCATGCCGGCCTACACCGCCAGCAAGGCGGGCGTGGAGGCGCTGACCCGCAGCTTCGCCCGCGACCTCGGCGAGCACCGCATCCGCGTCAACACCGTGCTGCCCGGCTGGATCATGACCGAGCGGCAGCTTTCGCTGTGGATGGACGAGGCCGGCGAAAAGCGCCGGCACGACGCCCAGTGCCTGAAGGACCGGCTGTATCCGCCCGATATCGCGCGGCTGGTGCTGTGGCTCGCGGCCGACGACAGCCGCATGGCGACGAACCAGGCGTTTTGCGTGGACGGCGGCTGGATCTAGCAAGGCGGCCGGCGACCTGCGCCGGCCGCAACCCCTGCTGCGGTGCCGCCGCCTCAGCCGTGCGGCGGCTTGTAGGCCGTCTTGGTGTCGTGCGCCTTGTGCATCGCCGCCTCGGCCTCCTTGGCGGTCAGCAGCACCGTGGTCTGGGCGTGGGCGAAGCCGCCGGTCGCGGCGATCGCCATGACCACGGCGGCGGCTGTGGTGTTGTCCGGCAGGTCGCAGATCACGACGCCGTCGAATTCGCCGAAGGTGAAGTAGAATTGCAGCAGCTCGCCGCCGAACCCTTCCATCGCCGCCTTTGCCGCCGCGGCGCGGTCCTGCGGCTTGTCGACCATCGCCTTGACGGCGGTTTGCGAGTAACGGAACTGCAACATGTAGTGCGCCATTGCATCCTCCCCGTTTTTCGTTGAGCGGCCGGCGCGCTGTCGGCGCCGGCAGGCAGGGTGCGCCGGTTGGTTCCCCGCGTTCAACGAAATTCGGCCGGCCGGAGCGGCCGCCTCAGTCGATGCCGTAGCGTTTCATCTTCTCGTACAGAAGCTGCCGGTGGATGCCGAGCCGGCGGGCGGCGTCGGCGCGGTTGCCGGTGGCGGCGGCCAGCGTGCGACGGATCATTTCTTCTTCGAGCCGCGCCACCGCCGTGGGCAGGTCGCCTTCCAGCCAGTCCGGCGCCGCCGACGCGCCGGACGGGGCGACCAGGAACGAGAAATCCTCGGCGGCGAGCACGGCGTGGCGGCTCAGCACCGCGACCCGCTCCATGGCGTTGCGCAGTTCGCGCACGTTGCCCGGCCAGGGATGCGCCAGCAGCCGCGCCGCCGCTTGCGCGGAAAGCTGTTTCGAAGCCCCAGCGAGTGCCAGAAAATGCTCGGCGAGGGGAAGAATGTCGGCAAGCCGCTCGCGCAGCGGCGGCAGCGCCACCGGCACGACGCCGAGCCGATAGAACAGATCCTCGCGGAATTTCCCCTCGCGCACCGCCTGCGCGAGATCGCGGTGCGTGGCGGCGAGGATGCGGACATCGACGGCAACCGGCTTGCCGCCCACTGGCGTCACTGTGCGGTCCTGCAGCACGCGCAAAATCTTCGCCTGCAGCGCCATGTCCATGTCGCCGATTTCGTCGAGGAACAGCGTGCCGCGGTCGGCGTCGCGAAAACTGCCGGTGCGGTCGGCGACGGCGCCGGTGAAGGCGCCGCGCGCGTGGCCGAACAACTGGCTTTCCAGCAATTCGCCGGGAATGGCGGCGCAATTGACGGCGATAAATGGATGCGCCGCGCGGCGCCCGTGCCGGTGCAGGGCGCGCGCCACGACCTCCTTGCCGGTCCCGGTCTCGCCGGTGATCAGCACGGTGGTGTCGGTGTCGGCCAGCATGCCGATCGCCTTCTGCACCTGCCGCAGCGCCGACGAGCCGCCGACGATTTCCTGCTCGTCCGCCGGCGCGTGCGCCGCCGACACATGCTCTGCCGAAGGCGGCGGCAGCAGGCGGGCCAGCAGGTCGAACAGGTCGGCGCGGCCGACCGGCTTGGCGAGGTGGTCGACCGCGCCCAGCCGCATCGCCTCGATGGTGTTGGCGGCCGTCGGCACGGCGGTGAGCACGGCGACCGGTGGCGGGTCGGTGCGGGCGCGCAGGCGGCGCAGCACCTCGATCCCGTCCATCCCCGGCATCCGCAGATCCAGCAGCACGGCGTCGATGCCGCCGCGCGCGACCCGCTCCAGTGCCGTCGCTCCGTCCGCCGCCTGTTCCGGCGTATGGCCGAGATCCAGCAGCGTTTCCGCCATACCCTCGCGAAGAGCAGAATCGTCGTCGACGATCAGGATGCGGGGCATGGCACCTCCAGCAGGAACACCGCGCCGCGGCCGGGCGCATCGCCGCCGGCGCTGGCGAGCGTCAGGCGGGCGCCCTGTGCCTCCGCCAGTTCGCGGGCGATCGCAAGGCCGAGGCCGGTGCCGTCGGCGCGGCTGGTGACGAACGGCTCGAACAGGTTCTTCCGCAGGTCGGGCGCGATGCCGGGGCCGCTGTCGGCCACCTCGATGCGCAGCGTATCGCCCACGCGGGCCGCGCGCAGCGTCACCGTGCCGCCGGCCGGGGTATGGCGCAGCGCGTTGTCCAGCAGCGCATCGAGCGTACGGCGCAGCAGTGCCGGGTCGAACGTGGCGGGCAGCGCCGCCGGCGCCTCGACGCGCAGCGTCACCCGGTCCTGCCGGTGGTCGGCGGCGGCCGCTTCCAGCAGTGCGGCGATGTCGCCGGGCTCCCGCCGGGCCTCCCGCCGCTGGGTCATCGCCAACAACTCGTCGATCAGCCGATCGAGCCGGAAGATCTGCGCCAGGATCGCCTCCAGCGCGGTGCGCCGCCGCGATTCGTCGCCGGCCAGCGCGTTCTCGGCGCGCAGGCGCATGGCGGCGATCGGGTTGCGGATCTCGTGCGCCACCCCGGCGGCGACGCGGCCGAGTGCGGCCAGCCGCTCCGCGGTGGCGACGCGGGCGGACAATTCCTCGGAATGGCGATGCGCCTCGGCGAGCCGCGTGCCGGCGGTGTTGAGGGCTGCGACGATGCGGTCGAGTTCCGCCTCGCCCGTGAGCGTCAGCGGCGGCAGCGTGCCGGTGTCGGCGGCGGCGAGCGCGGTCTCGATGCGGCGCACATGGCGCCCCCAGCTCAGCACCAGCCAGCCCAGCGTGCCGGCGAGCGCGAGGACCAGCGCGAGCAGCACGGCGACGCCGGCCTGCAGGTCGGTCCAGCCGGCGATCGCGGCGACGCGGACCATGGTCCAGCCGGTCACGCCGGGCAGCGGGCCGCGCAGCGGGCAGGCGTGGATCAGCAGCGTCTGCGCGCCGGTGCCGATCTGGTCCGCCTCCGGCTGGCCGAATTCCGCGGCGGACTGGTTGAGGGCCGCGATGCGCTCGCGTTCCTCGCCGGTCGGCTCGGCCGCCGCGCCCTTGCGGGCGGGATCGGCGAAGGCGAGCGAAACCGGGTCGCTGCCCGCCTCGCTCTGCCAGATGCCGCCCTGCATGCCCGGCGTGTCGGCCAGCGCCAGCGCCACCAGGGCGTTGAGATCGGCATGCAGCGCGGTGTCCTCGGCCGCCGGCAGGCGCGGGGTCCAGCCGGTGGTGTAGTAGCCGTAGCTGTCGCCGATGCGTTCGCAGGCGTGCGCGGCGGCCGCCTCGGCGCGGCCGATCTGCGCCTGGGCCGAGTGGCGGTAGAGTTGGACGAGCAGGAACCCGACCGTGCAGGCCGAGGCGAGTGCCAGCGCCCAGACGATGAACAGGCGGGCACGCAGCGACTTCATGCCGGCATCTTCGAGGACAACCGGCCGATCCCGTCAAGCCGGTGGCCGGCCTTTTGCGCTCGCGCCGTGCCGGCGCTGCCGGTATGCGGGATCCCGACGCGGAGGGACCAGCGCATGTGGTTTGGCGAACCGGCCGGGCAGGGATGGGTGCAACTCAGCGAACTGGGCCTCGCCTTCGTGCTCTCGGCGCTGATCGGGCTGGAACGCGAGGTCCGCCAGAAAAGCGCGGGCCTGCGCACGCATACGCTGGTCGGGGTCGCGGCCGCGCTGATCATGCTGATCTCGAAATACGGGTTCATGGACGTGCTGGCCAACGACCGGGTCGTGCTCGACCCGTCGCGCGTCGCCGCGCAGGTGGTCTCGGGCATCGGCTTCATCGGCGGCGGCCTGATCTTCGTGCGCCGCGACAGCGTGCGCGGCCTGACCACGGCGGCGATCGTCTGGCTGACGGCCTCGGTCGGCATGGCCTGTGGCGCCGGCCTGCCGGTGCTCGCGCTGTTCGTGACCGCCGGGCACTTCGTCGTCGTCTTCACCTTCCCGCATCTGGTCGGCCGCCTGCCGAAGTCGCGCTGGACGCCCTCGGTGCTGCAGGTGTCATACGAGGACGGAAGGGAAATCCTGCGCGACGTGCTGGTGGTGTGCACGCAGCACGATTTTGCCGTCAGCCGCCTGCGCGTCGAGCGGGCGCCGCCGCCGGACGATGTGTTCGCCGAGGGCCAGCCTGGGCCCGAGGGCGCGGCGAGGGCGCGGCGGACCGCGACGGTCGTGCTGGAGGTTCAGGGCGCCCGCTCGGTCTCCAAACTGGCGGCCCGGCTGGCCGACATCCCCGGAGTCGTCTCGGTCCATGCCGGCGACGGGAACGTGCCCGCCGAGCCGTGATGCGCGCCGTCCAGTTCCGCGTCGAGTTCCGCCGCCAGCCGGAAGAAGCGGCGGCGCACGTCCGGCGCGTACGGGTTCGCCTGCTCGATGGCGAGGAACACTTCGGGGGCGTCGTGCCGCACCATCTCCACCGCGCGGCACAGCATGTCGAAGCTCGCCGTGGTCATGCGCGTCGGCAGCGGCTCCATGCGCACCAGCACCTTGGCGATCAGGTGCGTCAGGCCCTGCACGGTCGCGGCTTCCCGGTCGTGCGCTTCCGGCGTGGTGACGATCACGTCGAGGCCGAGTGTTCCGCGCAGGAAGGCGGCGACGCGGCGCCATTGCCTGCCGCGGATCGGGCACAGCGCGATCTTGTGCCCGCGAATGCCGTCGCGCGCGCTTTGCGGGCCGAACAACGGATGCGTACCGAGGATCTCCACATGCGCGGGCAGGCCGTCGCGCAGGATCGCGGCCGGGCCGACCTTGACCGAGCCGACATCCGCCACCAGCACGCCCGGCCGCAGATGCGGCGCGATGGCGGCGACGACGGCGGCAAGCCGGTTGACCGGCGTGGCCAGCACCACGATGCGGCAGCGGGCTACGGCTTCGAGACTGGCCGCCAGGGCACCGTCGATCACGTCGCCCTCCGGCAACGAAGGGTCGTAGGCGAGCAAGGAAACATGCCTGGACAGGTGCCGGGCCATCAATCGGCCGAAGGCGCCCAGGCCGACGATGCCGACGGTCGGCGGGGCGTTATTGTCGAGGAAGTCCATGGTCCAGGCTCTCCGAAGGGCTGCGCAGCCGGCGGAGGCTTGGGAGGGGTCAACCGCTGGCGAGGCAGCGGTTGAACGATGACGATGCATCGCGCCGCTAGGGGAGCGGCGCGTAATACAGGCCCGAGGTGATCCGGCGCGTCATCATGCCGCCATCGTGCCGAATGCGCCGCCCATGTCAACCGCGCCGCCTGCGCAGGCCGCCATGTGTGCGGCGCCGAACCGGCCGTTCGGCCGGGTGCGGCCGGAGCGCCGCGGGATCATTTCCTCCGCTCCGACGGAGGACCCGCAATGCCACTCGATGGCGCCGACCTGGACCTCGATTTCGATCTCGACCCCTATTCCGCCCGCGTCGTGCATGCGGTGGAGCGCGTGGCGCCCACCGTGCTGCACGTCGCGGTCCGCCGCCGCGACGGGCGGCCGGGCGGGCAGGGGTCCGGCGTTGTGTTCACGCCGGACGGCTACGCCCTCACCAACAGCCACGTCGTCGCCGGCGCGGCCGGGCTGACCGCCTCGCTGCCCGACGGGCGCGAGGTGGCGGCGACCTTGGTCGGCGACGACCCCGGGACCGACCTTGCCGTGCTGCGGCTGACCGGTGGCGGGTTCGAGCATGCGACGCTCGGCCGCAGCGGCCGGCTGCGCGTCGGCCAGTTGGCGATTGCGATCGGCAACCCGTTCGGCTTCCAGACCAGCGTCACCGCCGGCATCGTCAGCGGCCTCGGCCGCTCGCTGCGGGCGCCGGACGGGCGGCTGATCCCGGGGGTGGTGCAGACCGACGCGCCGCTCAATCCCGGCAACTCCGGCGGCCCGCTGGTGTCCGGTGCCGGCGAGGTGATCGGCATCAACACGGCGGTGTTCGGCCCGGCGCAGGGCATCTGCTTCGCGGTCGGCATCGATACGGCGTCGTTCGTCGCAACGCGGCTGATGCGCGACGGGCGCATCCGGCGTGCGAAGCTCGGCGTCGCGGTGCAGACGGCGCCGATCCTGACGCGGGTGGTGCGGCATCTCGGCCTCGACCAGTCGAGCGGCGCGCTGGTGACCAACGTGGCCGAGAACGGCCCGGCCGCCCGCGCCGGCCTGGTGCCGGGCGATGTGCTGCTGCGGTTCGACGATGCGCTGGTGCCGGGGGCCGACGCGCTGCACGCGCTGCTCGGCGAGGAACGGGCCGGCGTCGCTGTGCCGCTGCTGGTGCTGCGCCGTGCGCAGGCGCTGGACCTTGCCATCACGCCCGAAGCGGAGGCCTGATCCGGGGGATGGCCCCGGGCGAACGCCCGGCCAGCCATCCACCCGATATTTTCTGCGTGCGGGGAGGCCGAGATTGTGGGCATGACCACCGACACACCGAGGTCCCCCATGACCGACACCACCGCGTTCGTCGTCCTCTCCCAGTCCGTCGCCGCCACCGCCCGCAACGGCGCCGGCAGCGTCGCCGGGCTGGAATGGGGCGGCCACCATCACATCAGCGCGCTGCTGTGGCGGCCCGGGGTGCTCGTCACCTCCGAGCAGAGCCTGCCGGAAAGCGACGGATACACCGCGATCCTGCCGGGCGGCACGCGCGCGCCGGCGACGCTGGCCGGGCGCGATCCGGCCACCAACGTCGCCGTGCTGACGCTGGAGGCCGCCGCCCCCGTGCTGACGCCGGCCGAAGCCGGCGGCGTCGGCGAACTCGTGCTGGCACTCGGCAGCGACGGTGCGGGCGAGATCACCGCGCGCATGGGCGGCATCGAAGTGCTTGGCCCGGCCTGGGAGAGCCAGCGCGGCGGGCGTATCGACCGGCTGCTCCGCCTCGGCGTGCGGCTCGGGCCGGCGGCCGAGGGCGGCCCGGTGCTGAGCGCGACCGGCGAGTTGCTGGGCATGTCCACCTTCGCGCCGGGCCGCAGCGTGCTGGTGATCCCGACCGCGACGATCGCGCGCGTGATCGACCAGTTGCTGAACGAGGGCCGCATCGCCCGCGGCTGGCTCGGCGTCGGCCTGCATCCGGTGGTACTGCCGCGCGAGATCGCCGAGCGCGAAGGCGCGGCCGGCGGCCTCATGGTGGTCAATCTGGCGGAGGGCGGGCCGGCCGCTGCGGTGCTGCTGCCCGGCGACATCCTGCTGGAACTGGAGGGTGCTGCGGTGACCACGTCGCGCAACGTGGCGGCGGCGCTCGGGCCTGAGACGATCGGGCGGGAGATGGCGCTCAAAGTGCTGCGCGGCGGTGCGGTGACGACGCCAAGCGTCACCATCGCCGCGAGGCCGGCGTGATCGGCGCACGGCACGCGATGCAGGAGGCACCCCCGCTCGAAGCCCTGCCGCTGGTGGCGTTGCGCGTGCGTGACGATTTGCGCCGGCACGCGCTGGAGAAGCTGCTGACGGTGGCGCCCGAGGCCGAGGCCGACGTGCTGGTGCTCGACCTGCGGGCGGGCGAGGCGGTGCCGCGCGATGCGGCGGCGTTCGATGGCGCGCTGCTGGTGCTCTCGGACGATCCGGCGCACGCGGCCGATACGGCGCTGGCCGGCGTGCTGCCCGCCGCCGCCAGCGAGCGGCAGGTTGCTGCCGCGGTCGCGGCGCTGGCGGAAGGGCTGGTGGTGCGCACCCCGGCCTTGCGCGAATCGTCCGGTTTCGCCGCGCGCGACCCGGCGGCGCGGCCGCTGCTGACGCCGCGCGAGGTGGAAGTGCTGGCGCTGGTCGGGCAGGGCATGAGCAACAAGGCGATCGCCCGCCGGCTCGCCATTTCGGCGCACACGGTGAAGTACCATCTGGAAGCGATCTTCGCCAAGCTCGGCGTGCGCAGCCGGGCGGAAGCGGTGACGCGGGGGCTCCGGCTCGGGGTGCATCTGCTGTAGCGCCGGGCCGGCGGGGGCAGCCGCCGGCTGATTTGGCGGCTTCGCATACGTGTGCATGTTTTCTTGCGAAACTTGCGCGTGACCGACAGACTGGCTTCGTGCGACGCTTTTTGCCCGGGCCGGCTCCGCCGAGCAGCGTGGCAGGAAGCCTGACGAAAGGCACGACGCTGGATCGCCGTTTTCCGCTTTCGCCTGCCGCCGGCGCTGGCTGATGCCCGCCCTTGTGCAATGGCGCCTTGCGCGGGCCTTCGCCTCCGCCGCGGCACTGGTCACGCTGGTGCTGTTGGGGGTCTGCGGCGCGCTGCTCTATCGCAGCTATGGGCAGGCGATCGGCCGCGCCGCGGATCTCACGCGCGGCACCGCGGCCGGGCTCGCCGAGGAGGTCGGGCGCGCGACCCGCACCGTCGAACTGCTGCTTGCCGACACCAAGGAGGATCTGGCCGCCCCGGGCGGGGAGCGCCGCCTGCTCGACCGCGCCCGGCTGGTGCCGCATCTGCGCGCGCTGTTCGGCACGGACGCCGACGGGCGCGTGGTGTTCGCCTCCGACCCGGTCCTGTACGGGCGGTCGCTGGCGGAACGCCCCTGGTTCACCGCCGCCGAGGCCGAGCCGCGCGAGGCCGCACTCGGGCCGCCGGAGGTCTCGGCCGGCGTGGTCATGCTGCCCTATGCGCGCGCGCGCGTGGCGCTCGATGGCAGCTTCACGGGCGTCGCCGCCGTCATGCTCGACCCCGGCGCGCTGATCGCCGGGGCGTGGGAGATGGCGGCCGGGCTGCATCTGGACGTGCGGCTGTACCGGCGCGACGGCGTGCTGCTGGCGCAGGCCGACGCGATCGGCCTGCGCACCGACATGGCGCACCAGCCGCCGCTGCCGATCACGGTGCCCACGCGCGGCGCGGCCACCCCCTGGTATGGCGACATGGGCGGAGAGGCGGTGATCGCGAGTTTCGCGACGGTGCCGGACACGCCGCTGGTGGTCGCGGTGGCGCGGCCGCGCGCCGACGCGCTGGCGGCCTTTCGCGGCGAGGCGGTGGTGCTGGTGCTGAGTTTCGCACTGGCGCTGGCGGTCAGCCTGGTGTCGCTGCGCCTGCCGTTCCGGCAAGCGGAGGCGCTGCGCCGGCAGGGGCTGCTGCTGGGGGCGAGCGAAGCGGCGGCGCAGGCCGCCGGCCGCGCCAAGCAGGAATTCCTCGACGCCATGAGCCACGAGATCCGCACGCCGCTGAACGGCGTGATCGGCATGGCCGGGCTGCTGATGGACACCAGCCTGGACGCCGAACAGCGCCGCTTCACCCAGACCATCCAGGGCTCGGCCGAACACCTGCTGACGCTGCTCAACGACATCCTCGATTTCTCCAAGATCGAGGCGCAGGCGGTGGAATTGGAGACCACCGCGTTCGTGCTGGAGGAGGCGGTGGCGACCGTCGTCGAACTGTTCGCGGCGCAGGCGGCGGGGCGGGGCGTGGAACTGGTCTGCCGCTTCGCCGAGGGGCTGCCTGCTGTCGTGGTCGGCGACCCCGGCCGCTTCCGGCAGATCCTGCTGAACCTGGTCGGCAACGCGGTGAAATTCACCGAGCGCGGCTGGATCGAGATCGGGCTCGATGGCCGCCGCCGCGGCGACGGCATGATGCGGCTGGAGGTCGCGGTCGCCGACACCGGCATCGGCATCGACCCGACGCGCATCCCGATGCTGTTCGAGCGCTTCAGCCAGGCCGATCCCTCGATCGCGCGGCGGTATGGCGGCACTGGGCTGGGGCTCGCGATCTGCCGCAGGCTGGCGCAGGCGATGGGCGGGGAGATCGGCGCCGCCCCGCGCGAGGGCGGCGGCAGCGTGTTCCATTTCGATATTCTGGTCCGCCCGCAGCCGATGCCGGAGCCGGCCGGGCCGCCGCTCGCCGGCCGGCGCTGCCTCGTGGTGGACGATCTGCCGATCAGCCGGCTGATCCTGGCGCAGGCGCTGGAGGCGCTCGGCGCCGTCGTCGACGAGGCGGCGGATGCCGAGACGGCGCTGGCGCTGCTGCGCGGTGCCGGGGCCCGCGGCGGCTACGACCTGGCGCTGGTCGACCGCACGATGCCCGGCAACGATGGTCTGGCGCTGGCCGAGGCGGTGCGCATGGACCATGCCTGCCACACCGCCAACCCGTCGCTGCACCTGATTCTTTGCGCCGCCGGCCCGCTCGCCGACCGCGGCGGGCGGGAGGGGCTGTTCGCCGCCCATCTGCTCAAGCCGGTGCTGCCGTCCCGCCTGCTGGCGCTGGCGGCGCTGCTGGCCGACACCGCTCCGCCGGCCGACGCCCTGCCGCGTTCTGCCGCTCCTCTGTCGGCACCGGCCGGGGCAGCCGCCGCCGACAGCCCGCCGTCCGGCCCGCTCGTCGGCGTGCGCGTGCTGCTCACCGAGGACAATCCGACCAACCAGATGGTCACCCGCGCCATCCTGCAGCGCGCCGGTGCGCAGGTGGAGGTGGCGACCGACGGCGCCCAGGCGGTAGCGGCATGGCGCCGCGGCGGCTTCGACGTGGTGCTGATGGACGTGCAGATGCCGGGCATGGACGGGTTGGAGGCGACCCGGGCGATCCGCGCCGCCGAGCGTGCCGCCGCGCGTGACGGCAGCCTCGGCCGGCGCCAGCACATCGTCGGCCTGACTGCGGCGGTCGGCCCGGAATTCGAGCGCGAATGCATCGAGGCCGGCATGGACGGCTACCTGGGCAAGCCGGTCTCCCGCCTTGCGCTGGTGCAGGCGCTGGCCGTCGCGGCCGCCGGGTCGCCCTGAGGCGGTCGCAGCCTGCGGGTGCGGGCCGCGGCTGCGGCGCAAAACAGGTGGCCGTCTCGCAAATCGCGACGCGAAAAAACTGGCACACATCTAGCAACCATCCCGAGAGGACAAGTGATGGTTCGGAGGATCGCATGGCCCAGTATGTCGTGACCGGCGGTGCGGGGTTCATCGGCTCGCATCTCGTCGATGCGCTGCTGAGCGAGGGCCACGCCGTGCGGGTGCTCGACGACCTCTCCACCGGCCGGCGGGAGAATCTCGATTCGCGGGCCGAACTGCTGCTGGGCGACGTCGCCGATCCGGCGCTGGTGCGGCGCGCGCTGGCGGGCGTGGACGGCTGCTTCCACCTCGCCGCCGTCGCCTCGGTCGTGCGCGGCAACGAGGACTGGCTGGGGACGCACCGCAGCAACCTGACCGGCACGATCGCCGTGCTCGACGCCGCGCGCAGCACGCGGCGCATCCCGGTGGTCTACGCGTCCTCCGCCGCCGTCTATGGCGACCAGAGCACCGGGGGCGACCAGGGCGCCGGTCCGCTCGCCGAAGACGCGGCGCTGCGCCCGGTTTCCGCCTACGGCGCCGACAAGCTCGGTTCGGAACTGCACGCAGCCGTCGCGTTTGGCGTGCACGGTGTGCCGACCATGGGGTTTCGCTTTTTCAATGTCTATGGTCCGCGCCAGGACCCGGCCTCGCCCTACAGCGGCGTGGTTTCCATCTTCGCCGCGCGCATTGCGGCCGGGACGCCGATCACCGTCAGCGGCGACGGCCAGCAGGTGCGCGACTTCATCTACGTGGCTGACGTGGTGCGCCACTTGCGGGCCGGCATGGACCGGCTGCGCGGGCGGCCGGAGGCGGCGGTGCTCAACGCCTGCACCGGCCGCGCCACCTCGATCCTGACGCTGGCGCAGGCAACCGCCGCGGCCGTCGGGCGCACCGCCCGCATCGGCTTCGGGCCGCCGCGACCGGGCGACGTGCTGTGTTCGCTCGGCAACCCGGCGCGGGCGCGCGCGGCGCTCGGCGTGAGCGCGGACACCGTGCTCGCGGATGGCCTGGCCCGCACCCTGGCGAGCCTGCCAGGTGCGATGTCGATGGTCGCGTGAGCGCGGCGGCGCGCATGACGGGCGCGGTTGGCACGATGATTGCTTATACGATATCTGCCAGCTTTGAGTGGCTGACAGTTTCCTCTCTCCCCAACCTGATCACCCCCTCCCAACCTGGGAGGGGGGTCTTTTTCACCGGGACCACAGTGCAGGGCTCAGGACGTCGCAATTCGACCGACCGAGGCAGCCCAGTCGGGCAGGCGGCGCACCGGCACCGGAATCAGACCGAGCAGCGCGGCCAGCACGACCACGCCGCCCATCACCGTCGTGCCGAGCACGGCGCCGGCGAGACCGTCGACGTTTTGCGCGACGGTGGCGGCGGCGACGCAGCCGAGCGCCAGCGGCAGCAGGCGGCTGGCGCGGTAGGTCAGCCGCACCCGGCGCTGCGAGAGCGTCTCGAACAGCGTCAGCCGCACCGCCTCGGCGACCAGGTTGGCGGCGATCGCCCCGGCGATGCCGGTGCGCGGGATCAACACGAGATAGCCGGCAAGTGCCACGGCCGTGGTGGCGCCGTTGACCACCATCGGCAGCGTGCCGGTGCGGGCGGCGTAGCAGCCGGTGCTGGCGAGGATGGCGAGCGCCTGCAGCGACAGCACGGCGGCCAGGAACGGCATCATCGCGGCGGCCGGCTGGTACTCCGGCGGCGCCACCAGTTCGATCAGCGCCGGCCCCACGGCGGCGGCGAGCCCGCCGGCGACCAGCGCCACGACCGAGCCGCTCTCGATCGCGCGGGCGACGCGCGCCCGGCCGTCCGGCCCGTTCAGCATCGCCATGCGGCGGGCCGACCACCACATGTCGAACGGCTGCACCAGCAACTGGGTGAGCAGGGCGAAGCGCATGGCCAGCCCGTACTGGCCGAGTTCGACCGTCGGGACGGCGCCCGCCAGCAGCCAGCGATCCATCGTGAACAGGACGAAGCTCGCGGCGCCGGCGCCGACCAGCGGCAGCACATAGACGATCAGACGGCCCCACCGCCGCGGATCGAAGCGGATGCCGGTGTCGCGGATCTGCATGATCCCCAGCCCCACGGTGGCCGCGACGCCCACCACCACCAGCGCGAGCAGGAACCCGGTCAGCCCGTAGGTTTCCGCCCCCAGCACGGCCATCAGCGCCGCCGCCAGCGCCGCCTGCGCGGTCGCGCGGGCGCTGGTCAGCACGGTGAAGGCGGTGGCCCGGCCGCGGATGCGCAGCCATGCGAGCGGCACGCCGATCATCCCCTCCAGCGAGACGGCGGTGCCGAGCAGCATGATCTCGTGCGGGCTGGTCGGCAGCGGCATCAGCGCCGCGAGTGGCTGCGCGAACATCACCGAGGCGGCAATCCCCAGCGCCCCGAGCGTGACCGCGAGCCCGAGCACGTCGGCGGCGGGGCCGTGGCCGTCAGGGCCGGAGGCGAACCGGTACAGCGTGTCGATCAGCCCGGCGCCGACCAGCAGCCCGCCCAGTTCGGCGATGGTCGAGAGCAGTTCCAGCCGGCCGAACTGCGCCGGCGGCAGCAGCACGGTCAGCATCGGTAGGATCAGCATGCCGGCCGCCTTGTTCCAGGCAATGCCGGCGGCATAGCTGAGCGTCGCCCGTACCGCGGGCGGCAGCCGCGCCAGCGTTTGCCTCACGGCTGGAGTTCGGCGAAGGCAGCGGCCAGTCGCATGGCCTGCTGGCGTAGCGTGAACCGCTCCTGCACCCGCGCCCGGCCGGCCGCGCCGAGGCGCGCGCGGGCCTCGGGCTCCAGCCCGGCCAGCCACACCATCGCCTCGGCCAGCCCCGGCACATCGCCGGGCCGGACCAGGCGAGCGCTGGCTTCATCCACGATTTCCCGCACGCCCGGCAGGGCGGAGGCCACAATCGGCAACCCCATCGCCATCGCTTCCTTCACCGCCACCGGCCCGCTGTCGCGGGCTCCGTCCTGTGCAATGACGCTTGGCGCGACCAGCCCCTGATAGTGCGGACCTTCCGCGGCGATCCAGCCGGAGGGGCGGGGGCCGAGGAAGCGTACCGTCTCGCTGAGGCCGAAATCGCGCGCGAGTGTCACAAGTTCGTCCTCCAGCGGGCCGCCGCCAACCACGTCGATCGGCGGCCGCAGCAGGGGATGCAGGTGCGCGAGCGCCACTAACATCGCATTGTACCCCTTCTGGGGCACCAGGCGACCCACTGCAAGCAACCGGTGGTTGTTTTGTCCTGGAAACGGCCGGAACCGCTCCGGGGCCACGCCGAGCGGGATCGTGCGGATGCTGGCATGGGGCGCAAGACGGCGGAATTCCGCCGCCATTTCCGCGCTGGCGGCGACCGCGAGGTCGGCCGCGGCGAGCCGGAGAGCGACGTCGTTGTCGTGCCAGTACGCATCCCGGCCATGCCCTGTGAACGATGCTGTGATACCAGCAATGCGAGCGGCGCAGATCGCCGCGGCCGCTGCTTCGGCGCCGTGGGCATGGATATGGGTACAACCGCGTGCCTTTGCGACCCAGGCCAGCCGCGCGGCGGTGCGCAGCAGCGTCCGGCGCGGCAGGCCGCGCTGGTGCTGCGCGAACCGCAGCGCCGCGGCGAGCCCTGCCGGGTTGGCGGCGGCGGTGGTCAGCGCCGTGAGCGTCTCCACCTCGGCGAGCCGGACGGCCTCGTCGCGCAACGGCAGGTCGTCGGGCTGCATCGGCCCGTCATGCGGTGCCAGCACCACCGGCACGACGACATGCCCGAGCGCGCGCAAGGCGCGGATCTCATTGGCAATGAAGGTCTCCGACAGCGTCGGGAAGGCGGCCATGACGTGGCAGACCGTCAGGCGACGGGCTTTCAGCCGCGTGGCGGGCGGAGCGAAGGCGGCGTGTGGGCCGATATGCATCAGGCGTTCCTCGGGTCCGCGCCTGGGTCTGAACGGCGGGGCATGCCACGAGCAACAGCAGTTAATGTGCCAAAGACGATTGGTATCGAAATCGCAATATGCGAGAGCTCGCACATTGCAAGGCGCATTGCCCTGCTTTTGCAGCGGTTTTTCTGGTCTATTATTTGCATTTTGACAACTGACAGACCACGGAGGCCCGTTTGATCCCCGCTCCTGACGTGACCATCATTGTCGCTGTCTGCGCCGAGTGTGGCGGCGAGGTGTTGCCGAAACTGCAACGTGCGCTCGCCTCGATCGGCGGCGACCCGGCTGTGGAAATCCTCGTCGTCGAGGATGGGGCCGATCCGCATGTCGGCACGTGGCTGGGTGCGCAGGCTGCGGCCGACCCGCGGATGCTGGTGCTGCGCGGCCCGCGCGGCGGCGTGGCGGCGGCGCGCAACATCGGCATCGCGGCCGCGCGGGCGCCGCTGGTGGCGTTCCTCGATCCCGGCGATGTCTGGCAGCGGGCAAAGCTCGGCGCGCAGCGGGCCCTGCATGCGGGCCACCCGGATCTCGGCTTCTCCTTCACCGACGCGACGATCGGGGCGCCGGCCGGCACCGGCGAGGGTTCGGCATTGGCCGGCGGCCCGCGCTTCCGGCTGCGCCATCGGGCGCGCCGCACGGCGTTCCTGCTCGGCCGCGATGCCTTGGCGCAACTGTTCGCCGAGAATGTCGTCGCGACCTCGACGGTGGTCGCGCGCACCGACCTGCTGCGCGACCTGGGCGGCTTCGCCCCTGCTCTGGCGGACGCCGCCGAATGGGACCTCTGGCTGCGGCTCGCGGGCCGGGCGCCGGTGGCCTGCCGGCCGGCGGTGACGGTCGCGGCCGCCGCCGCGCGGCCGGCCGACGCGGCCCTGGCGATGGCGGCGATCGCGATGCGCCATGCTGCGACGGCACGGCGGCAGAACCGGGCTGCCGCCCG
>Ga0302314_10007721_pt1 | contig 19294 bp, 15 predicted proteins | sample III_Palsa_N2_3_FD_200533 | JGI IMG/M metagenome (GOLD analysis project Ga0302314, IMG submission 200533) | Peat permafrost microbial communities from Stordalen Mire near Abisko, Sweden - III_Palsa_N2_3 | ecosystem: Environmental > Terrestrial > Soil > Palsa > Peat permafrost | place: Sweden...
ATGAGCCTGGCCGATTGCCTGGTGGCGCCGGTAATCTGGCGGCTGCCCTGGCTCGGGGTCGACCTGGGCCGTGAAGGCAAGCCGATCATCGATTATGGTGAGCGCCTGTTCCACAGCCAGGGTTTTTCACGCAGCATGACCGATCAGGAAAAGGCGATGCGGCAACCCCATGAGCAAGAATGAAACCGTGCCGATGAGCTCCAATCGTCCGTACCTGCTGCGGGCGATCTACGATTGGATCAGTGACAACAATCTCACGCCCTACGTGCTGGTCGACGCCACTTTCAAGGGTGTGCAGGTGCCCCCGCAGGTGATCAAGAACGGTCAGGTCGTGCTCAATCTCGCCATGCGTGCGGTCGCGAGTCTCGATCTGGGCAACGAGTGGGTCAGCTTCCAGGCGCGCTTTTCCGGCGCCAGCCAGACGATCCACATCCCGGTGCAGGCGATCCTGGCGTTGTATGCACAGGAAAATGGGCAGGGCATGATGTTTCCGGCTGATGAAGAAGAGGGTGGCGACATGCCGCCCCCGTCTGCCCCGGAACCCGATGACACGCCACCTGCGCCCAGTGCTGGCGGTGACAAGCCCAAGCGTGGCGCGCCGCATCTGCGCGTGGTCAAGTAACGGCTACGCGATGCTGCGCCGGCACCCATGCCGGCTGATCAATGCAGCCGGTCACCCGTGCGTGGACGGGAGTGCAGCATCACGACGTTGCTGGTTGGAGCAGGCAGGGATGCTGCAGGAACAGCTTCGTGCGGCGGCAGCAATTCGATCGTCGGCAGGCTCAGGCTGCTCAGCGCGTCGCCGAGCATCCACAGGCGCCCGGGTTCGCGGTCGTGTCCATCGATGCTTACCTCGAAGCTGTAGCAGCGCTCGAGCCGGTGCAGGCCATTGACGCGGCGCAGGCGCACGCCGCGCAGGCCGACCGTCTCGTCCAGCAGCTGCAGGCCATGTTGCTGGCATTGCTGCCGCGCTTCCCGCATCGCGCGCTCACGCGCGACGCTGAGCTTCAGCCACAGCCCGACGATCGCGCCAAGCACCAGCAACAGCAGCAGGTTGGAAACATCACTCATGCCAGCAGTGTGTGGGCGCGGGTGCCCGTGTGCAAGCCAGCGATGGCTGGATCAGGTCAGCTGCAGCCGTAGCGACAGGTCGACTGCCCGCACATGCTTGGTTAGTGCGCCCACCGAGATGAAATCCACGCCGGTGTGGGCAAACGCGCCGATCGTCTGCAGATTGACGTTGCCGGATACTTCCAGTGGCACGCGGCCGGCGGCGTACTGCACGGCGGCGGTCATCTGCGGCAGGCTGAAGTTGTCCAGCATGATCCGGTCCACGCCGGCATCCAGCGCCTGCGCCAGCTCATCGAGGTTTTCCACCTCGACCTCCAGCAACAGGTTCGGGTGCAGCCGGCGCGCCACCTGCGCCGCGGCGGCAATGCTGCCGGCAGCGATGATGTGGTTTTCCTTGATCAGGATCGCATCGTACAGGCCGATGCGGTGGTTGTGGCCACCGCCGCAGCGTACCGCGTACTTCTGCGCCAGGCGCAGGCCGGGTACGGTCTTGCGGGTGTCCAGAATGCGTACGCCGGTACCGGCGACGGCCGCTACATAATCGGCGGTTACCGTGGCGGTGCCGGACAGCAATTGCAGGAAGTTCAGCGCGGAGCGCTCGGCACTGACCAGCGAACGGGCATGGCCGGACAGGCGACAGATGATCGTGCCGGCATCGACCCGCTGCCCATCATGGGTCTGCCAGTCGATCCGTACGGCCGGATCCAGCCGGCGAAAGCAGGCATCGAACCACGCCGTGCCGGCTATCACCGCCGAGTCGCGACAGGTCAGTTCGGCCTGCGCATGGGCATCGATCGGCAGCAATTCGGCAGTGGCGTCACCCTGGCCCAGGTCCTCGGCGAAGGCGCGCTCGATATCGGCAGCGACCAGGGTGGCATCCGGTGCCGTAAACGGTGGACTCATTCGGTATCCGCGGCATGTGCAGGAGGGCTATCTGTCTGGCTGAGTCGGCCGACGATCGCGCTCAGCGCGCGATCGAACAGCGCGTTGGCGGCGAGTACGCGGGCGTGGCCGTCGATCAGCAAGGCGGCCAACTCCTGTGGCGAGTAGTCGGCTACTTTCAGGCCGCGCCGGTTGACGAACAGATAGCGCCCGCTCATCGGGCTGATCCACGACAGCTTGGCGCGGGTCATCGCCTCCTCGACGTGACTGAACTCAAGCCATGTGCCGGGCTGCAACGCCTGGACCTGGTGCCATTCGGGGCTGTCTGGTGGTACTTCGACGGCGTCGTCGTCCACGTTTTCATCCAGCGCGGCGTCGCGGTCGATGACCGGCTGGATGCTGTCCGGGATCGCCAGCATCGCGGTGTCCTCGTCGACGGTGACGGTCTCGCCAGTCTCTACTGTTTCACCGAGCTGCTGCCGGTAGTAGGCATGCAACTGGCCAAGCAGGCGATCGATGTCGTGTTCCTGGAAAGCCACGTTGGTCAGGCCCATGCGCAGCGCGCGTTCGATGCTGGGAATCATCTGCCGAAGTTTTTGCCGGCTTTCCGGATCCTGCGCGGGGCGGGTGCTGACAATGATATCGTCGACGAAGTGCAATGCGCTCCTGTACTCGGGCGAAGCCTCGCCTTGGCGCAGCAGGGTCAGCACCAGATGATTGGCCCATGCGCGTGCAAGCACGCCATGCACCAACGGCGGAAGTTTGTGTTCGCCGATGCGATCGAGAATTTCACGGGCGGCACGACGACGCGCCTGCTCCAGCTTCTCGCGTCCGCGGGTGGATTCGGCCACGCGTTGTTCGGCCAGTTCGGAACGCCGCTTGTTGACGTCCTGGAATTGCTGCAGGTCGGCCAGCAGGCGCTCGAAGATGCCCATGTCGTCGTCGAAATCGTGCAGCAACTGCTCGACGATCGTTTTTACCTTGTCGTGCAGACGGCGGTCACGATCGGATTCCTCCGACCAGCTCTTGGCCTGCTCGGCCAGACCGTCCAGCAGCCGACGCGCCGGGTGTTGGCGATGTGCAAACATCTTGCGGTCGAGGATCGCCGCCTTGAGGTAGGGGATCTGCAACCGTGCCAGCAGCACCTGCATCTCGGCGGGCAGATTGCGGTCTTCCAGAATGAATTCGAACAGCATGCCGACCAGGTCGATGGTGTCCTCATCGATGGTAGCTACATGGCTTGGACGTTCGCCACGCAGGGCACCAATCTGGCTCAGCAATTGTCCCTTCAGCTGCATGACTTCGCGGCTGAGTTCGACCGCGTCGTTGGGCTGTGCGTAAGGCAGTGGGCCGGCACTGGCGATCTGGCTCTGCAGCACGCTGAGTGCGCCGAGCAATTCGTTGGCCGAAGGCAATGGACCGCTTGGCATCGCCTGCATCCCGCCACCGCCAGCAACGGCGGCACCGGTGGCGCCGCGGCGGGCACTGAACAGCGCATGCAAGGTCTGCAACAGGTCGCTCGGGATATCGCCGGCTTCCTCGGCAGTTTCCGTCGCCACACCGGTAGCTTGTGCGCTGCTGTTACCGGCGGCGGCAGCTTTCGCGCCACTGCCGCGCACGATTTCATGCCGCAGTTGCGGCAGCACGCCAGCGCGGGCCAGTTCGGTGTTGATTTCCTGGTAGAGCTCTTCCAGCGACGACAGCACGTAGCGATCGAACAGCTTGTAGATGATCAGCTTGACGCGCATGTCCGCGCTGAGCTCCTGCAGCGCGAGGCGAAACGCCTGCGACAGGATGGCCGGCGCCACGGGGTTGCCGGTGTCGTCGATCTTGTGGCCACCGCAGATCACCGACAGCCGCTGGTTCACAGAGAACAGGTCACGCGACAGGCGCGACTCGTTCTTGCTGATCATGCTGGTGATGGCCAGCGCTTCTTCCAGCTCGTTGTCGGCCACCAGTGACAGCTCGACGGTTCCGGGCGTTGCCGGCGTGGACAGGCCTTGCTGCTGCGCGGGATGGGTCAGTTCGCCGAGGTGCCGGCTGATCGCACCCAGAAAGTTGCGTTCCACCGCCGGACGGCGCTTGCGCACTTCGCGCATGCCGTCGAAGTAGTGCATCTGGGCGGCGTTGTTTTCGGCCTTCTCGGCCAGGTCGAACAGCGCGTCATCGACATGCTCAAAGGCGTTGCCGACCCATTGCTGTAGCCGCCGGTTGGCGATGCCGCGCACGGCGTTGAGCAGCTCGCCCACACGCTCGCTGGCGGGGTCCATCCGCTGGCTCAAGTTGACAACTCTGGATGGATCACTGGCTTCGCTCATCGCCAACCCCCTGAAACATTTGCTAGTGTGGCTCAAGCAAGCATGCGCCACACGGATGATGACGATAAGTCAAAGCAGGTGTCCGTGTCATGCGCGGGCAGCAGTCCGACGTCGTTCCGCAAGACCTTACGGTGCCGCCGGAAAATCTGTCAGTTGCAGGGTGCCAATGCCTTCCTCCGGCAGCATCACCGGAATGCCGTCCTCGATCCGGTAGATTACTTTGCGGTCGGTGGTGATCAGCGCCTCGGTCACCCGCTCACGAATGCCTGCGCCGGCGACGGAATCCACCTTGCCTGCCGCGATCGCGTCATTGAGTGCATCGAGCTCGTGCTTGCTCACCTGACGCACTGGCGTTTTGCTGACTGGGCAGCACAGGATATCGAGTAGACGCTTGTCCATAATGGCTTTTTTGGTGTGTGCCGGGGCAGGGTTAAAGTCCGTACAATAGCCGTTTTTGGATGGCTGGGCCATGACAGGAACAACCAAGACGCCCCGTGTTGGCGTGGTGATGGGGTCGCGTTCGGACTGGGACACCATGCAGCACGCGGCCGATGTGCTGACCGAGTTGGGCGTGCCGCATGAGGTGCAGGTCGTCTCCGCGCATCGGACGCCGGACCTGCTGTTCAGCTATGCCGAGCAGGCGGTGGCTCGCGGCATCCAGATAATCATCGCTGGTGCTGGCGGCGCCGCGCATCTGCCCGGCATGCTGGCGGCCAAGACTCGGCTACCGGTGTTTGGCGTGCCGGTGCAGTCGAAGGCCCTCAACGGCATGGATTCATTACTTTCGATCGCACAGATGCCAGCCGGTATCCCGGTGGGTACGCTGGCGATCGGTCGTGCTGGCGCGGTGAACGCCGGCTTGCTGGCGGCTGCCGTGCTGGCCCTGCACGATCCCGCGCTGGCCACGGCACTTGACGCCTGGCGCACACGCCAGACCCAGGCGGTGCTGGAGCAGCCGGATCCGCGTCAATGAGCGATCGGCACCAGCCTGTATTGGGCATCCTGGGCGGTGGTCAGCTGGCGCGCATGTTGGCGCTGGCGGCGGCACCGCTGGGCGTGAAGACCCTGGTGGTGGACAGCTCGGCCGATGCCTGCGCGGGGCAGGTCGCGCCGCTGGTGGTGGCCGACTGGACCGACTATGCCGCGCTGGAGGCCTTCGCTGCGCAGGTCGATGTGATCACCTTCGATTTCGAGAACGTGCCGGCCGAGACGGCGCACTGGCTGGCTGCGCGGGTGATGGTGTCGCCGGCACCGCAGGCTTTGGCGGTGGCCCAGGATCGACTGGCCGAGAAAACCCTGTTCCGTGAATGTGCCTTGCAAACGCCCGAGTTCATGGCCGTGGATACGCGTGAGGGACTGGATCAGGCACTCGCGGCGATCGGTGCGCCGGCGATCCTCAAGACCCGCCGACTCGGCTACGACGGCAAAGGCCAGTTCCGCCTCGGCAGCGTGGCGGATGCCGACGCCGCATGGGCAGCGCTTGGCGCACAGGCATCGAAGCATGGCCTGATCCTGGAAGCGTTCGTGCCGTTCGAGCGCGAGCTGTCCGTGATCGCGGTGCGTGGGCGCGATGGCGATTTCCGTACCTGGCCGCTGACCCGCAACTGGCATACCGACGGTGTGTTGGCGATGAGTCTGGCGCCGGCACCGGATATCGAGCAGTTGCAGCAGCGCGCCACGACATTGGCACGCACGCTGGCCGAACGGTTGGACTACGTGGGCGTATTCGCACTGGAACTGTTCGTCAAGAATGGCGAGCTGCTCGGTAACGAGATGGCACCACGGGTGCACAACTCCGGTCACTGGACCATTGAAGGCGCGCATACCAGCCAGTTCGAAAACCATGTGCGTGCGGTGCTTGGTCTGCCGCTGGGCGACACCGGCGCGCGCGGAATGTCGACGATGTTCAACTGGATTGGTGAGCTGCCCGAGGCGGCGCCGGTGCTGCATGCCGTCGATGCGCACTGGCATGATTACGGCAAGCAGGCACGACCCGGGCGCAAAGTGGGCCATGCCACGCTGTGCGCGCCGGATGCCGGGAAATTGAGCATGCGACTGGCCGCGCTGGCCGACCTGCTTGGGCGCAAGGCGCAGGCTGCGCCGGTGTTGCAGCAGCTCGGCTGAGTTCGGGCTGGATAGCGGCCAAAAAAACGGAGCCGCGAAGGCTCCGTTTTTTGTTGCTGCGGATGAATCAGGCCAGGTTGCTGGCTGCGAAGTCCCAATTCACCAGGTTCCAGAACGCTTCCACATATTTCGGGCGAAGGTTGCGGTAGTCGATGTAGTAGGCGTGTTCCCACACATCGGCAGTGAACAGCGGCTTGTCACTGCCGGTGATCGGGGTGGCCGCATTCGACGTGTTGACGATGCCGAGCGAGCCGTCCGGCCGCTGTACCAGCCAGGTCCAGCCGGAGCCGAAGTTGCCGGTCGCCGACTTGGTGAACTCTTCCTTGAACTTGTCGAACGAGCCGAACGCCTTGGTGATCGCGTCGGCGAGCTTGCCGGCCGGTGCGCCGCCGCCCTTGGGGCTCATCGAGTTCCAGTAGAACGTGTGGTTCCACACCTGCGCAGCGTTGTTGAACACGCCGCCGGACGACTTCTTGATGATCTCTTCAAGCGCGGCGCCGGCGAACTCGGTGCCTTCGATCAGCTTGTTGAGATTGGTCACATAGGCCTGGTGATGCTTGCCGTAGTGATATTCCAGCGTTTCGGCGGAAATATGCGGCTCCAGTGCGTTCTTCTCGTACGGAAGCGGGGGGAGTTCGATCGCCATGAGTGGCTCCTTGACGGTGGCTGGGGAGATGGGCCGGCGCAGCGGGCGGCAGCCGACGGCTGACTGATACAATATCGGTCTGTCTGCATTGTAAAGATGAAACGCTGCGCTATGGACATCAACGAACGAATCAGGTCAACACTGGCCGAACATCCCATCGTGCTTTTCATGAAAGGCACGCCAGAGTTTCCCATGTGTGGCTTTTCCAGCCGTGCCGCGCAGGCGTTGTCCGAAGCCGGTGTGACATTTCATGCGGTGAATGTGCTGGCCGAGCCGCAGGTGCGCGCCGCGTTGCCGCATTTCGCCAACTGGCCGACCTTCCCGCAACTGTTTATCCAGGGCGAATTGATTGGTGGTTGCGACATCATCGAGGATCTGAACTCCGCCGGTGAGCTGGCCCGCATGGCCAGCGACGTGGCTGGAGTGGCGCATTGATGAGCTTGCCTGTTGCCCGACTGCCGGCAGCCTGGATATCGGGCGCCGACACCCTGGCCGATCGCGTAGTGCTGGTAACCGGCGCCTATGGCGGCCTGGGCGGTGCGGTGGCGCGCGCGGCATCGCGTGCTGGCGCCACGGTGGTGTTGACCGGCAAGCGCAAACGCCAGCTTGAGCAGCTGTATGACGCGATGCTGGCCGAAGGGTTGTCCGAGCCGGTGATCCATCCGCTGGACATGGAAGTGGCCACGCCGCGCGAGTACACCGCGCTGGCCGAAGGGCTGGAACGCGACTTTGGCCGGCTCGACGGCATCGTGCATTGCGCTGCCAGCTTCACCGGGTTGACGCCGATCGCGATGCACAAGCCGGACGACTGGCTGCGCGCCTTGCATGTGAATGTCTCCGCGCCGTTCGCGCTGACCCAGGCCTGCCTGCCGCTGCTGAATCAGGCCGGCGATAGCGCGGTGGTATTCGTGCTGGACAACCCCGAGTTGCTGCAGCGTGCGCACTGGGGCGGCTATGGCGTGTCGAAGGCCGCGCTGGAGCGCTTCGTGGCGATCCTGCATGAAGAAACCGATAGTGGTCCGCTGCGCACGCATGCGCTGCTGCCAGCACCGATGCGCACGGCGCTGCGACGTCAGGCGTATTTCGGCGAGGACATCATGCAGCGCCCGTTGCCGGATGCCACCGCCGCGGCGGCCATCTATCTGCTGAGCGCACAGGCAATGGCGGCGCGTGGCGCAGTGCTGGATCTGCGTGTCGACTGAAAGAATTCACTGATATCGGATATCGTCGGCGCGGTGCTGGCCTCGCTAGGATGGAGTCGAGATGGAAACGCAGATGACCACGTTGTCCGCGGGAATCATGTTGTTTCTGATCATGGATCCGCTGGGCAATATCCCGTTCTTCCTGAGCCTGCTAAAGCACGTGCCGCCCAAGCGCCGGCGCCGAGTGATGGTGCGCGAACTGCTGATCGCGCTGGGCGTCTTGCTGGCCTTCCTGTTTGGTGGCCAGCATCTGTTGCAGTTGCTGCAATTGAAGCCGGATTCGATCAGCATCGCCGGTGGCATCGTGCTGTTCCTGATCGGCATCAAGATGGTGTTTCCACCGACCGATGGTGGCGGCATCTTTGGCAAGCCCGGTGAGGGTGAGCCCTTCATCGTGCCGATGGCGATCCCTGGTGTGGCGGGGCCGTCCGCGATGGCAGCCCTATTGCTGTTGACCAACACCCAGCCAGGTCGTACCGCCGACTGGGTGATTGCGCTACTGCTGGCATGGCTTGCCACTTCAGTGATCCTGCTCAGCGCCACCTATCTGTTCCGCTGGCTCGGCGAGAGCGTGCTGACTGCACTGGAGCGGGTGATGGGCATGTTGCTGATCGCGTTGTCGGTGCAGATGTTCATGGCTGGTGTGGCGTCGTTCCTGCATCTGGCCGTCTGAACGTGATCGTCGGGAGCGGTGTTTCCACGGCATAGAAAGTCACTGCGCATCGATGTCATCGACCGCTTGTCACATTCGACCCGCACGATGGAGGAGGTCGATTCGAGGACGCGGTCATGCTGAGTATCGAGCAGTCTCTGGTCGAGCGCCTGCCGTGGCTGGCGCACTATCCCGGCATTCGTCGCCCGATGGCAGGTGTGCTCGGGCGACTGGCCGATGAGGATGGTTTCAATCGTGTGCTGGATCGGGTCGGTGCGGCTACCGGCCTTGATTTTGTCGAGCGCGTGCTGGACGTGCTCGGCACCAGCTATCACGTCAATTCACGCGAGCGCGAACACATCCCGGTGGATGGCCCGCTGCTGGTGGTGGCCAATCATCCGCTGGGTATGCAGGATGCGCTGGCGCTGCTGCAGTTGATCAGTTCGGTGCGCACGGACGTACGTATTCTCGGCAACGACTGGCTGGCCACGGTTCCGCAATTGGGCCGGTTGCTGTTGCCGGTGGACGTGTTTGGCAAGGGGACTGCTTCACGTCTGCGTGGCATCTACCGTGCACTGGACAACGGCGAAGCGTTAATCGTGTTCCCGGCGGGCGAGGTATCGCGGATGCGTGCCGATGGTGTACGCGACGGGCGTTGGTCGGAGGGTTTTGCGCGGTTGTCGCTGCGCCGCAAGGTACCGGTCTTGCCGGTCCATATTGCCGCGCGCAATTCGACGATGTTCTACGGCATGTCCATGCTGGCCAAGCCTCTGAGCACAGCGATGCTGCCGCGTGAGGCAGTGGCCGCGGGTAGCCGTCGAATCGGCTTCAGCATCGGCGCGCTGATTGCGGCCAGTGAACTCGAGCAGCGCAGTGGGGGTGCGCCGACGCAGGCTGCCAGGCTCATGCGTCGGCATGTCTACCGGGTTGGACAGCATCGCGGCCTGATCTTTGGCGGCCAGGCACCGCTGGCGCATCCGGAGCCGGCCGGACAGGTCGCTGCCGAACTGGCAAAGGCCGAGAAACTGACTGATCTGAACGACGGCAAGCAGCTGCTGCTGTTCAAGGGCGCCGCCGACAACGTGGTGTTGCGAGACATCGGCCGGCTGCGCGAGTTGACTTTCCGCAAGGTCGGCGAGGGCACCGGTTCGCGCCGTGACCTGGATGCCTGCGATCCGCATTACGAGCATCTGGTGTTGTGGGATCCGCAGGCCTTGCGGATTGTCGGTTCCTATCGTTTCGGTCATGGCGGTCGGCTGCTTGCCGAGCGCGGCCTGGCCGGGCTGTATACCTCCAGCCTGTTCAATTACTCGCCGGCGCTGGAGTCCCGTTTGGCGCAAGGGTTGGAGCTTGGTCGCAGTTTCATCGCGCCGGCGTACTGGCGCTCGCGCGCCCTGGATCAGTTGTGGCAGGGCATCGGCCTGTATCTGCAGCGCCACTGTGAGCTGCGTTACCTGTTCGGCCCGGTCAGCATGTCGGTGAGCCTGCCGCGTGAGGCGCGCGAATGGATCGCTGCGGCACATCAGCATTATTTTGGTGCTCCAGGGCTGGCGGCGGCGAGGCAGCCCTTCGTGGTTTCGGCTGAAGTGAGCCGCGGTGTGCGGCTGGCACTGGAAGGCCTCGACGCCGCCGCCGGCCTGGGCAAGCTCAAGCATCACCTTGATGCGCTGGGCGTCAGCTTGCCGGTGCTCTACCGGCAGTATGTCGACCTGGTTGAACCCGAGGGCGTTCAATTCCTCGATTTTGGTGAGGATCCGGATTTCTCCGGTTGTGTGGACGGGCTGGTGATGCTCGATCTTTCCGCGCTCAAGCCAGCCAAGCGTGCGCGCTATCTTGGCAAGTCGGTCTGATTGCAGCCGTACTTCGGCTGGTCGGTGCGGCTGCTGCCAGCCTCAGTACACGACGGCGTACAGGTGTGGGGGTCAGAAAGCAGTGTCGGCGAAAGGACGGTCGCGTGCCGCGCTGACCATCGATGTGCGGGACATCACGATGACGATATGGCACCAGTCATGGCGACCCGTTATGGCATACCGAGGCAAATGGCATAGCCATTCGAGCCAATCGTCAATGGCTGGAAATGTTGTAAAATTGTTGTAAGGTAAAACTAAGACAATAGCGGGGAGCTTTCAGCTAGATGTCATCCGTGATTGGCACAGAATAATCACAAGTAATTTCGAAAATTGACGCATTTTTTGCCCGACTGCCGTGTTGGGTTTTTTTGTGCTCGCAATTTGCGTTTTTTCTTTCACTTTATGCGAAGGATATACGCACGAATTTACGATTTTGGCACTGACCAGACTGCTCTAATCCAATTAACAGTGGCGCTTGGAACACCCTGAATTACCGAAGTTCCCCCTGCATCCGGTTGATGGGCCGAATAAGCGAATTGAGGATGTTCAGTGATCCGAAAGACCACGAAGAAGGCTGCTATGCGATCGGCCGTTGAACCGGTCATTCATTTGTTTGAACTTGCGAGATGGAATCCCTAATGAAACGAACCTATCTATCGGCATCAATTGCACTGGCTTGCTGCATGAGCGTCGGCGTAGCCATGGCGCAGAGCGCGCCGGATCAGGCGCCCGCCGCCGCTGCCCCCCAGGCCGCACAGCGTGCCAGCGCATCCAGCACCTCCAATACGACCACCTCGAACGACACCAAGCGCGTGCAGCAGCTGTCGACCGTGCAGGTGCAGGCTCAGTCGTTGTCGCTGGGTGGTGGCTTGATGTCGGTGCAGAACGCGCCCAAGGCGGTTTCCACGATCACCCGCGATGCGATCGAAAAGGCGGCGCCGGGTGGCACATTCGTGCAGATGATCGACAGCATTCCGGGCGTCGATGCTTCTACTGACGACTATACCGGCCTCGCCAACGGCAACTACAGCATCCGCGGCTTCACCAGCGACGAGATTGGCACCACCGTCAATGGCGCGCCGATCAACGACAGTGGCAACTACAAGGTCTATTCGACCGAGTATGGCGACGCAGAGAACTATGGCGACATCACCGTGTTGCAGGGCTATCCGGATGTGGATACGCCGATCGGCGGCGCGGCCGGCGGTTCGATCGCCTGGGTCACCCTCGACCCCTCGCATACAGCTGGCGTGGACTTCAGTCAGACGTTTGGCAGCAATGATTACAGCCGCACCTTCTTTCGTCTGAATACCGGTGATACCGGTCCGGTGCGTTCGTGGTTGTCCTACTCCAACAATAGTGCCGACCTGTGGCGTGGCCCCGGCGAGCAGAACGTGACCAAAGTGGACGGCAAGTCGCTGTGGACCATCGACGACAATGACTCGATCTCGGCATCATTCCAGTACAACCGCGAGTTCACAGATACCTACATGAGCCTGACCAAGGCGCAGTTGGCTGCGGGCGGCTACAACCAAGGATTCTCCAGCGTCCTTGAAAGTCCGCTAAATACCTATTCGACCGGCAGCACAACTGGCTGTGGCCCGGATACTGCTACTACGCATAACTCCGGTGTCTGTTACTACAAGCTGCACACCAATCCGTTCCGCAGCTGGCTGGTCAGCATGGATGGTGAGTTCAAGCTGAGCGACAACCTCCGTCTCTCCGTAGTGCCTTACTTTCAGTATGGTTTCGGCGGTGGTGGTGGCGGCTCTCTTTTCACTGAATCGACGTCGACCGTCAACGAATACCAGTACGTCAACCAGGATCTCAACGGCGACGGTGTCATCGGTGGCAAGAACAACAAGGCCCTGGTGTACTCGCTGAATACCTCCTACACGATGCGCCCTGGTGTGATCGCCAAACTGAATCAGGATTTCGGCGAGAACAACAGTCTCGAATATGGCGTGTGGTGGGAGCGTCCGCGTCAGGAACAAAGTGAGGTGTTCACTCCGACTGATCCGCTCACGGGTGAGCCCTCCGACAACTGGGCTCAGACGGACCTGATCCGCTATCCGAACGGCGTGATACAGCGTGCCTACGACGAGTACACGACCACCCAGACGCGCAAAGTGTTCGCCACGGACACCTGGACGCCGAATGACCAGTGGACCATCACGGCGGGTGCCTCCTACCTTTGGGTGGACCGCACTGGCTGGGACTATGAGTACCCGGGTTCGGTAAAGGGCTATGACACGCAATACGGCATTGCCGGCGTCAGCGCGACTTTCCACAAGGTGAGCCCGACCGCTGGCGTCAAGTATCAGCTGAATGAACAGAACCAGTTCTACTTCGGCTGGGGCAAGACGTTCCGCGCACCCATCAACGGTGCCACCCTGCAGAATGACGCCTCGGCAACTTACCCCGGGCAGACGGCGCCTGCGGGCAGCTTCCTCAACAAGCCGGAGACAGCGAGTACGGCCGATCTGGGCTGGCGTTTCTACAACGACACGTTCTCGGCCAGCGTCGACGCCTACGCCTCCAACCTCAACAACAAGCAGATATCCGGCTTCGATGAGGTCAGCTACGCGACGGTGTATCTGTCGCTGCCCTTGGTGCATATGCGTGGCCTGAACACCGAGGCCAGCTACAAGATCACGCCGAGCTGGACGCTGTACGGCTCTTACGCGTACACCAAGGCAACTTTGGAGGATAACCTCAATTCGGAAGGCGACGGCATCTACGACACCATGGGCAAGACCCTTCTGAATACGCCGAAGAACATGGGCTTCGTGCGGGTGAGCTATGACCAGGGGCCGTTCTGGGCCAGCCTGGACGAGAAGTACCGCGGTCCGGTCTGGGGCGACTGGTCCAACACACAGAAAGTGGGCGGCTATGCCACGCTCAACCTCAGCGCGGGCTGGAAATTCCAGGACTTCTCGTCGTGGTTCACCAAGCCATACATCAAGCTCAACATGTTCAACCTTGCTGATCGTCAGGCGCTTACCAATGCCAACAACATTGGCGCGTTCCTCGCGGCCAATCCGGGCGGCAAGACTGTGGATCAGAACGGCACGTCCCTGTATGCCTCGGAACCGTACTACTCATTGCTCGAAGGCCGTACGGTCATGGTGACCTTCGGCGCCTCGTTCTTCTAAAGAGCAGAAGTCACACACTCGCGGCAGGTACTGTGTGGGTCATCAAGCCGGCGCCTTTGGGCGCCGGCTTTTTTGTGGGTCGTACAACCTCTTGATGTTCCTGTAAAAAATTACGAGTATGGCAAATAGTTACGAATTTGTAATATTCTTCGCGTAACTTCAGGCCGATCTGGCGAAGCCAAGTAGCCGGACCTTAGCCAGCTTCTTTCAGGGAAACAAACCAAAAATCATTGCCTTGCAGGAAATCTGGCAGGCGAGTGGTTTCTTTGTCGCCTTGATTCGTTATTTCTTGCGAACCACCATGAGGTCGATGTTCGATGAAAAGCACTATTCGCACAAAGCTTCTGCCGCTGGCTATCGCCGCGCTGCTTGCTTCTTCGCCGGTCCTTGCCCAAGACACCTCCTCCGCGATCTCCGGTCGTGTGCTGGACGCCAACGGACAGTCGGTCGCCGGTGCCACCGTGCAGATCGTGCACGAGCCGTCAGGCACCACCAAGGTCACGTCGACCGACGCGGATGGCCGCTATGCGGCCCAGGGCCTGCGCGTGGGTGGCCCGTTCGACGTGACCGTCTCCAAGGATGGCGTGACCAAGGTCGAGCAGAACAATGTCTATCTGCAGCTGGCCCAGGAAACCCCGGTCAATCTGACCATGGCTGTTGGTGCAGGCGCGAAGGACGCGAAAAATCTGGCTGGCGTGTCGGTGTCGGCCAATGCGCTGGCGCAGACGTTCTCGTCGGACAACAAGGGCATCAGCACCAATGTCTCACTCGCCGAACTGAACGCCCAACCAGCGCCGGGCCGTTCGATCCAGAACATCGTGCGCATGGATCCGCGTGTAGTCATCACTGACCGCGCCCGCGGCGAAATTTCCGCCAACGGCCAGAACAGCCGTTACAACAACATTACGGTTGACTCGATCAGTGCCAACGATCCGTTCGGTCTGAACGCGAACGGCCTGCCGACGCTGGGCACGCCGATCTCGCAGGACACGATCCAGGAATACAACATCTCCACCGCGAACTACGACGTGGCCAATCGCCGCGGTCTGGGTGCCACGGTGAATGCGGTGACCAAGAGCGGCACCAACGATTTCCACGGTTCCGTATATTACGTGTACCAGAACGACCAGATGATCGGCGACAACCAGACTGGCGCGCCGTACGCCGGGTTCTCGCGTCAGTGGACCGGTGGCGCCACCGTGGGCGGTCCAATCATCAAGGACAAGCTGTTCTTCTTCGCTTCGTACGAAAAGAGCACCCAGATCGGCCCCGGCAGCCCGTACGGGCCGGCCGACTCCGGCGCGGCCTCACCGATCGCCGGGCTGACCACGGCGCAGGTCAATCAGATTCGCCAGATCGCAGCGGACAAGTATGGCCTGACCGACATCGGCTCGGTCGGCGGCGGCAACTCGAACCTGCTCGACAAGCGTTATCTGGCCAAGATCGACTGGAACATCAGCAACGACCACCGCGCCAGCTTCACCTACACCGAGACCAAGGAGGGCAAGCCGATCATCACCGGCAGCACGACCAACCTGGTGCTCTCCAGCGGCTGGTACAAGACCGCTGTCGACAACAAGAACTACGCACTGCATTTCTACGATGACTGGTCGGACATGTTCTCCAGCGACACCACGGTGTCGTTCTCCAATTTTGTGCAGAACCGCGGCCCGTACAACGGCACCCCCATGCCCGATATCAAGGTCTATCCGGTTGCTTATGGCAGCCCGTCAGTGGAATTCGGTACCGAGTATTCCAGCCAGGCCAATGTGCTCAAGGTGAAGACCCTGAATGCGGCTTGGGCGGGTACGTTGTTCCTCGGCGACCACACACTGAAGGGTGGCGTCGATTTCGAGAAGGACACTTACTACAACCTGTTCGTGCAGAACCTGTTCGGCGGCTACACCTTCGAGGATTCCAAGGCGCCTAATGGTTCCACCATCTATGGCATCGATAATTTCCAGGCCGGCAACTACTACCAGTACAACTACAACCGTCCCGCGAACGGGCTGAGTCTGGCGCAAACCGCGGCCGGCTATGGCCTGACCCAGTACGGCGTGTTCCTGCAGGACACCTGGCAGGTCAACCATAACTTGTCGCTGCAGTACGGCGTGCGCGTGGATATCCCGCTGATGAGCGACCGTCCGCTGTACAACGCCGCGTTTGCCGCCGCACCGGGCGTCGGTGTTGTCGGTGGCAACCCAAACCAGGCCACCGGTGGTTTCGGCCGCACCAACCAGACCACGATCAACGGTAACCGCGTGGTGCAGCCGCGCATGTCGTTCAACTACGCCTTTGACACTGAACGCATGACCCAGCTGCGCGGTGGCGCCGGCCTGTTCGTGTCCAATCCGCCCGGCGTGTGGATCGGCAACATCTTCTCCAACTCCGGCATCACCCAGACCCAGTACAACTGCGGTCCGACGCAAAAGGCGCCGTGCAATACCCCTGCCACCCTGCCGACCTTCAGCCCGGATCCGTACGCGCAGAACAACGGCCCCCCCGGCTCCGGCGCAATGACGGTCAACACGGTCTCGCCCGGGTTCCAGATTCCCACTGCGTGGAAGCTCAGCCTGGGCTTCGACAAGGAACTGCCGTGGTGGGGTCTGGTGGCCACCGCCGACTACGAGCACATCATTCAGCGCGATGCGATCTGGTATCAGGCGATCAACTTGGGTGCACCTACCGACCAATTGCCGGATGGCCGCAACTCTTTCTACAAGTTCCCGAACCTGGATCCCAAGGCCAAGGGCCAGCAGTCGGTCTACAACTCCAATTCGGCCTTCAGCGCCAATACGATCAATCTGGCGGACAGCAAGCGCGGCAAGGCCGACAGCCTGACCCTGCAGTTGAAGAAATCGTTCAGCAACGAGTGGTCCGGCATGGTCGGTTTCACGCTGAGTCGCGCGACCGAAGTGAATCCGGGCACGTCGAGCGTGGCATCGTCGAACTACAAGTACGACTACGTTGCCAACTCGAACGAGAACGTAGCCAGTGTGTCGAACTACTCCGTGCCCAAGCGGGTGATCGCTGCGCTGAACTGGCAGCATCACTTCTTCGGCGACTATGTGACCAGCGCCAGCGCGTTCTTCGATGGCCACTCGGCGTACCCGTACAGCTGGTCGTTCGGCAATGACGCCAATGGCGATACCTTCACCAACGATCTGGTCTTCATTCCGAAGCCGGGTCAGGTGGAGTTCCGTCCCGGCACCAACCCGGCGTTGATCCAGCAGTTCTACGACTACATCCAGCACAACGATTACCTGAAGGATCATCAGGGCCAGATTGCCAAGCGCAACGACGATCGTGCGGGCTGGATCAACCAGCTCGACCTGAGCTTCAGTCAGGAAATTCCGGGCATCTTCAAGGGCAACAAGGGCCTGATCAAGCTGGATGTCTACAACTTCACCAACCTGCTCAACAAGAACTGGGGCATCGAGAAGCGTGTGGCGTTCCCGGGCGGCCGGGCGTTGGCCGACTTCTACGGTGTCGACCCGGCGACTGGCAAGTACATCTACAACATCGACTGCGGCGGCGCGGCCACCTGTACCAACTACAGCCAGAACGGTCACTACAGTCCGTTGACGGTACCCACCTACATCAACAACGGCGACGATCTGGCCCAGCGCTGGGCCGTGCAGCTGACGGTGAAGTACGCCTTCTGATTCTCGGAAGTTCGATACAGCAGCCGGCGCCCTTGTGGGCGCCGGCTTTTTTTGTGCGCGCTTGACGGTGCTGGGTCAGCGCGTAAAGCTACGCGGTCAGCGCACGATTGATGACGGAATGCATGCCGCGAACCATGCGGTCAGGAGAATGATTCGGATGAACGATACAAGCACCGCCCCGCGCGACAAGTCGGCCACCGTCAGCGCGCGCATCTCGCCGGTCGGCGGCCTCGATATCCTTTCCCGCAACGAAGTGGTGCGACTGCGTGGTGCCAGCGATTCGGGCCTGCATGCGCTGCTACGCCGTTGCGCGTTGGCGGTGTTGACCTCGGGCAACATCAGCGACGACCCGCGCGCGATTCTTGAGCAATATCCGGATTTCGATATCCAGGTGTTGCAGCAGGATCGGGGCATCAAGATCGAGCTCAGCCATGCGCCGGCGCAAGCCTTTGTCGACGGCCAGATCATCCGCGGCATCAATGAGCTGTTAGTGGCTGTGGTGCGTGACATCGTCTATGTGTCGACCCAACTGGAGCAGGTCGGCACTGATCTGGATGAGTCGGCGGGGCTGACCCAGGGCGTATTCGAGATCCTGCGCAACGCGCGTATTCTGAAGCCGAACATCGACCCCAACCTGGTGGTGTGCTGGGGCGGTCACTCGATCTCGCGCGAAGAGTACGACTACACCAAGTCGGTCGGCTATCAGCTCGGCCTGCGCGGGCTGGATATCTGCACCGGCTGCGGCCCTGGCGCGATGAAGGGGCCGATGAAGGGCGCGACCATCGCGCACTCCAAGCAACGGCGCCGGCACAACCGCTATATCGGCATCACCGAGCCGGGCATCATCGCCGCCGAGTCGCCGAACCCGATCGTCAACCACCTGGTGATCATGCCGGACATCGAGAAGCGTCTCGAGGCATTCGTGCGCATGGGCCACGGCATCATCGTGTTCCCCGGTGGCGTCGGCACGGCCGAGGAAATCCTGTACATGCTGGGTATCCTGCTTCACCCGGACAATGCCGGTACGCCGTTCCCGCTGATCTTCACCGGCCCGCGGCAATCGGCTGCTTACTTCGAGCAGATCGACCGGTTCCTGCGGTTGGCTCTTGGCGACGAAGTGGCGCAACACTATCAGATCATTGTGGATGATCCGGCAGCGGTAGCTCGGGCGATGGTGAAGGGGATCGACAAGGTGCGCCACAATCGGCTGGACACCAAGGATGCGTTCTTCTTCAACTGGGCATTGCAGATCCCGCTGGTGTTCCAGACACCGTTCCGTCCCACGCACGAGGCGATGCGCGCGCTGCAGATCCATCGTGATCGCCCACGACATGAGTTGGCTGCGGATCTGCGTCGAGCCTTCTCAGGCATCGTCGCGGGCAACGTGAAGGAGGAGGGCGTGCAGGCGATCGAACAGTCCGGCCCGTTCGATATCGATGGTGATGCGGACATCATGCGCGCGCTCGACAAACTGCTGCAGGCGTTCGTTGAACAGCACCGCATGAAGCTGCCCGGCGGCGCGGCGTACGTGCCGTGCTATCGAGTCATTACGAGCTGATAATTTCGCCCGCTGATTCGCCAGCAACGGCTTGACAGCTGGCAGCAGCCCCGACAAACTACGCAGCTCACGCCCGAATAGCTCAGCTGGTTAGAGCACTTGACTGTTAATCAGGGGGTCGCTGGTTCGAGTCCAGCTTCGGGCGCCAGATTGGCAAAAGCCGGCAGATTG
>Ga0302314_10007723_pt1 | contig 19293 bp, 16 predicted proteins | sample III_Palsa_N2_3_FD_200533 | JGI IMG/M metagenome (GOLD analysis project Ga0302314, IMG submission 200533) | Peat permafrost microbial communities from Stordalen Mire near Abisko, Sweden - III_Palsa_N2_3 | ecosystem: Environmental > Terrestrial > Soil > Palsa > Peat permafrost | place: Sweden...
AGGCCAGCGCCAACACCACCGGCATCACCACAATGGTCTGCAAGACGAACCCCAGCCCGGACAGCCACAACTCGACGCCGTCCCACCAACTGAGGATCTCGTTCACCGGGCTCACCCTATTCCGCACGGCCAACGAAGCCAACATGCCAAGATCGGCGCATGCCCAGCCCAAGCAACTGCGTCATCGCCGGCGGCGGCCCGGCCGGCATCATGCTCGGTTTGCTGCTGGCCCGCGCAGGAGTCGACGTCACCGTGATGGAGAAGCACGCCGATTTCCTGCGTGATTTTCGCGGCGACACCGTACACGCCAGCACCCTGCGACTGCTCGACGAGCTCGGCCTGCAGCAACAGTTCGCCGAACTGCCGCAGCGCCTCATCGACTCGATTCGGTTTCGGATCGAGGGCGTCGAGGTCGACATCGACTTCGGCCAGCTACCCGGCGCCCACAAAAACATGGCACTGGTGCCGCAGTGGGATCTTCTGGAGATGCTGGCCACCGCTGCCGAAGCCGAACCCAGCTTCCGATTGCTGCGCAACACCGAAGTCGTCGGTGTCATCCGGACCGCTGACCGGGTGACCGGAGTGACCTATCACGACGAAAACGGCCAGACCCGGGACATGCCCGCCGCGTTGACCGTTGCCTGCGACGGCCGTTCGTCGACGTTGCGCGAGGCCGCCGGTCTGGTCCCGCAGGCCTTCGGCGCACCGATGGACGTGTGGTGGTTCCGGCTGCCACGCCATGCCGGCGACCCGTCCGGGCTCGCCGGGGTACTGGTTGCCGGGCGGGCCGCGATCACGATCGACCGCGGCGACTACTACCAAATCGCCTACATCATTCCCAAAGGATCCGACGCGCAGCTCAGAGCAGCAGGAATCGGCGCGCTGCGCGGCAACCTGGTGAGCATGGTGCCTTCGCTCGCCGACCGGGTGGACACGCTGACCTCGTTCGACGACGTGAAACTGCTTGACGTGCAAATCAATCGGCTACGCCGCTGGTACACCGACGGCTTGTTGTGCATTGGCGATGCCGCGCACGCCATGTCGCCCGTCGGCGGCGTGGGTATCAACCTGGCGGTGGCCGACGCCGTCGCCGCCGCGCGGATTCTGGCTCGCCCCTTGCAGACCGGGAGGGTGTCCACCCGCCACCTGGCAGAGGTGCAGTTTCGGCGCTGGATTCCGACCGCGATTCTGCAAGCGCTGCAACGCACGATCCATGCCAACCTGATCTCAATCGCAGTGGCCGGTGAGAATGCGGATGAAAAAAGCCGCAAGCCGCCGGCAGCCTTGAAGGTGGTCACTAGCTTGCCGCTGCTGCGTCGGCTGGGCGGATACATGGTTGCGATGGGCCCGCTTCCCGAACATGCGCCGAAGTACGCGCGACGATAGCCGCCGGGCGGGTGCCGGGTCAGCTCAAGGCGCTGACCTTGTCCATCATCGCGTGGGCGATGTCGACGGCGCTGGTGTCCGGGTTGGCCGATCCCGGATCCGAAGATTGCCGGTCACCGAAGAAGACCACCTGTACCTCAACCAGGCAGTTCAGCCGGACACCGAGGGCACGCGCCGGCGGGGTGGGGCTCAGCGCCGGCATGTTCGGCAACGTCGAAGTCGCGGTATTGGTCGCCGCGACAACGGTTTTGGTAGCGCGGATGTCGCCGATGGCGTTCGTCGTGCTGATCGGGCCGTTTTGTTCGGTCGTGGTCGTGGCGTTGCACTGCTGCCACTGCTCGGAGAATTTCGCGAACAGCGCCTCGGCCTGCGCGGCCGTGGGCAACGCGACGACGCCCTCGATCACGCTGATCACCTGGGCCGGGTCGCCGTTGTTCCACCACGACTCCGACGCCACGTCCTGGACATTGGCGGAGGAGTAAACGCTCTTCTGCAGCATCGCCGTCACGCCCAGGCACGCGTCGGGAGAAAGCTGACTGTAAAGCTTGTCAGCGCCGCCGAACGCGGGCGGCATACGGCCGACGAACGGTTGGTCGAGCATCCGCGACAGCGCAACGTCGTCGAGTGGCACCCGCTTGACGGTTTGGCCCGTCAGCGGTCGGGGCTTCAGGTTCGGGGCCGGCTTCGGCGTGCCACTGATCACCGGACCACAGCCCACCGCCAGCGTGGCGACCACCGCGCACGCCGTCGCAGTCCCGACTATCCGCATGCCTTCTTTGTACCTTTGTCTCCGACGGTGAGGAGATCGAGCAAGCCCTCGGCCGTACCATTCCACTAAACTGACCCGCGCACGTCTCATGGCGACAGGAACCCGGTGCAACTCCGGGGCGGTTCCGCCACTGTAACGGCCTTGGCGTCCAGCCAGCGGGCCTGAGCCAGACACTGGCCACGAGGCGCTCTGCCGGACGGGGCGAGAACCCCGGGGAGGAACGCCGTGAGTACCGATGATGCACCGCAGCGCCTCCATCGCATCGCGCTGTTGTCCACGTCCGATACCGACCTGCTCTCCGCCCGCGCCTCACTCGCGGCCTACAACTTGGGCAATCCTGCGCGTCAACCCATCGAGGTCGTGCTCGACGGTGCCGAGGTGGTCGTGCTTCGGGTGCTCGGTTCCTCGGCGGAGGTCGCCGACGAACTCAGCGCCCTGCGCGCCACCGGGTTGCCCCTGGTCGTGCTCGGCGGCGAACGTATTCCCAGCGCCGAACTGATGGAACAGTCCTCGGTGCCCATCGGGCTTGCGGCGCAAGCACACTCGTACCTCGCCGAGGGTGGTCCGGCGAACCTCGCGCAGTTGCACGCGTTTCTGTGCGACACCGTGTTGCTCACCGGGCACGGTTTCGACGAACCGGTGGTGATCCCCGAGTGGGGATACGCCCATCGCGCCGTGCGCGCCGCTACAGGGGCCGCCGACGTCGATGTAAGGATCGGCGTGCTCTACTACCGGGCCCACGAGGTGAGCGGCAATGCCGGCTTCGCGCACGCACTTGCCGACGCGGTCGAGGCGACCGGCACCGCGGTCGGCGTCCCGATCTTCGCGTCCTCGCTGCGTAGTGCGCCCGACGAACTGTTCGATGCGCTCGCCACCCTGGATGCCGTCGTGGTCAGCATGCTGGCTGCCGGGGGCTCGAAGTCGGCGTCCGCAGGCGCGGGTGAGGACGATGCCTCGTGGGACATCGAACGCATCGCCGCGATGAACATCCCGGTGCTGCAAGGGCTTTGCCTTACTTCGTCACGCGCCGAATGGGATTCCAGCAACGACGGCGTCACCCCGCTCGACTCCGCGACGCAGATCGCGATCCCCGAGTTCGACGGGCGCATCATCACCGCGCCGTATTCCTTCAAGGAGGTCGACGCCGACGGTCTTCCGCACTACGTGGCCGATCCGGAGCGCTGCGCGCGGGTCGCCGCCATCGCGGTCAAACACGCTTTGCTGCGCCGGATACCCAACGAACAGAAAAAGCTAGCGCTGGTGCTCTCGGCCTATCCCACCAAGCACTCTCGCGTCGGTAATGCCGTCGGACTCGACACCCCAGCGTCCGCGGTGCGGCTTCTTCGTCGCCTCGCGCAGGACGGCTACGACGTCGGCGACGGCTTTGGTGTGTTCGGAATCGAGGATGAGACCCAAGCCGGCGACCGGCTGATGCACACCCTCATCGACGCCGGCGGGCAGGATGAACAGTGGCTCACCACCGGACAGGTCGACGATGCGCAGGTGAAGGTGGCGTCGGCGCAGTACGCACAGTGGACCGCCGACCTTCCCGCGACACTGCGTGACGCCATGGCCGACGCGTGGGGCCCGGCGCCGGGCCGGCTGTTCGTCAACGACGACGGCGACCTCGTGCTCGCCGGCCTGCGGTCCGGCAACATCATGCTGATGATCCAGCCACCGCGCGGATTCGGTGAGAACCCGGTGGCGATCTACCACGACCCCGACCTGCCGCCCAGCCATCACTATCTCGCGGCGTATCGGTGGCTGGAGCACGGTTTCGGCGCCCACGCGGTGGTGCACCTGGGCAAGCACGGCTCGATGGAGTGGCTGCCGGGCAAGAACGCTGCGCTGTCGGCGGCGTGTGCCACCGACGCCGTGCTGGGAAACCTGCCGCTGATCTACCCGTTCCTGGTCAACGATCCCGGTGAGGGCGCGCAGGCCAAACGGCGCGCGCACGCCACCATCATCGACCACCTGATACCGCCGATGGCGCGCGCCGAGAGCTACGGCGACATCGCACGGCTCGAACAACTGCTCGACGAGTACGGGAACATCGCGGCGATGGACCCGGCCAAGCTCCCGGCCATCCGCGGCGAGATCTGGAATTTGATGCGCGCCGCCGAGATGCACCGTGATCTCGGACTCGACGACCGGCCCGACGACGAAGAGTTCGACGACTTCCTGCTCCACGTCGACGGCTGGCTGTGTGAGATCAAGGACGCCCAGATCCGCGACGGGTTGCACGTTCTCGGTGCGGCGCCCGAAGGGCCGGCGCGGGTCAACTTGGTCCTCGCAATCCTGCGCGCCGCCCAGGTGTGGGGTGGCCAGGATCATGCCGTGCCCGGCTTGCGTACTGCCCTTGGGCTGAAGGAGGGCGCCGAGACCACCGCGGTCGACGAGATCGAGACGCGCGCACGCGCACTGGTCGAGGCCATGGAGGCCACCGGTTGGGACGCCGACGCCGTAGACGCCCTGCACGAAGCGCCGGACGTGCGCACGACCCTGCGGTTCGCGGCGACTGAGGTGGTACCGCGTCTGGCGGGCACCGCAGGCGAGCTCGACGCCGTGATGCAGGCGCTCGCAGGCGGTTTCGTGCGCCCAGGCCCCTCGGGGTCGCCGCTGCGGGGCCTGGTCAACGTGCTGCCCACGGGCCGCAACTTCTACACCGTGGACCCGCGTGCGGTGCCGTCGCGGCTGGCCTGGCAGACCGGGCAGGCAATGGCGGAGTCGCTCCTACAGCGCTATCTCGACGACACCGGGACCTACCCCGAGTCGGTCGGGTTGTCGGTGTGGGGCACCAGCGCGATGCGCACCTCCGGCGACGACGTGGCGGAGGTGCTGGCACTGCTCGGGGTGCGGCCGGACTGGGACGAGGCGTCCCGCCGGGTGAGTCGGCTGGAAATCATCCGGCTCGAGGAGCTCGGCCGGCCCCGCATCGACGTGACCGTCCGCATCTCCGGCTTCTTCCGCGATGCCTTTCCGCACGTGGTGATGATGCTCGACGACGCGGTGAGAATGGTGGCGCTGCTCGACGAGCCGGACGAGGACAACTACGTGGCCGCGCACGCCCGTGCCGACCTCGCTGACCACGGTGACGAAAGGCGGGCCACCACACGCGTTTTCGGCTCCAAGCCGGGCTCGTACGGCGCGGGCATCCTTCAGGTCGTCGAAGCCGGCACCTGGCGCGACGACAAGGACCTCGCCGAGGTCTACACCGCCTGGGGCGGGTTCGCGTACGGTCGCGGGCTGGACGGCGCCGCCGCCGCGGACGACATGCGCACCAACTACGCGCGAATCAAAGTTGCTGCCAAGAACATCGACACCCGCGAGCACGACATCGCCGACAGCGACGACTACTTCCAGTACCACGGTGGCATGATCGCGACGGTTAGAGCTTTGACCGGGACCGACCCCAAGGCCTATGTCGGTGACTCGACCACGCCGGACGCGGTGCGCACCCGCACGCTGGCCGAGGAGACCGCACGGGTCTTCCGCGCCCGAGTGGTCAACCCACGGTGGATCTCGGCGATGCGCAGGCACGGGTACAAGGGCGCCTTCGAACTCGCCGCCACCGTCGACTATCTGTTCGGCTTCGACGCCACCGCCGGTGTCCTGCACGACTGGATGTACGAGAAGCTCGCGGAGTCCTACGTCCTCGACCCGCAAACCCGGGAGTTCCTCAACCGGTCCAACCCGTGGGCGCTGCACGGCATGGTCGAGCGCCTGCAGGAAGCGGCTGACCGCGGCCTGTGGGCCGACCCGTCGCCGGAGACGATGGCCGCGTTGCGGCAGGCTTACCTCGAGGTCGAGGGCGACATCGAGGGTCGCGTCGGTGGCTGAGCCGGTCCGGGTACGCATCCTGGGCGTGGGCATGGGACCTCAGCACGTCACGCCGGAGGTGGCCGCCGCATTGCGGTCGGTCGACTACGTGCTGGCGGCCGACAAGGGCGACGACGACAGCGACGATGGATTGCTGGCGTTGCGGCGTGCGATCGTCGATGCACACACCGACGGTGCGGTGGAGGTCGTGGAGGTACGAGACCCGGTGCGCGACCGCTCGACGGGTCTGGACACCGCGGGCTACCAACGCGCCGTCGCCGACTGGCACGACGCCCGCGCTGCGGCTTACGCCGACGTGTTCCGCGCGCGCGGTGGCACTGCGGCGTTCCTGGTCTTAGGCGACCCATCGCTGTACGACTCGACCATCCGGGTGGTGGACAAGATCAAGGAACTCGGCGTACCAATCGAATTCGATGTGCTGCCGGGAATCAGCGCTCCACAATTGCTCGCCGCGCGGCACCGCATCGTCCTGCACGAGGTCGGTCGGCCGGTGCACATCACCACCGGCCGCAGGCTGCAGGAGGCCGTCGCCGCCGGGCAGGAGAATATCGTCGCGATGCTCAACCCGCCGCCGCACCGCCTCGACCTCACCGGCCTGCACGATTGGGCGGTGTGGTGGGGCGCCAATCTCGGCGCCTCCGGGGAGCGCCTGGTTGCGGGGCGCCTCGGCGACGTCGTCGAGGACATTGCCGACGCACGCGCGAAAGCTCACGCCGAGGCAGGCTGGGTGATGGATCTCTTCCTGCTCAGGAAGCATTGATGGCCCTGCGGGTGCTGCTGCTGGGCGGGACGTCAGAAGCCCGCGCCCTGGCCGCGACGCTGGTGCACGACGGGGTTGACGTGACGAGCTCATTGGCCGGCCGGGTAGCCCGGCCGCGACTGCCGGTCGGGTCGGTGCGAATCGGCGGATTCGGCGGAACCGCAGGGCTCCGACGGGCGCTAGTCGACTTCGACGCCGTGGTCGATGCCACCCACCCCTTCTCGGCGACGATCTCCGCCAACGCCGCATCCGCCTGCGCCGACGAGGCGCGGCCACTGCTGCGATTGCAACGTCCCGGCTGGGCTGAGCGGGCCACGACGTCATGGCATTGGGTGAGCTCGCACCACGACGCGGCCGAGCAGGCGCGAAGGCTGGGCAATCGACCGCTGCTCACCGTGGGCCGCCAGCAACTGGGGGCATTCGTCGAAGCGCTCGGCGAGTCGGCGGTGCTGGCACGTGTGGTCGATGAGCCGGAGTTCGAGCTGCCACCGGCATGGCGCCTGATCAACGACCGCGGACCCTACGAGCTGCCCGGCGAATTGGCGCTGCTGCGCGAGCACCGGGCGGACGTGCTGGTCACCAAGGATTCCGGTGGTGAGTACACCTGGCCGAAAATGCAGGCCGCCGCAGAGTTGGGGGTTCCGGTCGTTATCGTGCGCCGGCCCGCGGTTCCCCCGGGGGTGTCGGTGGTATCAGACGTCGACGACGTCGTCGAATGGCTTGCCGCACTTCCATAGGTGTTTCGGGAGACGTCGACTGTGCAGGGTATGTGCGAGAACACGATCCGAATTCGCCCACAAGCTACACACTCGGCGACTGCGCGCCGGTTGTCGAGCTGCAGAAATCGAATATGAAGGGTCATCAGTTTCTGTTTGTACTGTGTACCAACGATTTACATCGGACGTCGTCGTGCCGCCTGTTACGGCGTCGAGGCATCCCACGGGTTCACCGCCTCGACACCGGTGTCGACGAAGTCATCGACGTTGCGTGTTGCGAGTCCGGCGCTCCAGTTGCGGCATATTGCCGCAATCTGCGCGTCCGCCATACTGATCGGGCGTCCAGCCCGTTCTCGGGAGGCAACGATTTCCGCGTAGTGCGTCGCCGCCCGCGCATCGAACGGCAGAATCTGGTCCTGAAAATCCTCCGCTAGCAGTCCCTCGACCTTGGCGTGTAGCTCCCGCTTGCGGCGGCCATCTGGCAACCGGGCAACGCCATACATAAGCTCGGCCGCCGTCACGGTGGTAACCAGTACCTCCGCCGCGGAAAACCCGTCGACCCAAGTAACGACACCAAGCTCCGGTGTCTTCCGCATAAATTCCGACACGACGTTGGTGTCGAGGACAATCACCCGCCAAGCTCCGCAGCTCGTGGAGGCTCGGCCCTGTTCGGCAGTTCGAGGTCCGCGGCCCCAGCGACGCCGGAGAACCGATGTCGAATCCGTGTAGCCATCCCCGGACCACTCGACGGCCGCTCCAACACGGTACGCAAGATCTCTCGCACCTCGGATTCCATGGAGCGGCCGTGCTCCGCGGCGCGCACCCGCAGTGCCGCCTTGAGGTCATCGTCAAAATCGCGAATCGTCAGGGTTGCCATCCACCCTCCTATCCTTTGCTATCATTGCGCTCAATGCTAGCATTGAGTAGTTCTGGGCTGTGTGATCTCTGTCTTCACAGGCCCTGCAGGACGACAGACACCCTTAGTGGCGAGGGCCGGGCGTGGACGATTCAGTTAGCCAGACCTCATATGACCGGATCGGCCTGGGCTACGCGCGTTTTCGCAAACCCGACCCGCGAATCGCGGCCCGGCTCATGTCTGCCCTCGAAGATGCTCAGACCGTAGTTAACGTCGGCGCCGGTACTGGTTCGTATGAGCCCGCCGATCGCGTCGTGTTGGCTGTTGAGCCATCAGAGGAGATGGTCAAGCAGCGTTCCCCGGATGCAGCGCCGTGCATCAGGGCAGCCGCCGAGCGCCTACCGCTTTTCGATCAGAGCTTCGACGCAGCCATGGCGGTATTAACGATTCACCATTGGTCCGATCCGGTCAGAGGACTACGCGAACTCGTTCGCGTCGCTCGGCGAGTGGTCGTCTTTTGCTACGACCCGACCGTCCACAGGAAGTTCTGGCTCTGGCGAGAGTACTTCCCAGCCGCCACGGGAACCTCGGCTGTCTCGGAGTTGCCAATCGATCAAGTGGCAGAGATCGTTGGCGCCGACCGTGTCGAGACCATCCTCGTGCCGCACGACTGCTCGGACGGCTTCGGGCCGGCCTACTGGCGCCGGCCGGCCGGCTATCTCGACCCCGATGTGCGCAGGTGCATCTCAGGTCTGGCGCGGTTGCCGGCGAACGACATCGAACCTGGACTCGATCGCCTACGCCGGGATCTCGACACCGGTGCTTGGCATAGCCGCCACCGAGATCTACTCAATCTCAACGCGATCGACGCCGGTCTTCGCCTCATCGTGCGGGGCGGCCGGTGACCGAGACCATCGATGCGTCATGCTGCACCTAAACGTTGATTACGTTCCTGACCGCTGCATCTCGCACCCGTGGACGGCACGGGCGAATCGCTGAGCCATGGCGGGGTGGCCGGCCCAATGCGTGTGGAGATAGGCGGCGTGCAGCGTGGGCGTGGCGACACCGTCGGGGCCCGCGGGCAGCTGCCACGCTGCCCGGCCGTCAGCCGGGGTGACTTTCGTGCGGTGGAATTCGTGTCCGGTGACCTGAGCACCCGCCTCGGCAAGCAGTGAGTCGGCGGGGCTGGTGGCGGTTCGATAGCCGAGGGTCAGCCGTGGGGTCATTGCCGCTTCGAAAGGCAGCGCTCCGACCATGGGGGTGCCGTCGAGGGTGCGGCAGAGGTAGAGCAGCCCCGCGCACTCGGCGACCGTCGGGACGCCCGCGGTGACGGCGGCCCGCAATTCGCCTATCAGGCAACGGTTCTGGGCGAGCTCGCTGGCGTGCACTTCGGGGAAACCGCCGCCGAGATAGATACCGGCGGTGCCCGCAGGAAGGGACGGGTCGACGAGCGGGTCGAATTCGATCACGTCGCATCCGGCGGCACGCAGGAGCTCTTCGGTTTCGGCGTATCGGAAGGTGAACGCGCGACCACCCGCCATCGCGACGACGGGCCGGGCTCGCGTCGGCGCGTGGACTTCCTGAGCCGGGTCCCACGCCGTTCCGTGCAGCGCCACCGCATCTTTGGCGAGGCGGAGCACGGCGTCGAGGTCGACGTGCGCGGCGATGACGTCCGCCATACGCGCCACAGTGGCAGCCGACTCGGCACGTTCGGCGGCAGGCACCAGACCGAGATGACGTGAAGGAGTCTCGAGGTCTTCGTCGCGATGCAGGACGCCGAGCACCGGAATGCCGGTCGGGGCGAGCGCGTCGCGGACCTCGTCGGCGTGCCGCGTACTGCTCGCGTTGTTGAGGATCACGCCCGCGATGCGCACCGAGGGGTCGAACGCCGCCAGACCGGCGACGACCGCCGCGTGCGTCCGCGATGCGTGCGAAATGTCGACGACGAGCAGCACCGGGGACCCCGTCAGGGCGGCGACGTGGGCGGTGGATGCTTCCCCGGCGGTACCGAGTCGGCCGTCGAACAGGCCCATCACGCCCTCGATGACGGCGACGTCCGCCGACCTCGCGCCGTGCAGCAACAGCGGGACGATGCGGTGTTCGCCGACCAGAAACGGGTCGAGGTTGCGGCCCGACCGCCCGGTGGCCATGGCGTGGTAGCCGGGGTCGATGAAATCGGGTCCAACCTTGTTGCCGGAGACCGTCAAGCCGCGTCGAACCAGGGCGGCCATCAACCCGGTTGCGACGGTGGTCTTTCCGTGCCCGGACGCAGGCGCGGCGACGACGAAGCGGGGAAGGTCGGTGACTACCACTCGATCCCTCGTTGACCTTTCTGGCCGGCGTCCATCGGGTGCTTCACCTTGGTCATCTCCGTGACGAGGTCGGCGATGTCCATCAGCCGCGGATCGGCCTTCCGGCCCGTGATGACGACGTGCTGGTGGCCCGGCCGGGCCGCGAGGGTTTCGGTGACGTCGGCGATATCGACCCAGCCCCAGTTGATGGGATAGGTGAACTCGTCGAGCACGTAGAGGTCATGGGTTTGCGCGGCCAGGCGTCGCTTGATCTCGGCCCAGCCGGCTGCCCCGGCCCGCGCATGGTCGACCTCGCTGCCGGCCTTGCGGCTCCATGACCAGCCCGACCCCATCTTGTGCCATTCGACGGGGCCGCCCTCGCCCGTCTCGGTGTGCAGCGCGCCGAGGCGCTCCAGCACGGTCTGTTCCCCGATGCGCCATTTGGCCGATTTGACGAACTGGAACACGCCGATGCGGAATCCCTGATTCCATCCGCGCAGCGCCAATCCGAACGCGGCGGTCGACTTCCCCTTGCCGTCGCCGGTGTGCACGATCAGCAGGGGCCTGTTGCGGCGTTGGCGCGTCGTGAGCTGGTCATCGGGCACGATCGACACTTGACCCTGTGGCATCAGGCCGCCCCGGGAGTCGCGCTTCGGACGATGTCGGTCAGCGCCTGGGCATTCACGTCAGCGAGGGCCACGTGAACGGCATTCAGGTGTTGGGCCAACGTCGCGGCCAGGCCCATCCGCATCCGTCCGCTTTCGCAGTCGACGACGATGCAGCTGATTCCTTCGTTCGCCAGATGCTCCGCCACCTGGCGGGAGCGTCCGATGGCGTCGGGTCCGGCCGTCGCGCGACCGTCGGTGACGATCACCAGCAGCGGGCGCCGGCTCGGATCGCGCACGTGTTCGCGGCGCACCAACTCGGCGGCCTTCATCAGACCTTCGGCAAGTGGAGTCCGCCCGCCGGCCGGGAGGTCGGCCAGTCGTCTCGCCGCAATATCAACTGAACTGGTTGGGGGAAGGGCAATCTCGGCCGCGCGGTCCCGGAAGGTGACCACGCCGACCCGGTCGCGTCGCCGGTACGCGTCGAGCAGAAGCGACAAGATGGCGGTCTTGACCTGATGCATCCGCTGACGGGCAGCCATGGATCCCGAGGTGTCGACGACGAACACCACCAGGTTGGCTTCGCGTCCCTCGCGCACAGCCCGACGCAGGTCGGTGGGCCGCATTAGCAGCCGGCCGCCGCTGCGGCCGCGAGCTACCTGGTGCGGTGCGGCAGCGCAGACGGTCTCGACGAGATGGATGCCGGAACCGGTGCTCGACTGCGACCGGGTGCGCCGGCCGGTCGTCGTCCGGGCGCGGCTGCGGCGACCGGCCTGTCCCTCCCCGACCCCGCGGACGGTGAAAAGCCTTGTCTTGTAAGGCTCGCCGGCACCGACCGGTACGTGGTCCGCGGGCGCAGACGTCGGCTCCTGTTGGCCGGCGGGCCCTGGCGGCGGCGCGTCGCCGGTGTCGTCGTCGCCGTGCCCACCGCCGGGACCGTCGGGGTCGGTATCGGGATCGGGGTCGGGCCCATCGCCGGTGTCAGGAGGCAACAGTTCGTCGAGTTCGTCGTCGCCGAGGCCTGGAGCGTCGAACGGATTGCGCCGGCGGCGGTGCGGGAGAGCAAGTCTGGCTGCCACCCGCAGGTCTTCGACGTTCACGTCTTCGCGGCCGTGCCACGCGGCATGAGCGGCGGCCGCACGTGCCATGACGATGTCGGCTCGCATGCCGTCGACACCGGCCGCCGAGCAGACTTCGGCGATCTTGAGCAGCGCCGCGTCAGTGAGCTGGACTCGGGCCAGCATCGACTGGGCCTGGCCAATTCGGATGCGAAGCCGCTCTTCGGCATTCGCGTACTGAGCTCGGAAAGCCTGCGGGTCCGCGTCGAACGACAGTCGACGGCGCACGACCTCGGCACGCTGCGCCGGGTCTCGCGGCGCTGCAACCTCGACGGTCAGGCCGAAGCGGTCGAGCAACTGGGGCCGCAGCTCACCCTCCTCGGGATTCATCGTCCCGACGAGCACGAACCTCGCCGAGTGGCTGACGGATATGCCGTCGCGCTCCACGGTGACGGCCCCCATGGCGGCCGCGTCGAGCAGCAGATCGACCAGGTGGTCGTGCAGGAGGTTGACTTCGTCGACGTACAGGATGCCGCGGTGCGCCTTCGCCAGCAGACCCGGCTCGAAGTGCACGGCGCCGTCGCTCAGCGCCTGTTGCAGATCGATCGAACCTGCCACGCGGTCTTCGGTGGCGCCGACGGGAAGCTCGACCAGTCGGACTGGCCGGGTTTCCACGGCCGTGTCAGGACCGAACGAACCGTCCGGCGACAGCGGGTTCGGCTCAGCCGGGTCCGTGGAGAACCGGTCTCCGGCGATCACGTCGATAGGCGGAAGAATCTGGGTGAGCGCGCGCACCAGCGTCGACTTCGCGGTGCCCTTCTCGCCGCGCACGAGCACACCGCCGATGCCGGGATCGACGACGCAGAGAATGAGCGCCAACGCCATGGCGTCGAGCCCACCGGGGGCGTCGGGATCGCCGCCGAGCACGGCGGGAAACGGATATAGCTGATCAGTCGGGGGCATGGTGAGGCTCCGCTCGTGTTTGCCGGAATCTCGCCGGCTTACCTCGGTTGCTAGCATCGCCGACGTGCCGACCCCTGACCTGCATGTGGTTGTCGTCGGTATCGGTGCCGACGGCTGGGACGGGCTGACGGCGGCAACGCAAGCCGTGATCCTGTCGGCGGACGTCGTGCTGGGCGGGCCGCGCCAGCTGGCGCTTCTCCCCGCCGCGAGCGGTCAGGCCCGACAATCGTGGCCGTCTCCGCTGCGGGCGGGGCTGCCCGGTCTGTTGCAGCAATTTGCCGGTCGACGAGTCGTCGCGCTGGCCTCCGGCGACCCGATGCGTAGCGGCATCGGTACCACGCTGGTCGAGACATTGGGTGCGGACCAGGTGACCGTGATCCCGCACGTGTCGTCGACGGCGCTGGCGCGGTCTCGGCTCGGCTGGTCCGCAGAAACCACCGCGGTCGTCACTGTCGTGGGTCGGGACGTGCACGCGGTCCTGCGTGAACTGGCGCCCGCACGTCGGGTGCTGGTGCTGTCGTCGGACGAGAAAACGCCCGCGGCCCTTGCCGCTTTGCTCGCCGCACGGGGATACGGGCCGAGTCGCTTCGTGGTACTGGGCGACCTCGGCAGCGACTACGAGACGATCGCGGAGACGACGGCCGAGCGATTCTCGGGTGATGCGCCGCGGCTGAACATCGTTGCGCTGCAATTGACTGGACCGTTGCTCGCGGGCTGGGCGACCGGGTTGCCCGATGACGCGTTCGAACACGACGGTCAACTCACGAAGCGGGATCTGCGCGCGGCCGCGTTGGCTCGTCTGCTGCCCGTACCGGGGCAGCTGCTGTGGGACGTCGGCGCAGGCGCGGGTTCGGTGGGCATCGAATGGATGCGCAGTCACCCCACCTGCCGAACCATCGCGGTAGAGGCCGACGCCGGTCGCGCCGAACGGATCGGCCGCAATGCACGAACGCTGGGAGTGCCTGCGCTGCAGGTAATCCCGGGCACGGCGCCAGAGGCGCTGAGCGAGCTGACCACTCCCGACGCGGTCTTCATCGGCGGCGGCGCGACGCGATCCGGCGTACTCCAGCGGTGCCTCGACGCGCTGCGAGGAGGCGGGCGGATCGTGGTGCACGGGGTGACTGTCGAGACCGAGGCGCTGCTCGTCGCGGCCTATGGCAAGCATGGCGGTGAACTGACCCGCACTCACGTCGAGCATGCCGCACCGGTCGGGTCCTTCACCGGTTGGACGCCGGCGCGAGCGGTGACCCAGTGGGCATTCACCAAAGCGCCTTGATCTCAGCATGAGCCGGTGACCGATCTGTCTCGTCGCGGGTCGTACAGGTGGCTTTCTCCCGCGCGCGGATCCGCGTGCTCGCCGAGCGCTTCGCCGACGAGAATCACGGCGGCGTGGCGCAACCCGGCCGCCTCGACCTGGTCGGCGATGTCGGCGACGGTGCCGCGAAGGATGCGCTCCTCAGGCTGAGTGGCCCGGTACACCACCGCGACCGGGCAGCCTGCGCCGTATTCCGACACGAGTTCGTCCATGAGAGCGCGGGTTTGGGTGATCGCCAGGTGCAGCACCAGAGTTGCCCGGGTGGCCGCAAACGCGGCCAGCGACTCGGTATCCGGCATCGCGGTGGAACGTGCGTGGGTCCGTGTCAGCACGACGGATTGCGCGACCAGCGGCACGGTGAGTTCGCGGCCGACTCGCGCCGCCGCGGCCGCATACGCCGGCACTCCCGGGGTGATCTCCCACGGCACACCGGCAGAGTCGAGTCGCCGACTCTGTTCGGACACGGCGCTGTACAGCGTCGGGTCACCCGACACCAGGCGGACGACCCGGCGGCCGGCGCGGTGCGCATCAACGATGCGGGCGACGATCTGATCCAGATCCAAGTTTTGAGTATCGATCAGATCCGCTGTCGGAGAGCAGCTTTCCAGCAGCTCGGAATCCAGATAGCTTCCCGGGTAGAGCACGGTGTCCGCCGCTGCGAGCAGCCGTGTCGCGCGCACGGTCAGCAGGTCCGCGGCGCCCGGCCCCGCGCCGACGAACTGCACCGCGAACCGGGCGGGATTCACCGTACCCACCGCGGCGTCCACACCCGGCCGGCCGGCGTGGCCCGGGTCGTCGACGCTCCCACCAGGAGAAGGCATTTCATGTCGATGGAGTCGGTGTCGAGGTTGCCCAGCGTCGTCACGGTCAGCGACTCCTCCGCTCGCCCGACGTCACGCCCGATGACGACAACGGTGTCGGCGCAACGGTGTTCGAGCAGGATTTTGCACGCCACCGCGATCTGGTCGGGGCGGCCGCGCGATGCCGGGTTGTAGATCGCCAGGACGAGATCGGCATCGGCGACGGCGCGCAGCCTTTCCTCGATCACCGACCACGGCTTGAGCCGGTCGGACAGGCTCAGCACCGCGAAGTCCGCCCCGAGGGGTGCGCCGGCCCGTGCCGCGACGGCGTGAACGGCTGAGACGCCGGGTAGCACCCGGATGGGAACCGCGGCGAAGCGCTCCTCGTCGGCGGCCTCGAACACTGCCGAGGCCATGCCGAACACTCCTGCGTCGCCGCCGGAGACAACGGCGACCTTCTCGCCGCGAAGGGCAAGCTCGAGCGCAAAGCGCGCGCGGTCGACTTCGACGGTGTTGCCAGATGCGTGCCGCTGCAACCCTTCCCGCTGCGGCACGCGTGCGATGTACGGGCCATAGCCGACGACATGCTGCACCTCGGCGAGCGCGGCCGCCGCCTCCGGCGTCGTCCAACTGTCCGGTCCGGGTCCCAGACCGATGACGAGCAGTTCAGCGGCGCCGGTCGCGGTGGGCAGCGGCGCGGGGCTCGGCTCGGCGACCGTGATGCGGGAACGCGGACCGTTGAGCGAATCGCCGTTGACGACGATCAAGGACAGGTACGGCACGGCCGCTTCCTCGACGTCGGCGACCGGCATCCAGCGCTGCTGCGGGTGACTGGCGCGTTCGACGTAGACCGCGTGGTCGAGGCGTCCCGCAGCGGCCAGCGCACGACGGACGGCTGGGAAGGTGCGGCCGAGCTTCATGATGATGGCACCGTCGGTGTCGGCCAACCGCCGTGCCAGTTCGGCTTCCGGCAACGTGCCAGGCAGTACGGTCAGCACGTCGGTCTGGCGGACCAGCGGGGAGGCGGTGGCCGCCGTCGCGGCGGCAAACGCCGGTATTCCGGGGATCACTTCGGTGGCGAAGCGGGAGCTGAGCCGGTCGTGCATGTACATGAAGGAGCCGTAGAACAACGGATCCCCTTCGGTGAGCAGTGCAACGGAGCGCCCAGCGGTTAGATGCGCGGCCAGCGTGGCAGCCGACTGCTCGTAGAAGTCGGCCAGCGCTCCGGCGTATCCGCCGGGATGGTCCGTCGTCCCGGTGGTGATGGGATAGCGCAGTTCCTCCTCGATGGCACCCGCGGGGATCAGGTCGGCCGCGATGGTCCGCGCGTAGGACTGCTTGTTGACCCCTGCGTGGTAGGCGACAACGTCGGACTCGGCGATGACCCGGGCCGCCTTCAGGGTGATCAACTCAGGATCCCCTGGGCCCAGGCCGACTCCATAAAACCGTCCGGCCGTCGGGGCGGTTGTCACTCTGCCTCCGACGCGAGCGCGTTGAGCGCCGACGACGTCATCGCCGATCCCCCGCGCCGGCCACGCACGGTCACGAACGGGATGTCGATCCCGTGGTCGCGGGACAACGAGATGAGTGCTTCCTTGGATTCCGCGGCACCGACGAACCCCACCGGGCACCCGATGATGGCAGCGGGCCGAGGCGCACCGTCGCGAAGCAACTCCAGCAGGTGAAACAGTGCGGTCGGGGCATTGCCGACGGCAACGACAGCGCCGTTCAGGACCGGCTCCCACAACGAGACCGCGGCCGCGGTGCGGGTGGTGTTCCACCGTTCGGCGAGAGCCGGCACGCCCGGGTGATTCAGGAAACAGTGCACCTCGTTGGCGGCGGGGAGTCGGCCGGCGGTGATACCGGTGGCGACCATGCGCGCATCGCAGAGAATGGGCGCGCCGGATTGCAGCGCAGCGCGCGCGGCGGGAACGAGTTCGGGATGGATGACGAGGTCGTCGGTCAGGTCCGGCTGACCGCTGCCGTGGATCATCCGCACGGCCAGTTTCTCGGCGTCCGGTGGAACGCGCGAAAGGTCGGCTTCGCGCCGGATGGTGGCGAACGATTCGGCGTAGATGGCGGGGCCGTCGGCGATGTATTCGTAACGTCGTGTCGGCCGGTGGGCATCGCGCGGCTGGGACCGTGTCACCTCGATACCTCCGGGGCGTCGGGTACTCGGCCGGGGACCAGGACGCCGCGCCACGGCGTGACGACGACGTGGGCGACGTGTGCTGCGCGGTCGAGCAGCGACTGAACCAGTCGGGGTGTCAGCACGCCGTCGGCGGCGGGCACGTGGATGCCACCGGGCACCGTGCCGTAGGGAAGCGGTGGCGCCGCGGCGGGGAGGCGAGGATCGGCGGGGGCGGGCGCTTGCAGCGGCCGGGTCAGCTCGCGGATATGCCACGGCGCATTGGCGCCTGTCCCGCGAGCGTCGAGGAATCGCACCGCCAGATCAATCAGACGGCCAGCGGCGTCGCCCGACGGTGTGACGGCTCCCCAATGATCGCCGACGCGCAACTGAACCACGCCGTCGCCCAGCGCCACGCAACCCAGGTCGGTGCCATGCTTTCCGACCCCGGTGATGCGGTCCAGCACGTCGCCGCGACCGTCGTCGAGCGTGAACAAGAAACGCCCCGGCAGCAGGGCGAGTTTGGCGTCCGCACAGAGCAGTTCGTCGAGCTGCGTTGCCACGCAACGAAGATCAGCGCGTCCGCCGGCCAGTCCGGTCTGCGGCGAGACCAGCACATTCCGCACGAGTTCATGAGTGCGCGACGGGAGCAGGCCGGTCGACTCGATGGCTGCGAATGCGGCCTTGGACAAACGAGGGGTCAGTTGGAGGCCGTCGCCGGGCAGCCCGCGCAGTTGCAGATTCGCCCGCCCGGTCAGGTGGATATGTCCATCGGCGTGACGTTGGCTGACCTCGGACAGGCGTTGCAGTGCCTCGGTGGGTAGCCGACCGCCCACCAGGCGGATGCGCACAAGCAGTCCGTCGTCGGCCTGCCATGGCCGCCACACGCCGGGGCACATGTCTGCCCGAGTGCGCGTGGGGGTTTCCATCGTCTACTTCTTACCTTTGTCCCCGGCGGCGTCCGTGGACAGCGCGGCGACGAACGCCTCCTGCGGCACGTCGACCCGCCCGATCGTCTTCATCCGCTTCTTGCCCTCTTTCTGCTTTTCCAGCAGTTTGCGCTTACGGGTGATGTCACCGCCATAGCACTTGGACAGCACATCCTTGCGGATCGCGCGAATGTTCTCGCGCGCAATGATTTTGGATCCGATCGCAGCTTGTATCGGCACCTCGAACTGCTGGCGTGGAATGAGCTCTTTGAGTCTGACGGTCATCTTGTTGCCGTACGCCGCGGCCGCGTCCTTGTGCACGATGGCGCTGAACGCGTCGACGGCCTCACCCTGCAGCAGAATGTCAACCTTGACCAGTGCACCCTCCTGCTCGCCGGCCGCCTCGTAATCGAGGCTGGCGTAGCCGCGGGTGCGCGATTTCAGCGAGTCGAAGAAGTCGAAGATGATCTCGCCCAACGGCATGGTGTAGCGCAGCTCCACCCGTTCCGGCGACAGGTAGTCCATGCCGCCCAGTTCGCCGCGCCGGGACTGGCACAGCTCCATGATGGTGCCGATGAATTCGCTGGGGGTGATGATGGTGATCTTGACGATGGGCTCATAAACAGTGCCGACCTTGCCCGACGGCCAGTCCGACGGGTTGGTCACCACAACCTCTGTGCCGTCATCTTTCTCGACGCGGTAGACCACGTTGGGTGCGGTCGAAATCAGGTCGAGGTCGAATTCGCGTTCCAGCCGTTCGCGGGTGATCTCCATGTGCAGCAGACCTAGAAAGCCGCAGCGGAACCCGAAGCCCAGCGCCACCGAGGACTCCGGCTCGTAGGTGAGCGCGGCGTCGTTGAGTTGCAGCCGCTCCAAC
>Ga0302314_10007724_pt1 | contig 19292 bp, 13 predicted proteins | sample III_Palsa_N2_3_FD_200533 | JGI IMG/M metagenome (GOLD analysis project Ga0302314, IMG submission 200533) | Peat permafrost microbial communities from Stordalen Mire near Abisko, Sweden - III_Palsa_N2_3 | ecosystem: Environmental > Terrestrial > Soil > Palsa > Peat permafrost | place: Sweden...
CGGCGAGGCTGTGGCCGAAGAATACCGGGACCCGCACCGCGGTCGCGTTCACTGCCAGATGCGGCACGCCGAGCAGCCGGCGAGTCTCCTCCCAGAGCCTGCGTTCCTCGCGCGACACCCCCTCCTCGTCCAGCTGGTCGACTTGCGGGATCACATTGAAGGCGATCTGACGGCCGAAGGCCTTGCCGCGCGCCTTCCGGCCGCTCAGCATCGCCACCGTCTCCCCGGCGAGTTCGTCCATGGCCGCGCGGCCGCCGCCCGAAACCGCTTGATAAGTCGCCACGTCGACGCGGCTGAGGCCCGCGAGTGCGTGCAGGGGGCTGAGCGCGGTCGCGAGCGCGACGCTCGCGCTACCGGGCAGCGCTATGAGTCCGCGCGAGCCGACGCCCTCGAGCACCGTCGGATTGACGTCTGTCGCCACCAGCGGCACGTCCGCTCGCTCACGAAACGCGGGGGAGTTGTCGATCACCCAGGCGTGTGCCGCAGCGGCGGCGGCGTAGCGCTCGGAAAGCGCTGCGCGTCCGCAGAAGAACGCGAGATCGACCCGCGAGAAATCGAACGCATCGACGGCCTCGGTCTTGACGTCCGCGCGCGCTCCCTCTTCCTCGCGCACCGCGCGGCCGACGTGCCGCTCGTCCTCGAGCGCGTGCAGCTCGGCGACCGGAAAAGCCTTGGCGCGCAGCTCCTGGATCACCGCTTCGCCGATGAGGCTGGTTGCGCCGACGACCGCGACGCGCAGCGCTCTTGTCACGCTGTTCACGGTCGCTCCCGAGTGATCTCGGGCGTCGTGCGGACGACGTCCCCGCACTGGGCACGGAATCTCAAGTAATGATCCATGAGCACGAGCGCCATCATCGCCTCCGCAATCGGCGTCGCGCGGAATCCGACGCACGGATCATGCCGGCCGGTGGTCGCGATTTCGCATGCACGGCCCTCGAGGTCGATCGTCGCTCCGGGGACCGTGATGCTCGAGGTCGGCTTGAGCGCGAGGCTCACCACGAGGTCCTGACCCGAGGAGATCCCGCCGAGCACGCCGCCGGCGTGATTGCTCTTGAATCCCGAGGGTGTGAGCTCGTCGCGATGCTGCGAGCCGCGCTGCTCGACGGCCTTGAAGCCGTCGCCGATCTCGACGCCCTTCACGGCGTTGATCCCCATCATGGCGCTCGCCAGATCCGCATCCAGACGCTCGAACACGGGCTCGCCGAGACCGGGGGGTACTCCGTGGGCGATGACGGTAACGCGCGCGCCGATGGAATCGCCGGCCTCGCGCATGCGCCAGACGAGCTCCTCGAGCTCCTTGATGCGGCTCGGGTCCGGACAAAAGAAGGGATTCTCGTAGGCGCTCGGCGGGTCGACGGGCTCGAGCACCAGAGGTCCCATCTGCGCGAGATAGCCGCGAATGGTCACGCCCAACCGCTCGCGGAGGTACTTGCGCGCGATCGCCCCCGCCGCGACGCGCATCACCGTCTCGCGCGCCGAGGAGCGGCCGCCGCCGCGATAATCGCGCACGCCGTATTTCTGCTGGTAGGTGTAGTCGGCATGGCCCGGCCGGAAGCGGTCCTTGATTTTCTCGTAGTCGCGCGAGCGCTGATCCTCGTTCTCGACCAGGAGCCCTATGGGTGTGCCGGTGGTGCTGCCTTCGAACACACCGGAAAGGATGCGCACGGTATCACTCTCGCGCCGCTGAGTCGTGTACTGCGAAGTACCGGGACGGCGGCGATCCACGTCCTTCTGCAGGTCCGTCTCGGCGAGCGCAAGGCCCGGCGGACAGCCATCGACGACGCAGCCGAGGGCCGCCCCGTGGCTCTCGCCGAAGCTCGTCACCGTGAACAGCCGTCCGAACGTATTTCCCGCCACGCGCTTATTGCTCCTTCAAGTCCACCGCCCGCAATATGAACACTCCGCCGCCGCCCATCGCTATCTGCGGCCAGATGAACGGCAACTTTGGGAACGCGCGCATCAGCGCCCTCTCCGTGTTGCCGACTTCCACGACCAAGAGCCCATCGTCCGCGAGATACCGCGGCGCCGCGGCAAAGATGGCCCGCACCGAATCGAGCCCGTCGTTCCCCGCAGCCAGAGCGATGCGCGGCTCGTGGCGGTACTCTCGCGGCAGGCCGCGCATCTCCGAGCGCCCGACATAGGGCGGGTTGCTCACGATGATATGGTACCGGCACGGCGGCACGGCCGCGAAATGATTGGATCGCAAAACCTTCACTCGATTCCCGAGCTTGAGACGCCGCACGTTTCGCCGCGTGACGGCGAGTGCCCCGGGCGAGATGTCGACCGCGTCGACGCGCGCCCGCGGAAAGACCCGCGCGCAGGCCAGTGCGATCGCGCCGGATCCCGCGCCCACGTCGAGGATGCGGCGAACGCCGCGACTCGCGATCCACGGAGCGAAACGCGCGGCGATGAGCTCCGCGATGGGCGAGCGCGGCACGAGCACGCGCTCGTCGACGTACAGCTCGAGACCCGCGAAGAACGCACGATGCGTCAAGTAGGCGAGCGGCGTGCGCTGCTTGATGCGTTTCTCGAGCAGCGCATCGATGAGCGCGCGGCGCCGCGGGGTCAAGATTTTGCCGTAGACGGCGCTGCCCTTCGCATGCGGCAGCCGCGCGGCATAGAAGACGAGCTCGGCAGCCTCGTCGCGAGCATTGTCGGTGCCATGTCCGAAATGCACACGTGCGTGCACGAGTGCGCGCGCGCAGCGCTCGATGGCAGCGCCCACCGTCTCGGAGGCCTCCGGCTCGGGCCGTGTATGGGATAATCGGCGCATGACTCCTCAATTCAGGACCTCCGCCAGATCATGGGCAATCGTGCTCATGAGCGTAGCCGCGCTTCTCGGGTTGAGCGCGGCCTTGCTGTGGCGCTACTCATCCCCGCAGATACAGCTCGCGACGGGCACTTATCTCGCGCCCGCGCGCGCTGTGCCGGATTTTAGCCTGATCGATCAGGGCGGCGCGCCTTTCGGGCCCCGTAATCTCGACGGACACTGGTCGCTCATGTTCTTCGGCTACACGAACTGTCCGGATTTCTGCCCGACCACGCTCGTGACGCTCGCGGCGATGGAAAAGAATTTACAGGCCGAACACGCGATCCGGCCGCAAGTGGTGTTCGTCTCGGTGGACGCCCGGCGCGATACGCCGCAACAACTCGCCAAGTACGTTCCCTACTTCGATCCGAGCTTCATCGGCGTCACCGCAGCGGATCAGCCCACGATCGAGTCCTTGGCGCGCAAGCTCGGTGTTGCAGTAGCGCTCGTGCCGAGCGCCGGCGGCGGCTACACCGTCGACCACTCGGGCGCTATCTTCGTGGTCGATCCGGCCGGGAAGATCGCCGCGATCCTCACAGGCCCCTTCACCGCGGACGCCTTGCAGGCGGACTTCGATCGCATCGTGGCCGTGCACGGATGAGCGGATCGATCCGCGACCGGCTGTTTGTCTGTTTCCAACACGTTCTGCCGCACCACCGGCTGTCGCGGCTGACGCTCGCGGCGACCCGCGTGCGCGCGCCGTGGTTCCGCAACCTCCTGATCCGCGGCTTCCTCGCGCTGTTCAATGTCGACATGAGCGATGCCGCCGAGACCGACCCCTACCGGTACGCGAGCTTCAACGAGTTCTTCACACGCGCCCTGAGGAACGGCGCGCGGCCCATCGCCGCGGGCGCGGGCGCTATCGCCTGTCCGGTCGACGGACGCGTGAGCGAATGCGGCGCGATCGAAGGGGATTCGCTGTTGCAGGCAAAGGGCCGGCACTACAGCGTGATGGAGCTGCTGGCAGGTCAGGATTGGGCGGCGCGCTTCGCCGGCGGGTCGTTCGCGACGATCTATCTCGCGCCGTTCAACTATCACCGGATCCACATGCCGGCTCGCGGGCGCCTGCTCGACACGGTCTACGTGCCCGGACGGCTGTTCAGCGTGAACGCGGCCACGGCGCAGCGGGTGCCGCGTCTGTTTGCGCGCAACGAGCGGGTGCTCACGCTGTTCGAGGGTGACTTCGGCCAATTCGCCGTAGTTCTGGTCGGCGCGTTGAACGTGGGTAGCATGGCGACGGTGTGGGCGGGCGACATCACGCCGGCCGCGCGCCGCTCGATAGCGCACATCCCGGCCGGCGACGTCCTCCTCGACAAGGGCGCCGAGCTCGGTCGTTTCAACATGGGCTCGACGGTGATCCTGCTCTTTCAGCCCGGACGCGCGCGTTTGAGTGCGGCGCTTGCAGCGGGCGCGTCGGTGCGCGTGGGCGAGTGCCTGGGTGAGCTCGCGTGAGCTGGCGCCCGACGGCCACGCTTGCTGCGTTGCGTCGGCGGGCGGCAATGCTCGCACGCACACGCGCGTTCTTTGCCGAGCGCGGCGTGCTGGAGGTCGAGACCCCAATCTTGAGCGCGGGCGGCGTGACCGACCCGCAGATCGAATCCCTGATGAGCCGCGTGGCCGGAATGCCGGGCGAGATGTATTTGATGACTTCGCCCGAGTTCGCCATGAAACGACTGCTTGCCGCGGGGAGCGGTGATATCTATCAGCTGGGCAAAGTGTTCCGCGACGGCGAGCGAGGCCGCTGGCATAACCCCGAGTTCACCCTACTCGAGTGGTACCGCATCGGTTTCGACGATGCGGCGTTGATGAGCGAGGTCGAGCTGTTGATCGCTCTGCTGCTCGCGCCCGGGCGCCTGCTGCCCACCGCGCAGCGCCTCACCTACGCCGAAGCGGTGCGGCAGTACACAGGGGTCGATCCGCATACCGCCGACCATCGCGAGCTCGACGGCGCGGCCCGGCGCTTAGGGGTAGCCTGCGAGGCCGATCTTGATCGCGACGCCAAGCTCGATTTGTTGATGGGGCTTGTCGTCGGCCCGCAGCTCGGCCGCGATCGCCCCTGCTTCATCTGCGATTATCCCGCCTCGCAAGCCTCGCTCGCGCGCTTAAAGCCCGGATTGCCGCGCGTGGCGGCGCGCTTCGAGCTGTACTTGGACGGCATCGAGCTCTGCAACGGGTTTCATGAGCTCGCGAACCCCGCCGAGCAACGTGCGCGCTTCGAACAGGACCTCGCCACCCGCCGCACTCGCGGCCAGGTCGAGCCGCCACTCGACGAAAAACTGCTGGCCGCTCTCGAGGAGGGCATGCCCGATTGCGCCGGGGTCGCGCTCGGATTCGATCGATTGGCGGCAATCGCGCTCGACGCGACGCGCTTGTCGGAGGTGATGGCGTTCGCGATCGACAACGCCTGAAGCCCGCGGCCGCGCGGCCGTGCCGCGGCGAAGCGGTAGACGCCGGCTCAACCCTTGCCGCGGGACAGATACTCGCCGGTGCGTGTATCGATGCGGATCGTTTCACCTTCGTTGATGAACAACGGCACGCGCACCGATGCGCCCGTCTCGAGCTTCGCAGGTTTCGAGCCGCCGGTGGCCGTATCGCCGCGCACGCCGGGGTCGGTTTCGACTACCTTGAGCTCCATGTGCGCGGGCGGGACTACCACGAGGGGCACGCCGTTCCAGAGGGTCACGATGCAGGTCGTTCCGTCCTTGAGCCACTGCGCGGTGTCGCCCACCGCTTGCTTGGACGCGGTTATTTGCTCGAAGGTGTCCGGCACCATGAAGTGGTAAAAATCGCCGTCGGAATACAGGTATTGCATGTCCGTATCCACGACGTCCGCGGCCTCCACCGTGTCGCCCGACTTCCAGGTGCGCTCGATGGTGCGGCCGGTCTTCAAGTTGCGCACGCGCACGCGGTTGAATGCCTGGCCCTTGCCAGGCTTGACCATCTCGTTCTCGACGATCGAGTAAGGGTCGCCGTCGATCAGGATCTTGAGCCCGGATTTGAACTCGTTAGTGCTGTAGTTTGCCATCGCAGGCCTCGAGTTGGAGGGCGCGTATCATAGCGAGAACGCCCATCCGGCGCCATGCCGGCCCTCCTCCGGCGCCCGAAGGCAAGACGCCGTTCCCAGTATGCGGCGGAGCGGGATGCTACACTCAAGAGCTAATTTCTCGAGGGATTCGAACTTGAGCGAACAGGGTGCGGTTCCATTGATCGTCATGACACGGTCGCAGGACCATGTCGAGGCCATCAACAGCACACTGCGCAATGCCGGCCATCCTGTGCACTGCACGTGGCTGCCGGACGCGCGCGACCTATCCGATGCCATCACGCAGCTGAATCCGGAGCTGCTCGTCGCGTTCATCGACGAGCTGAGCATCGACTTGGGCTCACTCGTGAAGATCAAGCAACAGAGCGCTCCCGAGATGCCGGTGGTGATCGTGCGCGAGCGGGTCGACGAGGCCGTCATCGCCGAGGCGATGCGCTCAGGCGCCCAGGATGTGGTGACGCTCGCCAACCGCAGCCGTCTGCAGTCGGTGGTGAGCCGCGAGTTGCGCGCGCATCGCCTCGAGCGCGCGCTCTCGACCACGCTCTCCTCGGCCCGCGAGTACCGCGAGCAGCTGCAAAGGTTCCTCGAAGGGTCGGCCGACGCGATTACCCACGTCCAGGAAGGCATCATCGTCGATGCCAATCGTGCCTGGCTAGAGCTGTTCGGCTATTCGGGCGACGATGCGCTCACCGGTACGCCGTTGATGGATCTGTTCGAGCCGGAGACTCATCCCGCGCTCAAGGGCGCGCTCGTCGCCTGTCTGCAGGGCAAATGGACCGATCACGCGCTCAAGGTACAGGCGCTGCTCTCGGACGGATCGAGCGTACCGCTCACGCTCATGCTCGCCACGGCGAATTACGAGAACGAGCCGGCGACGCGCATCAGCATTCCGGCGAACAACAAGAGCGCCGATCACGACCTCGAGCTGCAGCTCGCGCATGCGGTGAAGAACGACGCCTCGACGGGCTTCCTGCAACAGCGCTACCTGCTCACCGCCATCCAGGAGCGTTGCGCCAACGCCATGAAAGGCGGCGTGCGCCAGTTCGCGTACGTCAAGCCCGACCGCTTCACCGAGATCCAAACCGCGATCGGTGTGCTCTCGAGCGAGGACTTCATTGGACAGCTCGCCGAGGCACTGCGCCTGGAGCTCACCGCCAACGACTTGTGCGGCCGTTTCGGCGGCAACGGCTTCTTGATCCTGCTCGAGCGCGGCACGGCGCGCGACGTCGAGACCTGGGCCGAGAACGTCGTCGCGCGCATCAGCGATCACAGCTTCAGCTTCGACGAGAAGAACCTCGTCGTGACGGTCACGGTGGGCCTGGGGCTCCTGCCGGCGACCAATCCCGACGTCGGCGCGGCGATCGCCGACGCGGTCAGCGCGGCACGGCGCGGCCGCGAGCTCGGCGGCAACCAGATGTACGCGGTCGACAAATCCGACACCGACACGCGGGTGCAGGCGTACGACAAGATCTGGGTGAAGCACATCAAAAGCGCCCTCATGGAGAACCGTTTCCGGCTGGTGCAGCAGCCGATCGCGAGCCTTCTCGGCGAGGACAAGGGTATGTTCGACGTACTCGTGCGCATGCTCGACGAGCAAGGCGGCGAGGTGCTTCCCGCGGAATTCATGCGCGCAGCCGAACGCAACGATCTGATGAAGAACATCGACCGTTGGGTCATCGGCGCCTCCATGTCGTTCGCCGCGAACCGCAAGGCGTCTTGCATTTTCGTGCGCCTCTCCAAGGACACCATCCTCGACAAGAGCGTCGTGGGCTGGCTCGAGACGCAGCTGCGATCCTTGAAGATCGAGGCGAAGCGTCTGTGCTTTCAGGTGACCGAGGAGATCGCGACCCAGTACGTGCGCCAGACCACCGAGCTGTCAGAGAGCTTGCGCAAGCTTGGCTTTCGCTTCGCGCTCGAGCACTTCGGCACCGGCCGGGATCCGTTCAAGCTGCTCGCCGCGATCGGCATGAATTTCATCAAGGTGGACGGCTCCCTGATGCAGGGCCTTTCCACCAACCAACTGCAGCAGCAGCGCGTGAAGGGATTGGTGGAGGCGGCCAAGCGCAAGGGCGTCGAGACCGTGGCCGAGCGCGTCGAGGATGCCAACACCATGGCGGTGCTGTGGCAGCTCGGCGTCGAATTCATCCAGGGATACTTCGTCAATGCCCCCGAGGACGTGACGATGTCGGGCGATCGCTAGGCGGCGCTCCCGGCAACCTCCAGACGATCGATCTGCTTGTAGGCCCGCGAGAAGCGCTCCCGGCGCCGGCCCTTCTTGTCCTGGAACTGCTTGAGCTCGTCGTATTTGAGCTTCATGGGTGAGCTCGCGCCGCTGTAGACGGTGAGAACCTCGCCCGGCCCCACCACCGCCATCGCCGTCAGGTATTCGTCGCGGTCCAAGGATTTCTTGCCGGCAATGCCATAAAGATTCTGTCCCTTGCCCGCGGTCATTTCCTCGATCTGCGCCACCGGAAGGGCGAGCACCTGACCATCGTCATTGACGAAAATTGCGAGCGCCGTCTCGTGCGCGATCGGCTGCGCCGGCAACACGCGCGCATTCTCCGGCACCCTGAGCACCGACTTGCCTTTCTTGTTGCGCGCGTAAAGCTCCTTGAGCCGCGCCTTGAATCCATAGCCCGCATCGCTCGCGAGCAGCCACAGATCGTCGGGCTCGCCGATCAGCACCGCAGCGAAGGTGGCGCCGTCCGGCGGGTCCACGGTACCGGAGAGCGGCTCGCCGTAGCCGCGCGCCGCGGGCAGCTGGTGCGCATCGATACTGTAGGCCCGTCCGGTGGAATCGATGAACACGGCCTGCTGGAGATTGCGCCCCTTGGCCGCCGCCTGGAACTCATCGCCGCTCTTGTACGTAAGGCCGCGCGCGTCGATGTCGTGCCCCTTGGCTGCGCGCACCCAGCCCAAGCGCGAGAGCACGACGGTCGTGGGCTCGCTCGACAGGAGGTTCACCTCGGAGATGGCCTGCGCGGCCTCGCGCTCCACCAGCTTGGTGCGCCGCGCATCGCCGTACTCTTCGGCGTCCTGCAAGAGCTCCTCGCGCACCAGCTTGGTCAAGCGCGCCTTGCTCTTCAAGATGCGGTCGATCTCGTCGCGTTCCTCCGCGAGCGCTTTCTGCTCCTCGCGGATTTTCATCTCCTCGAGCCGCGCGAGGTGCCGAAGTTTCGTTTCGAGGATCGCCTCGGCCTGCAGGTCGGTCAGCTTGAAGCGCTTGATGAGCACCGGCTTCGGCTCATCCTCGCGGCGCACGATGCGGATCACCTCATCCAAGTTGAGGTAAGCGATCAACAAGCCGTCCAAGATGTGCAGCCGAGCGCTCACCTTCTCGTGACGGTGCTTCAGCCGTCGCGTCACGGTAGCCTTGCGAAACTCGAGCCACTCGAGCAGGAGCTCCTTGAGGCCCATCACCCGCGGCCGCCCGTCGAGGGCGATGACGTTGAGATTCACGCGATAATTGCGCTCGAGGTCGGTGGTGGCGAACAGGTGGTTCATGAGCTCCACCACGTCCACGCGGTTCGACTTCGGCACGATCACCAGACGCGTCGGATTCTCGTGATCGGACTCATCGCGCGTGAAGTCCACCATGGGAAGCTTTTTTTGCTGCCTCAGCGCCTCGATCTGCTCGAGCACCTTGGAACCCGACACCTGGAAGGGGAGCGTATCGATGATGATCTCGCCGTCCTCGACCTCGTAGGTGGCGCGCGCCTTGAAGCTGCCGTTGCCCGTCTCGTAAATCTGCACGAGATCCGCGCGCGGCGAGACGATCTCTCCGCCGGTGGGCAAGTCCGGCCCCTTGACGTACGCCATGATCTTGCGGGTCGTGAGATCGGGATCGTCGAGGAGCGCGATACACGCATTCACCACCTCGCGCAGATTGTGCGGCGGGATGTCGGTCGCCATGCCGACGGCTATCCCTGAGCCGCCGTTCAGCAGGAGGTTCGGCACGCGCGCCGGCAGGATCGTCGGCTCATCGAGCGAGCCGTCGAAGTTGGGCACCCAATCGACAGTGGCCGTATCGAGCTCGTCGAGCAACAGGTCCGCATAGCGCGTGAGACGCGACTCGGTGTAGCGCATCGCCGCGAAGGATTTCGGATCGTCCGTCGACCCCCAGTTGCCCTGCCCGTCGACGATCGGATAGCGGTACGAGAAGTCCTGCGCCATGTGCACCATGGCCTCGTAGCACGCGGAATCGCCGTGCGGATGGAACTTGCCGATGACGTCACCGACCGTGCGCGCCGACTTTTTGTGCTTCGCTCCCGCCGCGAGGCCGAGCTCGCTCATGGCGTAGATGATCCGGCGCTGCACCGGCTTCAGACCGTCGCTCAAAGAAGGCAGCGCGCGATCGAGGATCACGTACATCGAGTAATCGAGGTAGGCGCGCTCCGCGAAGGACTTGAGCGGCTCCCTCTCGACGCCTTCGAAATTCAGCTCTTGATCTTTCATGACGCAGAACCCGCGCTAAATGCGCGCCAGATTGCCCTTGCTCTCGAGCCATACGCGGCGGTCGCCCGCGCGCTTCTTCGCGAGCAGCATGTCGAGCAGCTGATCGGGGTTGTCTTGAGCATCGATGGTGAGCTGCACCAGACGGCGCGTCTGCGGCGCCATGGTCGTCTCACGCAGCTGGATCGCGCTCATCTCGCCCAATCCTTTGAAGCGGGTGACGACCGTCTTGACGCGTGAGTTGGCGGCGGCGATGCGCTTGAGCTCGCGCTCGCGCTCCGCCTCATCGAGTGCGTACACGACTTCCTTGCCGGCGTCGATGCGAAACAGCGGCGGCATGCACACATACACGTGGCCTGCGGCCACCAGGGGACGGTAGTGGCGCAGGAAGAGCGCGCAGAGCAGCGTCGCGATGTGCTGCCCGTCGCTGTCGGCGTCCGCGAGGATGCACACTTTGTGATACCGCAGGCCCGACAAGTCGGTGGCTGAAGGGTCGACCCCGATGGCGATGCTGATGTTGTGCACTTCCTGCGATTGCAGGACCTCGCTCGAATCCGACTCCCAGGTGTTCAGGATCTTGCCGCGCAACGGCATGATCGCCTGGAACATGCGGTCGCGAGCCTGCTTGGCGGAGCCGCCGGCCGAATCGCCTTCGACCAGGAATAACTCGCCGCGCTGGGGATCCTGGTTCACGCAGTCGGCCAGCTTGCCCGGCAGAGTCGCGCCCGAGCCCGTGCGCTTGCGCTCGACTTTCTGGCTCTCTTTGACGCGCTGCTGCGCCTTGGCGATCGCCATCATGGCGATCTTCTCGCCCTGGTCGGAGTGCTGATTGAGCCACAGGGCGAACGCGTCCTTGATGACGCCCTGGACGATGCCCGCCGATTCGCGCGAGGACAGCTTTTCTTTCGTTTGGCCGGCGAATTGCGGCTCTTTCATCTTCATGGACAGCACGAAGCTCACGCCGTCCCACACGTCCTCGGGCGCGAGCTTCAGGCCGCGCGGCACGAGATTTCGGAATTCGCAGAATTCGCGCACTGCATCGGAAGTCCCGACGCGCAAGCCGTTGACGTGCGTGCCGCCCTCGGTCGTCGGGATGAGGTTCACATAGCTCTCGGCAACCCGCTGTTCGGACTCGAGCACCCAGGCGAACGCCCAGTCGAGGTTGCCGCCGGCGATATCGCGCTTGCCGTAGAAGGTTTCCGCAGGCAGCCACTGTCCCTTGCCGAGCTGCTCGGCCAAGTACTCGTGCAGGCCGCCGGTGTACAGCCACGTGTCCTTCTCGCCGGTGATCTCGTTGGTGAGCGAGACCTTGAGGTTCGGGCACAGCACCGCCTTGGCGCGCAGCACCTGTTTCAGGCTTGCCGGCGCGAACTTGTCGGTGTCGAAGTATTTCGAGTCGGGCCAGAAGCGGATGGTGGTCCCGGTCCGCGACTTCGGCACATCGCCCACGACTTCGAGCTTGGAGGTCGGCTTGCCGTTCGCGAAGCTTAGGTTGTATTCCTTGCCGCCGCGACGCACCCAGCACTCGAGATGCTTCGACAACGCGTTGACCACGGACACGCCGACGCCGTGCAAACCGCCCGAGTGTTGGTAGTTCTTGTCGTTGAACTTACCGCCCGCATGCAGGCGGGTGAGAATGAGCTCGACACCTGAGATCTTCTCCTTGGGATGAATGTCGACCGGCATGCCGCGACCGTCGTCCTCGATCTGGCACGAGCCGTCCTTGAACAACGTGACTTCGATGGCGTCGCAGTGACCTTCGAGCGCCTCGTCGACGCTGTTGTCGATGACTTCGTGCGCCAGATGATTCGGGCGTGTGGTATCGGTATACATCCCGGGCCGCCGGCGCACCGGATCCAAGCCGGAGAGCACCTCGATGTCGGAGGCTGTGTAAGACGATGCCATCAGTTACCTCGCTGGAAGGCGCGGGAGTCTAGCACGCGAATCTGCTGCGAATCAGCTGGCGGCAACCAGCCGATTCCGCTATCTTTCGCGCACCATGGGAATCGCCAGCTCTCAAAACATGTCACGCACCGTCCCGGTGCTGCCGCAGCCCTATGGCATTCGCGTGCGCTTGATGCGCGGCGATCCGTTCGCGAAGCTCCTCGGTACGGATTGGCAGAAGACCCACTGGTACTTCACCGCCGAGGAACGCGACCGCGTGCTCGAGGAGATGTCCCGCAAGCACGAGTACTCCCGTATCGGCGATCGGCCGGCGCTGGTCTTCGAGAAGGTCGAGAAACTCGCCGAGAGCCGCGGCTTGTAGGTGGCGCGGCGACAGGGTGCAACCGCCTAGAAAGTGCGGCCGAGGAAGAGATAGTACCCCGCGTTGCCCGATTGGTCGTAGCCCGAGCCCACGTAAACAGGTCCGAGCAGCGTGTCGATGGCGATGAACACCGAGGCGTCTTTGTGCGCCGACCCGTAGCTGATCTCGCTGCGCCGCTCCCATGTGTTGCCGAGCTCGAGCGATGCGCCCACATACACCGGAAACTCGAAGAAGCCCTCGCCGCCGCGGCTGATCTTGCGGAAATAGATCGCGCGGGCGATCGCGTAATTCGGGCCTAGCAGGGATTGCGGCGCGAGCCCGGAAAGATTGAAAAAGCCGCCGAGAGAATAGAAGTCCTGCACGTCGGAGGGCTTGAGCCGGCCGTCGAGGGTCGCGCCCGCCGAAGTCCAAAGCAGTATGGTGTTGCGGCCCCGCGAGGCCGCCGCGAGCCAATCGATCGAGACTCGATCGAAGCTGACGTCGGAGCCCAGATTGGTGCGGTCCGCATCCCACTGTACGTTGAAGGACTGGCCTTCGCGCGGAAAGTGCACGTTGTCGAGCTGGTCGTAGCTGAACTTGAAGAAATACTCGCCGTTGTTGTACTGCGGATCGACCAGATCGGGATTGCCGAAATAATCGTAGGTCAAGCCGTTGATCCGGTGAATGCCGACGCGAATCTCGCCCCAATTGCCGAGGTTGCGCCCGACGTCGAGGTCTCCCTCGACCTCCCGATCGCGGAAGTCGGCGATCCGCGAATTGTTCTCGAAGATCGGTAGATCGCGCGACTCGAGGCGTACCGCCGGAGCCACGAACCACTTCGCCAGCGCATCGAGCGGCTGATAGAACTCGCTGGTGATCTTCGAATCGCTTCCGATCTGCACATTCGTCTGCAGCTCCGCGTCCCAGTCGTCGATTTCCGTCTGCAAAAACTCGGCGGCCACGTTGTATTGATTGCTGCCCTGAAAATTCGATTCGAGCGACAGGCCGAAACGCACGTAGTTGGGACCCCAGGATTTGCGGCGCGCACGCACCTCGATCCCGTACTCCTGCTCGGATCCCTCACCCTGTGCCACCACGGTGTAATCCAACGTCTCGAAGTAGCCGAGCCCGTAAAGATTGGTGATGCGCGCGCCGACGGCGTCCAGATCGAGCGGCTTGCCGATCAGCGGCTCCATCTCCGCAAGAATGGTGTTCTCATAGCGCCGCGAATCGGGATCCACGCGCACGAACTTGATCACCGGGAACCCCGGCTGCTCGGTGGCGCGCCGCGCCATGTAGCCTGCATACGCGGGATCGCTGAGCCGCAGAGCCGCGAGCCGCGGTTCGGCCGCGCGTGCCGCCGCTTCTCCTTGAAGGATCATGCTCGGGCCGATGGTGAAGTCGGTGGGCGGCGAAGTTCCCAACGACGGCTCGATGAGAATGTCCTGGGGACCCAAGGTGGCCTTCTGACGATCCGCATTGTTACGCACCATGATGGCGAGCATCTGGTTCGAGATGGACAGCGCCGTGTCGAGCCGCTCGCGCGGCTGCAGCGGGAAGCTCACGTCCGACACGATGAGGATGTCCGCATGCATCGCCCGCGCCACGTCGATGGGAAGGTTTTCCGCAATGCCGCCGTCGACCAGGAGACGGCCCTGATACTCGACCGGGGCGAACACGCCGGGCGCGGAGATGCTCGCGCGCATCGCGATGGACAGATCGCCCTTGTCGAGCAGCACCGCATCCCCGGTCACCAGGTCGGTGGCCACGGCCCGAAAGGGCGTCGGCAGCTGATCGAAATTCGTGGTGTTGCTGAAAGGCAGCGTCAATTGGCGCAGCGTCTCCTGCAGCGTCTGGCCCTGGATGAATCCTTTGGGCAGGAGAACGTGATAATGCTTGATCCCGAGCGGCAGGCGCACCAGGAAATTGCGATCGTCCTGCTTTCGCCGGAAGTTCAGATCGCGCCGCGGCGGGGCGTCGCGAAACGCCTCCTGCCAGTTCACCGAGCGTATGGTCGACTCGATCTGCGCAGCGCTCATGCCGCTCGCGTACAGCCCTCCCACCACGGCGCCCATGCTCGTGCCCGCGATGCAATCGATGGGCACCTTGAGCTCCTCGATGACCCGGAGCACCCCGATGTGCGCCATGCCTCGCGCGCCGCCGCCCGACAGCACGAGACAAACTCGCGGGCGAGCCAGCGGAGAAAGAGTTGCAGGCGCCGGACTTGGCGCGGCGGTCGATGCGGGCGCGGCAGGCGCCGCCGCTAGCGCCGACATGGCGCCCGCAACACAGCCCGCCAGCAGCGCTCCCACCAAACCCTGCCGTAAACGGCGCATCCCCATGGTGGGGATTAGTTTATAGCGCGAAGTCGATCTGGGTCGCGGTAAAGGTGTTGGTCGCCCGGTCGTAGATGCCTCGGGCCACCAGTTGCTCGGCCGGCTCGGTGGTACTCAGCGTCGCAGTCACTCCGCTGACGAACGCACTGAACGAGGACGATGCGTTGAGCTGGGTGGTCGAGGCTGTGGTCGAAGTGGAAGTGGTGGTCGAAGTCAGCGGATTGCCCCACGTGTATCGGGGAGCAAACGTCTCGGTCGTGGCGTTGGCCGTCGGAACGATGATGGGGCTCGCGGGAAGTGAGGCCAGCTGGATCGTCTCCGAGCCGATCTGAATAGTCGCGGTCGTGATCGCGGTGTTCGCAAGATTGAGGACAATGGATTGGTCGGAGAAGGTCGTAAAGGGAGTCGGAGTGCCGGCGGTCCAGGTCACCGACAAGACTGCGGGGTCGCATACCTGGCTGCCAACGCCGCAGATGCCGGTCCCTGGAGTCGTCGGGACACCACCACCGAGCGCACCGCCTGCCGTCTGCACGCTGAGCTCATTGTTGAGCGCGAACGACAGGTAGTCCGGCGGCGCCGCTCCGAAAGGCGATGCATAGCCGCTCACCCAGATCGGATCACCGGCCACCGTTCCGGCCGGTAGCGCCAACCCCTCGGTATTGACGGAAAACGCCGTCGGCACCGGCGTGGTCGGGCCGTTACCAGCGAAGTTATAGGCGGCCACCGGCCAATAGTCGATGCTGGTCAGATCCATCACAACATTTCCCGGCGCCGCGGATACGAGCGTACCGAACGCTTCGTTCGGCTGCAGCCGGACCGAACCAGTGTTCTGGGCGGAGGTCCCTGTAGAGTCAAGATACAGCGCCTCGCCGAGCTCCGCGAGCGCGCACGTTCCAGTACTCGCCTGTACGTAGATGCCGCGAGCGGTAATGTGATCGCCGACAGCGACCGAGCTCTCGTTCAGATTCGTCAGCAGCGTGTTGTCATCGGCTGTCACGATGGTGCCCGAGCCGAGCACAACTTGGCAGTCAGCCGTTTCGTATACAAAGGTGTCATCGGTCGTCAAGATCAACGTCGATCCTCGCAACGTCAACGTGTTGCCGCTGCGGGCGACGACATCTCCGCTGATACCGTTGGTGTAGACGTCTTCGAGCGTACTGCCGCCGACCACGTACTGCAGATTGAAGCGGCCCGCGTACGCACCGTTGGTAGGATTGTAATCGGGCTGGAACGTCGTAAAGCCCGCGGTCATGGTCGATCCGGCCGACAGCTGGGAAAGCGCGTTGAGGCCGGCAGGTCCGATGAGGGTCTTGCCGTTCAAGGTATATACGGTGTTGGGTTGGCTGAATAGCGTCACCTGACCGATATTATTCGCTTCGTCGTAGAAAGGTCGGATGTACGCGGTGTACGTATTGACGTCGACACTGGAGTTAGCCAATGGTCCGCGCACCCGGATGAGCTTGGTATCGGCCGGTTTCCCGATGCTCAAATACGGCCGCACATATACTGTCGCCGGGCTTGTCGAATAGTCGATATACCCGGAGGCAGGAAGATCGATATCGAGGGCCATCAAGGAAGCGCTGGTCGATGCATAGGTGGGCGTGATAGTCGGCTGATTCAGGGGATCGAACTGTACGGTGATCGAATACGTCGTGGGCGAGGTCTTGGCACTGGCGTCCAAGACCGTGGCCTGTACCGGCACAGCGCCGTCTCTAACCGTTATTACGGATGAGCCCCCCGCGGAGACCGGCGTGTAATCCAGGGTGATCGTGGCCGAGACGTAGGTGCCGTCCGGTATGGCCCCCGAGCTCCACAACTCGGAGAAATTGTTGATCTGCGTGAGATCGACGACCTCCGGAGTCGCGACGGCCGTGTACTCCGTATTGTCGCTGCGCGTGAGGGTAATCGAATCAATGGTCACGACATAGGAGGCATATTGGGGTGCCGGCTCGGCAGTGACATCCACCCAGGCTATGCCGTAGAAGCTGGTATTGCCTTGACGGTGACAGCCTGCCGCGAAAACAGCGGCCAGGCAGACGAGTGCGCTCGCCGCCTTGATGAGGGTCTTGCTCAATCGTGGTTGCACGAAGGTACCAGTGGTGTCTAGGGGCTGCGTAGGATAATGGCTTTCGAGGGCTCCTGCTTGAGCAAAGTTCCTTTCCCCCGTCTTTAGGACCGGGCGATGCGGGGTACTTGTTGCGTAATGCAGTGGATGTTGCCCCCGCCGAGTAGCACCTCGCGCGTCTCGATACCGATCACCTTGCGGGTGGGAAACAGGCGGCGAATCGCTCGCACGGCGGCGGCATCCCGGCGCTTGTCGTAGAGCGGCATCACCACGTACCGGTTTGCGATGTAGAAGTTGATATACGAGGCGGGCAGACGGTCACCCGCCCTGCGCGGGTGCGTTCCGGCGCGCGCATCGACCCCTGCCGCCTCCTCGGCGGTCATATAGAGGGGCCCCGGCTGGTGGATCTTGTGGATGGTCAGCTCCCGGCCGCGCGCATCGCGCGCGCGGCGCAGGCGCTCCCAGGCGTCCCGTGAGATCTCGTATTGCGGGTCGCTTCGATCTTCGGTCCAGGTGAGAGCCACCTGGCCGGGGGAGGTAAAGCAAGCGAGCTCATCGATGTGGCCGCCGGTCTCGTCCTTGTAGACGCCGCGATCGAGCCACAACACTTGGCTCACGCCGAGGTAGCGGCGCAGAGCCTCCTCGATGTCGTCCCGCGTGAGCCCTGGATTGCGGTTCGGATTGAGCAGGCACTCCTCGGTCGTGAGGCAGGTCCCTTGACCGTCCACGTGAATGGCGCCGCCCTCGAGCACGAAGGAGGTGCGATACCGATCGTCGCCCTCGACCTCGAGCACCTTTTGCGCGACTTCGTCGTCTCGGTCCCAGGGGAAGTACAGACCCCCGGAGAGGCCCCCCCAGGCATTGAACGACCAATCGACGCCGCGCCGGCGGCCCTTGGCGTCGATGAGAAACGTCGGCCCGCAATCGCGGATCCAGGCGTCGTTGCTGCTCATCTCGACCACCCGCACCCGCGGCGCGAGGCGCGCGCGCGCGTTCTGAAACTGCGGGGGAGACACGCCCACCGTCACCGGCTCCCCGAGCGCGATCGCGGCCGCGATCGCGGCGAAGACCGCCTGCGCGGGTTTGGCGCCGGCGCGCCAGTTGTCCGGCCGCTCCGGCCAAAGCATCCAGCAACCAGAATGCCGCTCGAATTCAGCGGGCATACGAAAGCCGTCGCGGGCGGGAAACGAAGTGAGTGTACGCAATGCGGGTCTCCGGGCGCGCATGCTAGCATTGCCGCTGTTTTTAGAGGAGGCAGCGCATGTCCGAAGCCAGGCCCGTCACTATCCAAATCCCCACCGGGGGCGAGAAGATCACCGTCGCCGACGGCAAGCTGCGCGTCCCCGATCAGCCGATCGTCCCATTCATCGAAGGCGACGGCACCGGGCCCGATATCTGGCGGGCGAGCGTGCGCGTGTTCGACGCCGCCGTGCAGAAGGCGTACGGGACGAAGCGCAAGATCCGCTGGATGGAAGTGTTTGCCGGGGAGAAGGCGAACAAGGCCTACAACAGCTGGCTGCCCGATGAGACCGTGACCGCGTGCCGTGATTATCTGGTGTCGATCAAGGGGCCGCTGACGACGCCGGTTGGCGGCGGGATTCGTTCGCTCAACGTGGCGCTGCGCCAGCTCCTCGATCTGTACGTGTGCTTGCGGCCGGTACGCTGGTTCAAGGGCGTGCCCTCCCCCGTCCTGTCGCCCGACAAAGTGGACATGGTCATCTTCCGCGAAAACACCGAAGACATCTACGCGGGCATCGAGTTCGAGGCCGGCTCGGCCGACGTGAAGAAGTTTCTCGACGCTTTCAAGCAGAGCTTCCCGAAGCAATACGCGAAAATCCGCTTCCCGGAAACCTCAGGCATCGGCTTAAAGCCCGCCTCCAAGGAGGGGACCGAGCGGTTGTTCCGCGCCGCGGTCCAGTACGCCATCGTCAACAAGCGTAAGAGCGTGACGATCGTGCACAAGGGCAACATCATGAAATTCACCGAGGGTGCGTTCCGCAACTGGTCCTATCAACTCGCCGAGCGCGAGTTCGCGAATGACGTCTACACATGGGAGCAGTGGGAGCGCACCAAGGCCGCGCGCGGCGAGAAGGAAGCCAATCTGGAGATGGACACTGCGCGAAATTCGGGCAAGGTCATCATCAAGGACGCCATCGCGGACATCACCCTGCAACAGGTGCTCACGCGTCCCGACGAGTTCGACGTGGTCGCCACAATGAATCTCAACGGCGATTACTTATCGGATGCGCTGGCCGCGCAGGTCGGCGGCATCGGCATCGCGCCCGGCGGCAACATCAACTATCTCACCGGACATGCCGTTTTCGAGGCCACGCACGGCACGG